>Ga0209460_1000139_pt1 | contig 101683 bp, 92 predicted proteins | sample EBPBio132013_DNA_FD_185868 | JGI IMG/M metagenome (GOLD analysis project Ga0209460, IMG submission 185868) | Wastewater treatment Type I Accumulibacter community from EBPR Bioreactor in Madison, WI, USA - Reactor 2_5/13/2013_ DNA (SPAdes)... | ecosystem: Engineered > Bioreactor > EBPR >... | reverse complement strand
AGGCCGAGGTGATTCATCGCCGGTCCTGGCCAACCCGTGAATCGGTGGAGCTGGCCACGCTGAAATGGGTGGCCTGGTTCAACGATCACCGACTGCTCGAACCCATTGGGTATATCCCGCCGGCAGAAGCTGAGGCAAACTACTACCGGCAACTCGCCAGTCAGCCCTCCACGGTGGAGGCCTGACTTAAACCAACGGGCCTCCATGAAACTCGGGGCGGTTCAAGCCGACCCTGCGCCCTGTGTGAAGCGGCAGCGCAGCGCGCTGGCGTGCGCCGCATGTACTTTGGCCCGCAGCTTGACGACGCGGGGTCACCCAGGGCACAGAGATAGCTCAACGCGTGAGTTTCGATGCATTTGGAATAGGCACGTAGCCTTGACCCCCGGAAACCAACCGAGACATCTTGGTCGGTAAACCTCCGCTCGATTGAACCGAGTCCGGAGGAGGCGTGACAACGCCGCGCAGTTTGTGGCAAGCTTCCAGCATCGTGCCAACACAGGTGATCCCATGTCCATACCGCTAGACACTCTCGAGGCAGAAGTCCTCAAACTTTCGGCAGGTGCACGTTCGCATCTTCTGGACCGACTGATCGCAAGCCTGGAAACTGACTCTGAAATCGAGCAAGCATGGGCGCTAGAAGCCGAGCGCCGTGATGCCGAGGTTGAAGCAGGCAAGGTTGTCGCCGTGCCGGGCGCTCAATTTCTTGATCGCCTGCGCTCAGGGCTTCAGTGACGTATTCCCTCCACCCCGAAGCAGCCGCGGAGCTGGAGGACGCCTTTGAGTTTTATCGGAAGCAAGGCGGCATCGGTCTGGCGCGCGCATTCCTGGCGGAATTTGAGCGCGTGGCGGTTCAGCTGGTCGCCAACCCCGGATTCGGCACACCAACGAATGGCGACCGCCGCAGCTTCCCTCTCAGGCGTTTCCCTTACTCGCTGATCTACAGAAGCACCGGCACAGACATCGTCATTCTTGTTGTTGGCCATCAACACCGCCGCCCCGGCTATTGGGCAGGCCGGAACTAAAGAAGCACGGTACACGGCACCACCAGCCCCCCCAACCCTGAGCAACCCGCAGGGTCATTGGTGGCCACGTTTGGCAGCGGCAGCGCGTGCGCCCAGAATCCGCCAAAAGCTGTTCTACCGTCATGCCCCCTCTGCGCCACCTCCTTCGTGCCGCCACGGCATCGGCCCTGCTGTGGGCCGCGGCGGGCAGCGGCTGGGCCAGCACGCCCCAGCCTTTGAGCGACGAGCTGCTGGGCGCGCTGCAGGGTGCCTACACCCGCGCGGTCCTGCCCGGTGAGCAAGCCGACCGGCACCGCGACCTGCTGGCCACCGTGCTGCAGCGCGTGCAGCGCAGCCACGCCACCGAGGCCGACTTTGCCGCGCTGGTGGCCGCCGCCACCAAGGTGCTGGACGCCCTGCCCCCCGGCAGCGGCGAGCCTGCGGAAACCTTCCGCACCGCCATGAACGCCGCGCTGCGCTCTTTTGACAACTACGCCCGCTACCTGGACGCGCAGGCCTACAGCCGCGACCAGGCGTCGTCCGGCGGCAGCTTCGTGGGTCTGGGCATTGAGGTGGAAACGTCCGAGGCCGGCGTGCGCATCACCGCGCCCATGCCGGGCGGCCCGGCCGCCAGGGCTGGCCTGCGCGCGGGCGATTTGATCGTGCAGGTGGACGACAAGCCTCTGCGCGGCGTGGCGCTGGCGGATGCGATTGCCCGCATGCGCGGCGACGTGGGCACGCAGGTGTCGCTGGTGGTGCGCCGCGAAGGCAGCGACGACTTCACCCTGGCGCTGACGCGCGACACCATCCGCCGCCAGCTGCTGCGCTGGCGCATGGAGGGCGACGCGCTGGTGCTGCGCCTGTCGTCGTTCAGCGGCCCCGTGGCGTCGGCCATGGCGGACGCCATCGCCGAGGCCACGGCCCAGGCGCGGCCACGGGCCGTGGTGCTGGACCTGCGCGGCAACCCCGGCGGCCTGATCCGCGAGGCGGTGCGCGTGGCCGACACCTTCTTGAGCCAGGGCGCGATTGCCTCCATGCGCGGGCGCACGCCGGGCAATGAACGCAGCTGGCAGGCCGACAGCGCCGAGCTGCTGGCCGGCCTGCCCATGGTGGTGCTGCAGGACAAAAGCTCCGCCTCGGCGTCCGAGCTGGTGGCCGCCGCCCTGCAGGAAAACGGCCGCGCCACCGTCATGGGCCAGCGCAGCTTTGGCAAGGGCAGCGTGCAGACGACCTATGCGCTGGGCGAAGGCCGCGGCGCCGTCAAGCTCACCAGCGCGCTGTATTACGGCCCGCTGGGCCGCACCGTCAACAAGGCGGGCGTGACGCCCGATGTGGAGCTGCTCACCACCGCGCCAGACGCAGGCGGCGCACCGGGCGCCAGCCCGGGCCCGGCCCTGCAGGTGGCGCAGGGGCATTGCGGGGCCACCGGCCTGGTGACCCATGCCGCGGCAACTGATGCCGCGCTGTCCTGCGCCCTGGCCTGGCTGCGCGCCGGCAGCGCCGAAGCCTTTGCCGCGGCTTTTGCCGGCGCCGCGCCCTGACGGGCTTTTTCTATTTGCCGCCCAGCCCCATCGCGCGGGTGATCACTTCTTTCATGATTTCGTTGGTGCCGCCATAGATGCGCTGCACGCGCGCGTCGGCATAGGCGCGGGTGATCGGGTATTCCCACATGTAGCCATAGCCACCGTGCAGCTGCACGCATTCGTCCATGACCTTGCATTGCAGGTCGCTGCACCAATACTTGGCCATGCTGGCGGTGGCGGTGTCCAGCTTGTCCTGGCACACCAGCTCGGTGCACTTGTCCACAAACACCTGCGCCACCTGCACCTCGGTCTGCAGCTCGGCCAGGGTGTAGCGCGTGTTCTGGAAGCTGGCCACGGGCTGGCCAAACACCTTGCGTTCCTTCACATAGGCCACCGTCTGGTCAATGGCGGCCTGCGCGGCAGCCACGGCGCCAATGGCGATCTGCAGCCGCTCCCAGGGCAGCTGCTCCATCAGGCAGATGAAGCCCTTGTTTTCAAAGGCGGGGCCACCCAGCAGGTTGGCGGCCGGCACGCGCACGTTGTCAAAAAAAAGCTCGCTGGTGTCCTGCGCCTTCAGGCCCAGCTTTTTCAGGCGCTTGCCTTTTTCAAAGCCCTTCATGCCGCGCTCCACCAGCAGCAGGCTGGTGCCCTTGCCGCCCGCGCCCGGGTTGGTCTTGGCCACCACGATCACCAGGTCGGCATGCCAGCCGTTGGTGATGAAGGTCTTGCTGCCGTTGAGCAGATAGCTGCCGTCGGCCTCGCTACCGGAGGGGCCTGGTTGCCAAATCGCCGTACTCTTGATGCCCTGCAGATCGCTGCCGGCGGCGGGTTCGCTCATGGCAATGGCGCCGATCATCTCGCCGCTGGCCAGCCTGGGCAGGTATTTCGCTTTTTGCTCCGGCGTGCCGTAATGCAGGATGTACGGCGCCACGATCTCGCTGTGCAGGCTGTAGCCAATGCCGGTCATGCCCCGTGCGTTCAGCTCTTCAAACTGCACCACGCTGTACAGCTTGTCCGCGCCCGAGCCGCCGTATTCCTCGGGCATGGTCATGCACAGAAAGCCGTTCTCACCCGCCTTGTTCCACACGGCGCGGTCCACATAGCCCTGCTCTTCCCATTCGTCATGGTGCGGCGCAATTTCCTTGTCGCAAAAGCGGCGGAAACTGTCACGAAAGGCCTCGTGGTCGGCGTTGAACAGGGTGCGTTCGATCATGGTGTTTTTCCTTGAGAAGGTTGTGTGTCATGCACTCTCATACACTGGGCTCGTCTGTACAAGGGGTGATCATGAGCGTCAAAGCAAGGTTTGCAGGGGTTCCAGCAACGCACGTGGCATCCGTGACCACGAACTGCGGTGAGCGGCTCAAATACCTGTCACCGCTGATCGGCAAAGGCGACAGCGGACTGAGTGGCGTTTCCAGCAACGTCCAGATGTACACGGCCCAAGGATTGGACGAAAAGTACGGTTCAGTCAGGACACCGGTCGCCAATCGCACCCGGCGCAAGCCATGATGCAGCGAAATGCCAGCCTGCCCATGGTCCAGAACCAGCTGGCGTAGCGGCCGCACACAGGGTCGGCTCGGGATCGGTGGGGGTGTCGCCATTTTTACAGAGCATTTGCTTGGTGAAATGAATATACTGGCTTTTTCCCTCACGCATACCCTGGCTGGAGCAACCCCATGACCGAAGCTTTTGTTTACGACGCCATCCGCACGCCCCGTGGCAAGGGCAAGAAGGACGGCAGCCTGCATGAAGTCAAGCCCGTCAACCTGCTGGCCGGTGTGCTGGGCGAGCTGCAGCGGCGCAACGACCTGGACACCGCGCAGGTGGACGATGTGGTGATGGGTGTGGTGTCGCCCATTGGCGAGCAGGGCTCGGTCATCGCCAAGGTGGCCGCGCTGAAGGCGGGGTGGGACTTCCGCTGCTCGGGCGTGCAGCTCAACCGCTTTTGCGCGTCGGGCCTGGAGGCCGTGAACATGGCCGCGCAAAAGGTGCGCAGCGGCTGGGAAGACCTGGTGGTGGCCGGCGGCGTGGAAAGCATGAGCCGCGTGCCCATTGGCTCGGATGGCGGCGCCTGGGCCCAGGACCCGGAGACCAACAGCGCCACGGCCTTCGTGCCGCAGGGCATTGGCGCCGACCTGATCGCCACGCTGGACGGCTTTACCCGTGAAGACGTGGACGCCTTTGCGCTGGAGTCGCAAAAGCGCGCGGCGCGCGCGCGCGAGGGCGGCTTCTTTGCAGGCTCGGTGGTACCGGTCAAGGATTTCCTGGACCAGACCATCCTGGACCAGGACGAATTCATCAAGCCCCGGACCACCATGGAGGGCCTGGCCGCGCTGAAGCCCGCGTTTGAACAGCTGGGCGCCATGGGCTTTGACCAGGTGGCCATTGCCCGCTACCCGCAGGTGGAGCGCATCAACCATGTGCACCATGCCGGCAATTCCTCGGGTATTGTGGACGGCGCGGCGGCCATCCTGATCGGCAGCGAAGCTGCGGGCAAGATCCATAACCTCAAGCCGCGCGCCCGCATCGTGGCGGCCGCCTTGAGCGGCGCCGACCCGACCATCATGCTCACCGGCCCCATGCCCGCCGCGCGCAAGGCGCTGGCCAAGGCGGGCATGACGGTGGACCAGATCGACCTGTTTGAGGTGAACGAAGCCTTCGCCGCCGTGCCCATGCGCTTCATGAAGGAAATGGGCGTGCCGCATGACAAGGTCAATGTGAACGGCGGCGCCATTGCCATGGGCCACCCGCTGGGCGCCACCGGGGCGATGATTCTGAACACCCTGATTGATGAGCTGCACCGGCGCAAGCTGAAATACGGCCTGGCCACGCTGTGCGTGGGCGGCGGCATGGGCATTGCCACTGTTGTGGAGCGGATTTGAAGCCGCTACTGCGCAGTACGGCCTCGCGGCAAATCTGCGGCTGCGGGCACACCGGCCTGGGGGCTTCACTGGAACGGTCGCCTGCGGCGACTGCCCTGCGCTGCTCAGGGTTCGGTCGCACTGCGGAACTCGCTACGCGCTGCGCGCTGCGCTCGGACAGCCGCAGTGAGCCAGAGCACGAAGCGCGCTGCGCGCGCCGACACTCACCCTTGCGCTGCTCGGCGTCCCAGAGGCGCCCCCAGGCCGGTGTGCCCGCAGCCGCAGATTTGCAGTTGCACTGTTGGCGCGCCACCGGTGGCGTGCCGAGATTCGGGCTTGTCGGCGGGCGGTGTGCGGCGGGGCGATTTCTGCGGTGGCGAGAAGCGCAGGGGGGAGTGTCGGCGCGCGCAAGCGCGCATCGTGAACATGCTCGCTGCGGCTGTCTGAGCGGAATGGAGCGAAGCGCAATGCAGCGAGTTCCGCAGCGCGACCGACCCCCGAGCATCGCAGCGCAGTTTTCGCAAAGCGAAAACCACCGCAGTATGAGCCCCGACGCACACCGCCCGCTGACAAGCCGGCGCGTGCATTCAGCATTCCTCTGACGCAAGAAAACTCCCATGCAAACCATCCAGTACGACCTGACTGACGGCATCGCCACCCTCACCTTTGACGAGCCTGGGTCGCCCGTCAACACGATGTGCGAGCAGTGGCAAAAAGACCTGACCGAAGCCACGGCCCAGGTGGTGAAGGACAAGGACACGATCAAGGGCATCGTGCTGGCCTCCGCCAAGACCACCTTCTTCGCCGGGGCCGACCTGAAAGGCACCATGCGCCTGCAGCCGTCGGACGCGCCGCGCGTGTTTGCCGAAATCGAGCAGACCAAGAAGAATTTCCGCACGCTGGAAACGCTGGGCAAGCCGGTGGTCAGCTGCCTGAACGGCACGGCGCTGGGTGGCGGCTGGGAGGTGGCGCTGGTGGGCCATTACCGCGTGGCGGTGGACAGCCCGAAGATCCAGTTCGGCCTGCCCGAGATCACGCTGGGCCTGATTCCTGGCGCCAGCGGCATCACCAAGATGACGCGCCTGCTGGGCCTGATGGGCGCGCAGCCCTACATCCTGGAAAGCAAACTGTTCAACCCGCGCGAGGCGCTGGAGCTGGGCCTGGTGCATGAACTGGTGCCCGATGCCGCCGCGCTGCGCGCCGCCGCGCTGGCCTGGATTGCCAAACACGACGGCACGCCCACCCCGGCCCACCACCCCTGGGACGACAAGGCCTACAAGATGCCCGGCGGCACGCCCGCCAACCCCAAGATCGCCGGCATGCTGAGCGTGGCGCCGGCCGTGCTCAAGCAGAAGACCCGCGGCCTGTACCCCGCGCCCGAATACGCGCTGGCCGCCATGGTGGAAGGCGCGCAGGTGGACTTTGACACCGCGCTGCGCATTGAAAGCCGGTACCTGGCCAAGCTGATCGTGAGCCCGGTAGCGAAGAACATGATCAACACGTTCTTCTTCAACATGAACGCGATCAAGTCCGGCCAGAGCCGGCCCAAGGATGTGCCGCGCTACAAGCCACAGAAGGTGGGCTTGCTGGGCGCGGGCATGATGGGCGCGGGCATTGCCTATGCCCAGGCGTCCCGTGGCGTGCCCACGGTGCTGAAGGACGTGAGCCTGGACAAGGCGGAACACGGCAAGGCCTACAGCCAGAAGATCACGCAGCCGCGCGTGGACAAGGGCCGTATGAGCCCGCACGACCAGCAGGCGCTGCTGGGCCGCATCACGCCCACCGACAAGGCCGCCGACCTGCAGGGCTGCGACCTGATCATCGAGGCGGTGTTCGAGCAGCGCGAGCTGAAAGCCCGCGTCACGCAGGAGGCCGAGCCCATGCTCGCGCCCGGCGGCTTCTTCGCGTCCAACACCTCCACCCTGCCCATTTCGGGGCTGGCGGGCGCGTCAAAGCGCCCCGACAAATTCATCGGCATTCATTTCTTCAGCCCGGTGGACAAGATGAAGCTGGTGGAGATCATCCGCGGCCAGCAGACCGATGACGAAACCGTGGCCCGCGCGTTCGACTACGTGCAGGCCATCGGCAAGATCCCGATCGTGGTGAACGATTCACGCGGCTTCTACACCAGCCGCACCTTCGGCACCTTTGTGATGGAAGGCGCGGCCATGCTGGGCGAAGGCATCCCGGCCGCCGTGGTGGAGAACGCCGGCATCCAGGCCGGCATGCCCGTGGGGCCGCTGGCCGTGCTGGACGAGACCGCGCTGTCGCTCAGCGTGCACGTGCTGGACCAGACGCGCGCTGATTACCACGCCGAGGGCAAGACCTACATCGCCACGCCGGGCGAGCTGCTGGTGGAGCGCATGGTCAAGGAATTTGACCGCAACGGCCGCGCGGCCGAGGGCGGCTTTTATGACTACCCGACCGGCCGGAAGAAGACGCTCTGGCCCGAGCTGAAAAAGCTGTTTGAAAAGCCCGGCGTGGCCTGGGACATGCAGGACCTGAAAGACCGCCTGCTGTTCCGCCAGGCGGTGGAAACCGCGCGCTGCCTGAGCGAAGGCGTGCTGACCACGGTGCATGACGCCAACATCGGCTCCATCTTCGGCATCGGCTTTCCGGCGTACACGGGCGGGGCCATGCAGTTCATCTACGGCATGGGAGTGGATGCCTTCATCGCCCGGGCAGACCAGCTGGCCGCGCGCTACGGCGCCGGCTTCGCGCTCGGCGACGCGGTGAAAGCCGCGATCCGCCAGCACGAACCGCGCTGGTAGCCCAGCGAAGCCGCCTCAAAGCCCCTTGCCGCGCGCCACGTCCATGATGACGCGCGCGGCCAGGTACAGGCGCGGTTCGATCGCGTCGATGTCCACCCACTCGCTGTCGGCCGAATGGGCGCCAAAGCCCGGCAGGCCAAAGCGCTCAATCACGGGCGCCTTGGTCCTGAGTGCGGCAAATGCGGCGTCGGTGCCGCCGCCTTCGGGCTGGTCGTCCACCGTGAGCTTGCGGCCAATTTCGGCATAGATCGCCTGGGCATGCGCGGCCAGCTTGCGGCTGGCGGCGGTGGCCTCCAGCGGCGGGCGGCGGCGCTCGAAATTGACCGTGACCCTGGCGCCGGGCAGAAGCTGCTTTTTGGCGCGCTCGCGCACGGTGGCCTCAATGCGGTCGTAATCGGCCACGCGCAGCACGCGCACGTCGGCCTCTGCCCTGGCATGGGCCGGGATCACGTTGCGGTTGGTGCCCGCCTGGGAGATCGTCCAGTTCAGCTTCAGCCCCACCTGCGGCTCGGACAGGTCGCGCATCTGCAGGATCTGGTGCGACAGCTCGTACAGCGCATTGATGCCGCGCTCGGGCGCGCCGCCAGCATGCGACGCGCGGCCCTCCACCCTGATCTCCACCGCGCCGATGCCGCTGGTGGCCAGCGACAGCTTGTCATCGTTGCTGCGGGTGGCCTCGAACGACAGCACGGCGTCGTGCGCCGCGCCAGCCTCGGCCAGCGCCTCGCGCGAGCCGGGGGAGCTGATTTCCTCGTCGCCGTTGACCAGCACGGTCAGCGTGCCGTAGTCGGCAAAGTTCAGGGCCCGCAGCATGGCCACCAGGTGAACCACCATGGCCACGCCCTGCTTGTCGTCGGAGATGCCCAGGCCATAGGCCTTGTTGCCGTCGATGCGAAACGGCTGTTTGGCCAGCATGCCCTTCAGGTACACCGTGTCCATGTGGGCAATCAGCAGGATGCGCTTGCTGCCCGTTCCCTTGAAGGTGGCGCGCACCATCCGGCCGATTGTCTCGGGCGTGTCGGCCATGCGGTACGTCGTGGCGGCCGTGGGTTCGATGAAATCCACCTGCCCGCCCAGGGCGCGCAGCTTGTTGGCCAGCAGCTCGCTGGCCTGCGTCAGCCCGTCCATGTCGCGGCTGCCGGTCTCGATGGAGACAAACTCCTTCAGTGTGTCCAGCAACGGCTGCTTCTGCGCGGCAGCGGCGCGCTGCACGGCGGCGTCGGGCTGGGCCGCCAGCTGCGCCAGCGCCGGCGCGCCCGCCATCAAGGCCGCCAGGGCAACGGCCAGGCCGATACGAGGGAATTTCATGGAAATGGCTCCTGTTGTCGTGGTAATGCCCACAGGATAAGCCCGCACGCGCGGCATCCATGCGCACATCCATTTACTTCACTGCGTCAGTTATTTAGATGACGATGTCAGCCATGACGGAAGTTTCAACGGCGCATGTGCGCCAGCTGCGCGCCTTCAACCGCTTTTACACCCAGCGCATCGGCGTGCTGGACCCGTACCTGAACAGCGAGCTGTCGCTGACCGAGGTGCGCGTGCTGTACGAGCTGGCGCACCGCGACCAGCCCGCCGCCACCGAGCTGGCGCGCGACCTGGCGCTGGACTCGGGCTACCTCAGCCGCATCCTGCGTCGCTTCGAGTCGCGCGGCTGGCTGGCGCGCTCGCCTTCGCCCGCCGATGCGCGCCAGAGCCTGCTCAAGCTCACCGATGCCGGCCACGCCGCGTTTGCGCCGTTGCAGCAACGCTCGCGCGACGAGGCTGCGCAACTGCTGGGCGCCCTGCCCGCGCCAGACCAGCGCAGGCTGATGGACGCCATGGCCACCGTGCAGCGCCTGTTGTCGCCGGGCACCCCGGCTGCGCCCGTGCGCACCGCCGTGCTGCGCGACCTGCAGCCCGGTGACATGGGCTGGGTGGTGCAGCAGCATGGCGAGATCTACGCGCGCGAATACGGCTGGAACCGCGAGTTCGAAGGCCTGGTGGCCGGCATTGCCGCGCAGATGATCGCCAGCTTTGACCCCGAATGGGAGCGCGGCTGGATCGCCGAGCTGGACGGTGAACGCGTGGGCTCGGTGTTCGTGGTGCGCAAGAGCAAGACCGTGGCGCAGCTGCGCCTGCTGATCCTCATCACCGCAGCACGCGGCCTGGGCCTGGGCGCGCGGCTGACCGACGAATGCCTGGCGTTTGCGCGGGCCAGGGGCTACCGCAAGATGGTGCTGTGGACCAACAGCAACCTGACGGCGGCACGCGACATTTACGCGCGGCGCGGTTTTGTGCTCACCCGCAGCGAGCCCTACCACGGCTACGGCCACGATCTGGTCGGCGAAACCTGGGAATTGCGGCTGTGAACCTGGCCCTGGCTGCCGCGGCGCTCACGGGGGTGCAGGTGGGCGCCGCGATCGTCGCCTCGCGCCTGGTGGTCGGCGAGGTGCCGCCGCTCACGCTGGCCCTGCTGCGCTATGCCATCGGCCTGGCCTGCCTGCTGCCCTTCGCGGCGTGGGCGCTGCTGCGGCGCGGATCACGCCCGGCGGCGCGGGCCATGGCGCCGGACCTGCTGCCCATGGCGCTGCTGGGGGTGGTGCAGTTCGCCGCCGTGATCGCCCTGCTCAACTACGGCCTGCGGCATGTGGGGGCGGCACAGGCGGCGCTGATCTTCAGCCTGTTTCCGCTGCTCACGCTGGCGCTGTCGGCGGCCTTGGGGCAGGACCGCATCACCCCGGCGCTGCTGGGCGGCATGCTGCTGTCGGTTGCCGGCGTCGGGCTGGCACTGGCGCCCAGGCTGGCCGCCAGCCAGGGCGGCCACTGGTGGGGCGAGCTGGCCATGCTGGCCAGTACGGTGCTGGGCGCGGGCTGCAGCGTGCTGTACCGGCCCTACCTGCGCCGCCATCCCGCGCTGCCGGTGTCGGCCTGGGCCATGGCGGCCAGCGTCGCTGCGCTGGCCGTGCTCGCGCTCACCGAAGGCTGGCCGGCGCGGTTGCCGCTTCTGAGCAGCCAGGCCTGGGGTGTCGCCGCTTTCATCGGGCTGTCCAGCGGCGTGGGGTACTTTCTCTGGCTGTACGCACTCAAGCATGAATCGCCGGCGCGGGTCACGGTGTTCCTGGCGCTCAATCCCGTGACGGCGGCGGTGCTTGGGGCACTGGTGCTCGGCGAGCCGCTGGCCCTGCCGGTGGCTGGCGCCATCGTATTGATCGCGGGTGGCCTGGCGCTGGCCGTGCGCACGGCAAAGCCCGTTGACGGCCATCTGAAAGCCTGAAGCCGGATAATCGCGCGCATGCCCCAGCCCGTCCCGGCGCCGCACGACAATCCGGCCCCCAATTCCCCGCAATCCCTCACCGACCTGTTCCTGTCATTCACCGTCCTGGCCCTGCAGGGCTTTGGCGGTGTGCTGGCGGTGGTGCAGCGCGAGCTGGTGGAGCGAAAGCGCTGGATGACGCGCGAGCAGTTCGTGGAGGACTGGGCGGTGGCACAAATCCTGCCCGGCCCCAATGTGGTGAACCTGTCCATGATGATCGGCGACCGCCATTTCGGCCTGCGCGGCGCCATCGTGGCGGTGTGTGGCATGCTGGCCGCCCCTCTGGGCGTGGTGCTGGTCCTGGCGCTGATCTACACCCAGTTTGCCGCCAACCCCCATGTGGCGGGCGCGCTGCGCGGCATGGGCGCGGTGGCGGCCGGGCTGGTCACGGCTACCGGCTTCAAGCTGTTGGGCGTGCTCAGGACCAACCCGCTGGGCCTGGCCCTGTGCCTGACGCTGGCTGCCCTGTGCTTTGTGGCGATTGCGCTGCTGCGCCTGCCGCTGGCCTGGGTGCTGCTCGTGCTGGGCGGCGCGGCCTGCGTGCTGACCTGGCACCGGATCGAACCATGAGCATCGTCATGACGCCCGCCGACTGGCTTGGCCTGCTGCTGCACTTTGTGTCGCTGTCGCTGCTGGCGGTGGGCGGTGCCATCACCGTCGCGCCAGACATGCACCGCTACCTGGTGGACAAGCAGCACTGGATCACCGACGCGCAGTTCAGTTCTTCGATTGCGATCGCCCAGGCCGCGCCCGGCCCCAATGTGCTGTTTGTCGGGCTGATGGGCTGGAACGTGGGCCTCAATGCGGGCGGGCTGCCAGCCGCTGCGCTGGGCCTGACGCTGACGCTGACGGGCATCCTGCTGCCCAGCACCACCCTGACGTACCTGGTGGCGCGTTGGGGGCACCGCAACCGTGAACTGCGCGCGGTTCGCGCGTTCAAGCAGGGCATGGCGCCCATCGTCATTGCGCTGCTGGTGGCCACGGGCTGGATCCTGGCCACAGGCAGCCGTTACCACCTGGCTGACTGGCCGGTCTGGCTGGTGGCGGCCATCACGGCGCTGGTGGTCTGGCGCACCCGCATTCACCTGCTGTGGCTGCTGGGTGCCGGCGCGGCGCTGGGCGCTCTGGGCTGGATCTGATCCGTCAGCCTGATTCGTAACAGGGAAGCTGCACCCTGTTGCACAGGGAAACCAGTTGATACACTGCGCGAAAGCAGTCAACGGAGCGGCCCATGGCAGAACCTGCCACCATCGAAGAATCCACTGAAGCACTTTTTGACGTGATCGTCAAAGTGCCGGCGGGGACCCGGCTGGAGGACATCGAGCGCATGGCGCTCGGGCCGGCGGGCATCCGCGCGGACCGGGTGGAAAGCCTCATCAAGGCGCTGCGCAGCGTTCCCCAGGCCAAGATTGGCGCCGGCGTGCCGCGGGCACGCGCCGATGCCGCCAAGGAGCAGTTCAGCAAGGCCGGGCTGACGGTGGAAATCACCCCGGTGCTGTCGATCCAGGTCAAGACCGAAGGCGCATTCGACGGGCTGTTCGGCTGCCCGTCTTGCAAGCAGCGCGTGGCGCTGCCCGAAAACCGGCAATGCCCCAACTGCGGCGTGTTCGTGGACAAGGTCACGGATGAAGCCCAGCTGCGCCGCCGCATCATGGAGCAGGAGCGCGCCAAGCTTGAGTTCCAGGCATCGCGCGGCGCGCAGCAGGCGGAAAAGATGACGCGCGAACAGCTGGAAGCCCAGCTGCGCGCGGAGGTTCGCGCCGAGCTGGAGGCCAAGATGGGCATCCGCAAGGCCGCCAGCACCGCCGGCAAAGCCCTCAAGGGACTGGCCCTGGTGGCCGTGCTGGCGGCCGTTTTTATCGGCGGGCGCGGCACGGGTGCCGGCTGGTCGTGGGAAGAAATCAAGGGCGGATCATCCAAGGGCAAGGCGGCCGAAGTTGACAAGATGCTCGACAGCATGGGCCCCCCGGGCGGCGCGCAGGCGGCGGGCACGGGTGCAGGCGGGGCCGCGGAAGGCGCTGGCGGCAGCACCGGCGACCCTGACCTGGACGATCCGTTGATCCAGGCCGCTGGCGGCAAACGCATTGGCGCCAAGGGACTCACCATGGAGCAGGCCGTTGCGGCATCCATGACGCTGGCCAAATCAGTAGGCAACACGACGGCTGAGCGGGCGCTCGCGGGTGCGGCTGTCGGTGGCGGCAATGCGGCGGGTGCCGGTGTTGCCGCGGCCGGTGCTTCGGGTGCCGCCGCCGGTGGCGGCGCAGCCGTCGAAGCCAGTGTTTCACCCTCGGTCAAGCAGCGGCTTGCGCTGGAATTCACAACGCAGCTGGCTGAAATGGGGCAGTTGCCGCGCGCGCTGCAGATGATCAAGGCGCTCAAGGCATCGCCCAAAACCACTTCGGATCCTGCGGTCGCATCGGCGGCCCGGGTAGCCGACATGGAAGTGCGTGCCTGGGCCATGCAGTCGCTCGGCGACAGCAAGGCGCGGGCAGCGGCCGATGCACTGATGTCTGATGCAGCGGCACTCTCCGACCCTGCCGAACGGGCCGCCGCGCTCAGCCGTATCGGCGCCATCCTGGCGCGCCACACGCAGTTGCCGCCGGAGGCGGCTCGGGCGTTCCTGACCAAGGCGGCGGACTCCGTCAAGGCCATCCCCGACGCCCAGCTTCGATCGGTGGCAACCGGCCAGTGGGCCGTGGCGTTTGGCGAAGCCCTGCTGGCGGACGCCAATACCAAGGCAAGGGCCGGGCAGTGGTCCAAAGTCCAGCAAGCCAGTGCGCAGGTGGACACGCTGATTGCGCAGGCGCCTGACGCACCCTCGCAGGCGCGGCTGTACGCCATCGGCGCCCAGCTGAAAGTGCAGCTGGGCCAGCAGGACAAGGCTTTGCAGAGCATGGAGTCGGGGCTGGCACAGGTACCGAGGCTTGAAGCATTGGCCGAGCGCGCCGCCTTGCTGCGCTCCATGGCGCAGCTGTCTGGCGGCGCGGGCAACGACAAGTTGCAGGCCGCCGCAGAGGCGCTGCAGGCACAAGCCACGTCCAAAAGCGGCGCGGAGCGGGCCCGTGCGCTGGCCCAGCTGTCGCTGCTGAACGCCGACGCCGGCTTGCGCGGCAAGGCCAGTGAACTCGCCGAGGCGGCAAGGGCCTCCGCGGGCTTGAGTCCGGCGGACGCGGTGCAGGTCAACACCGACCTGATCGTGCGCGGCGACATGGCTGCCGCACGTGTGCTGCACAGCGTGGGCCTGTATGCCGAGTCTGAGGCCGTGCTTCAGCGCCTGGGTAACTACCTGCTCTGACCGTCCGGCCAGCGCCGCTCAACTGCGCTGGCGCACCGCCTCGTACAGGCACACGCCACTGGCCACGGAGACATTCAGGCTTTAAACGGCGCCCAGCATCGGTATGCCCACGAGCTCATCGCAGGTCTTGCGCGTGAGCTGGCGCATGCCCTGCCCTTCGGCCCCCAGCACCAGTGCCGTGGGACCCCTGAGATCCACCTGGTAGATGGTTTTGGGCGCATCGTCGCTGGTGCCGATGCACCAGATGTTGCGTTCTTTCAGCTCGCCCAGCGTTCGGGCCAGGTTGGTCACCATGAAGTAAGGCATGGTTTCCGCCGCGCCGCTGGCCACCTTGGCCACCGTGGCGTTGATACCCGCCGCATGATCCTTGGGCGCGATGACGGCATGCGCACCGGCGCCGTCGGCCACCCGCAGGCACGCGCCGAGGTTGTGCGGGTCGGTCACGCCGTCCAGCACCAGCAGCAGCGGGGGACCCTCCACCTGGTCAAGCAGGTCATCCAGCGAACGCACCGGTGCCAGGGCCTGGACGCGGGCCGCCACCCCCTGGTGGCCGTGGCTGCCGGCCAGCTTGGCCAGCCGCATGCCGTCGGCCTCCACCAGCCGCGCGCCGGCCTCGTTGGCCTTTTCAAGGAATTGCCGCATGCGCGCATCCTTTCGCGACACATCGACGTATATCTCCAGGATGGATTGGGGCGCGGTTTTCAGGCGCACGCCAACCGCATGAAAACCGAACAGGACTTTGGGTGCAGACATGCTTCGATTATCGACGCCGGTGGTTGCGCCCTGACGCCCTGTATAAAATAGTCCACATAACAAGGAGAGCAGGCATGGGGCTTCGTCTCAAATTCAATCTTGTGCTGGTCGTGGTGTTCCTGGCCGGTTTTGCCGCCGCAGGGTTCGTTTCACGCCAGCTGTTGCAGCAAAACGCACGCGAGGAAGTCATCCGCGGCGCGCAGCTCATGATGGAAGCCGCCATTTCGGTGCGCACCTACACGGTGGACCAGATACGCCCGCACCTCATCAAGCAGCTGGACGAGGTGTTCCTGCCCCAGACGGTGCCGGCCTTCGCCGCCACCGAAGCCGTGATGCAGCTGCAGAAGAAATACCCCGACTACAGCTACAAGGAAGCCACGCTCAACCCCACCAACCCGCGCAACCGCGCGGCCGACTGGGAGGCCGACCTGGTTCAGCAGTTCCGCCTGCACAAGGACCTGAAGGAAGTGGTGTCCGAGCGCCAGTCCTCCACGGGGCGCAGCCTGTTCATTGCCAAGCCGATCCAGATCAGCAACCCGGCCTGCCTGCAATGCCACAGCACGGCGGCTGCCGCGCCGCCGACCATGCTCAAGATCTACGGTGAGGCCAACGGCTTTGGCTGGAAGCACAATGAAATCGTGGGCGCCCAGGTCGTGACCGTGCCCATGGATGTGCCACTGCGCAATGCCGAACGCGCCTTCACGACGTTCATGGCCTCGCTGGCGGGCGTGTTCGTGGTGGTGTTCATCGTGCTGAACATCATGCTCAGCTGGCTGATCGTGCGGCCCATCCGCAAGATGTCGCAGGCCGCCGACAAGATCAGCACCGGCGAGTTCACCGTGCCCGAGTTCAATGAGAAGGGCAAGGATGAAATGGCCGTCCTGGGCAGCTCGTTCAACCGCATGCGCCGCAGCCTGGAAAAGGCAATGCAGATGATCGACCAGTGACCGTCACCGCAGGTTCCGATTGATGGGCGCGGCCGCAGGCTCCCCTCCACCACCGCCCACACCCGCGGCGGACGCGGCATGCCTGCCCGGCGGGTACAAGCTGCTCGAATACCAGATCGAGCGGCCGCTGGGCGGCGGCGGCTTCGGCATCACGTACCTGGCGCGCGACGTCAACCTGAACCTTCCCGTTGCCATCAAGGAGTATTTCCCGGGCGACTCCGTCTCGCGCGTGGCCAACCACGGCGTTCAGGTGCGCGGGGGCTCGGACGAGGTTCGCAGCCAGTACCAGTGGGGACTGGAGCGCTTCCTGGACGAGGCCCGTGCACTGGCCACCTTCCGCCATCCCAACATCGTGCGGGTTCTGCGCTATTTCCGGGAAAACGGCACGGCCTACATCGTCATGGAATACGAATCCGGCGACCCGCTCAAGCGCTGGGTACCGCAGAACGCCCCATTGAGCCAGCGCGCGCTGCTGTCGGTCATTTACCCGCTGCTGGACGGGCTGGACGCCGTACACAAGACCGGTTTCCTGCATCGCGACATCAAACCGGACAACATCTACGTGCGCGCCGACGGTACGCCGGTGCTGCTGGACTTTGGCGCTGCGCGGCGCGTCACGGCCAACCACGACATGACCAACATCGTGAGCCCGGGGTTCGCGCCGTTCGAGCAATACCACTCGCAGGGCAACCAGGGACCGTGGACCGACATCTATTCGCTGGGCGCCGTGATGTACTGGATGACCACAGGCAAGAAGCCCGTGGAATCGGCCGCCCGGGTCAAAAGCGACACGCTGCTGCCAGCCGCCAGCGTGGCCGACGCAGCCGTGTTCGGCGAGCCGCTGCTGGCGGCCATTGACTGGGCCATGCAACCCGATGAAGCGCGCCGGCCGCAGGCCGTGGCCGAGTTGCGCGCGGCCATCCAGGGCAGCGAGCACCCGGCCACGCGCACCATTGACCTGGATGTGAGCACGCCCCGCGCCAGCCTGGGGGCATCGGGCTACGCGCAGGCGCCGGCGGCAGCCAGCATCAGCACCTCGACCGCGTCATCCGGCAGCCAGTCGGGCATGACCCGCAAGAACCTGCTGTGCACCATCATGTTCCTGGACCTGATCGGCTATTCGGTGCGCTCCGTGGACGACCAGGTGGCGCTGAAGAAGCTGTTCAACGAATTGATCGGCAAGGCGCTCAAGGGCGTGGATGAAAGCAGCCGAATTGCCATCGACACGGGTGACGGCGCCGCGATCTGCTTCCTGGGCGACCCCGAGGAAGCACTGCACAGCGCCATGCTGCTGCGCGACCTGCTGGGCCAGCGCTATGGCAACCACCTTTCCGTGCGCGTGGGCCTGCACATGGGGCCGGTGCGCGTCATCTCCGACATCAACGAACGCGTGAACGTGGTGGGTGACGGCATCAACGTCGCCCAGCGCATCATGGATTTTGCGCAGGCCAACCAGGTGCTGGTGTCCCGCGCCTATTACGACGTGATCTCGCGCATCACCGACGATACGGCCGACCTGTTCCAGTACCTGGGCCAGTTCGGCGACAAGCATTCGCGCCTGCATGAGGTGTATTCGGTGGCGGCCGGCCCTCGCGGCACCACGCGTCGCGAGGGCCCTGCCACCGGGTACACGCAGACCCGCCCCGTCGCCTCCACGCAGGTGCTGGACCCGACGCAGCTGGCCGAGGTCGAAGTCGAGCTGGCGCGCCATATCGGCCCCCTGGTCAAGGTGCTGGTGCGCAAGGCCGCGCCGCTGGCGCGCGGCATCATGGACCTGCGCGAGTCACTGGCGCCATCCATCCAGGAGCCCAAGGCGCGCGAACTCTTCATCAGCGGCGCGCAAAGCCACAGTTACAGCGCCAGCCACCCGGGGCACAGCCAGCCGCTGAGCCAACCCCTGAGCCGGCCGGCCAGCCGTACGGAGCCGTCGATCCCACGGCACTCCACCCGCCAGGTGGACATTCCGCCCGAAGACATGGCGATCATCGAGCACACGCTCAGCAAGTTCATCGGCCCCATGGCCAAAATGCTGATCCGCCGCGAGGTCGCGCGCTGCGCCACGTTCAAGGAATTCGTGCATGCGGTGGCGGGCAACATTGACCATCCGCAGCAGCGCGAGGTCTTCCTGCAGGCGCTCAAGCGCGTCCTGCCCCACCGCTGACGCGCCTGCCGCCTGCCCTCAGGCCCGGCTGACCCGGCCCGCCTCGATGGTGATGCGTTGCTCGCAGCGCGCGGCAATGGACCTGTCATGGGTCACCAGCACCAGCGTTGTGCCCTGCTCGCGGTTCAGGTCAAACATCAGCTGCATCACGGTCTCGCCGGTTGCAAAATCCAGGCTGCCGGTGGGCTCGTCGGCCAGCAGCACGGCAGGCTGCACCACGAAAGCCCGCGCCAGGGCCACGCGCTGCTGTTCACCGCCGGACAGCACCTTGGGATAGTGGCCCAGCCGAGCGCCCAGGCCTACGCGATCCAGCATCTCGGCGGCGGCCTTGCGCGAGTCCCGCCGGCCCGCCAGCTCCAGCGGCAGCATGACGTTCTCCAGCGCGCTCAGGTTGCCCATGAGCTGGAAGCTCTGGAACACAAACCCCACCTTCTGCGCCCGCAACGCGGCCCGCGAATCCTCGTCCATGGCAAAGATGTCCTGGCCGGCCAGCCGCACGGTACCGCTGGTGGGCGTATCCAGCCCGGCAATGATGGACAGCAGCGTGCTTTTGCCCGAGCCCGATGCGCCCACGATGGCCACGGTCTCTCGTGGCGCCAGCGCAAAGTGAATATCGCGCAAAATGTCCAGGGTGCCGGTGGAATCCGTCACTGACTTGCAGACGTGTTCAACGGAAATGATGGGTTCAGACATGGTGATGGCGTGGTGGCGACGGCGTGACTTTATCGCGGCGGCATTAGCTGGCTGTTATGGCGCCGGCCTGTCAGCCCAGACACCGGCTGCGGCCCGGACGATCCTGATCCTCGGCGACTCGCTCAGCGCCGAGTATGGACTGAAACGCGGCACCGGCTGGGTGGCATTGCTGGAGCAGCGCCTGGCGCGTGAAAAAATCGCGGCGCGGGTCGTGAACGCCAGCATCAGCGGCGACACCACCTCGGGCGGGCGCTCCCGCCTGCCCGCGCTGCTGGCCCGCGAAAAGCCCACGCACGTGGTGATCGAGCTGGGGGGCAATGATGCGCTGCGTGGCCTGCCGCTGGCGATGACCGAGGACAACCTGACGGCCATGACCCGTGCGGCCCAGGCCGCCGGCGCCCGTGTGCTGCTGGTGGGCATGCAGGTGCCCCCCAACTACGGCACCGACTATGCGCGTCAGTTTGCCGGCGTGTTTGGCAAAGTCGCCACGGCCACCCGCGCTGCCGTGGTGCCCTTTTTCCTCAAGGGCGTCGCCGACGGCAAGGACCCTGTGCGCCTGTTCCAGCCCGACCGCATCCACCCCCGGGAAGAGGCCCATCCCATCATGCTGGACAACGTCTGGCCCGAGTTGCGAAAGCTGTTGCGGTGAGCGTGCATGTCATTCCCGCGGCCGACGCCATGGCCCGGCTGGACAGCTTCAGCGCCGTCATCGACGCGCGCAGCGAGGACGAGTTTGCGCTGGACCACCTGCCGGGCGCCGTCAACTGGCCGTCGCTGAACAACGAGGAGCGCAAGCGGGTGGGCACCATGTATGTGCAGGTCAGCCCGTTCGAGGCGCAAAAACATGGCGCTGCCCTGGTGGCGGCCAACATCGCGCGCCATATCGAGCGCCACGTCCTGGACAAGCCCAAGAACTGGCAGCCGCTGGTGTACTGCTGGCGGGGTGGCAAGCGCAGTGGCTCGCTGGCGCTGGTGTTGGGCCAAATCGGCTTCAAGGTAACGCTGGTGGAAGGTGGGTACAAGGCCTTTCGCGGCGCGGTGCTGGCAGACATGCCGCGGCTGGCGCAGCAGTTCAGCTTCCGCGTGGTCTGCGGGCTGACGGGCTCGGGCAAGACACGGCTGTTGCAGGCACTGGAGGCGGCGGGTGGCCAGGTGCTGGACCTGGAGGCGCTGGCCAGCCACCGCAGCTCGGTGCTCGGCCTGCTTCCGGGGCAGCCGCAGCCTTCGCAAAAGCGGTTTGACACGCTGGTATGGCAACGCCTGCGCAGCTTCGACCCGGCGCGCCCGGTGTTCGTGGAAAGTGAAAGCCGCAAGGTCGGCAATGTTGCCGTGCCCGATGCGCTGATCGCCGCCATGCGTGCCAGCCCCTGCGTGCGGCTGGATTTACCTGACAGCGAACGCGTCGCCTTGCTGCTGGAGGATTACGATTTCTTTGTACGCGACCGGGCATTTTTTTGCCAGCGGCTGGATGCCTTGGTCGAACTGCGGGGCAAGGCGACCGTGCAGGCCTGGAAAGACAAGGTCCTGGCCGGAGACTTCAACACCGTGGTGCGTGATTTGCTGTCAATCCACTATGACCCCGGCTATGAACGGTCCATGCGTAACAATTTTGTGCGCTATGCCGATGCCGTGACCGTGGCGGCACGCAGCAGGTCGATGGAGGAAATGGAGCGCCTGGCCCGCGACCTGTTGCAGGCCCAGGGCGCCTGAACAGAGGCGGCCTCGCCGGCGCTCCCTCAGCCGGCCGCAGGCGGCGATGCAGGCGTTTGCGGCGAATCGCCAACGTCGCCATCCGGTGCATCGGCCGCGTCGTCGTGCGCACCACCGCTTTTGCGCTCCGCCTTGGCCTTGAGCTTGTCTTCCTTCTTGCGCTTCTTGGCCAGCTCTTTCTGGCGCTTCTCGTATCCGTAATTGGGTGTGGCCACAGGCGATCCGTTTCTTGGGTTGATTGACACCCACTGTACGCCATAAACAGGCCTCCGCCAAAGGTACTCAGGCCTGGGTCTGCGCCAGCACGGCCAGCGCGCCGGCCAGGTCGGCCTGCAGGTCCTGCACCGCCTCCAGCCCCAACGAAAACCGCACCAGAACGCCCTTGTGGGGCCAGGCCCGGCGCATGGACGCAACGTCATACGGCACCACCAGGCTGACCGGTCCGCCCCAGGAATAGCCCAGCTTGAACAGTTTCAGCGCGTCGCAAAAGGCATCGACCTGGCCGCTTGTGTACCGCGCGTCAAACACCACTGAAAACAGCCCTGCAGCCAGGCTGGCGCCGCCGCCCTGCCCGTCCTGCGTGCACAGGGCCCGCCAGTGTTCGTGGCCGGGCGAGCCCGCGAGTGCGGGGTGCAGCACCTGCGCCACCTGCGGCTGCTGCCCCAGCCAGGCCGCCAGCGTGCGCGCTGCCTGGTCCTGCGCCTGGTAGCGCAGCGCGATGCTGGGCAATGCGCGCAGCACCGCCTCCGCGTCGTTGGCGCCCACGCCCCAGCCCAGCCGCATGTGGGTGAGCTTGATCTGCAGGTGCAGGGCTTCGTCTCGCGTGACGATGCTGCCCATCAGGACGTCGCCGCCACCGCTGGGGTATTTGGTCAGGGCCTGCACCACGATGTCGGCGCCGCTTCCCGGCTGAAAGCGCGCGCCACGGCCCAGGTCGAAGCCGTTGAAGGCCAGGCCTGCACCCCAGGTGTTGTCCAGCGCGGTGGTGACGCCCTTTTGGCGGCACACATGGGCATGGTGGGCCAGCGGCGGGAATTCCATGGTCACCGAGCCAGGCGCTTCCAGCCAGACCAGCTTGGTGCGCGGGGTGATGCGCGCTTGCAGGTCAGCCGGATCCATGGCGTCATAAAGCTGGTGCGTGATGCCCCATGCGGCCAGTTCGCCCTCGGCCAGCGCCTTGTTGGGGCCGTAGGCGTTGTCGGGGATCAGAACCTCGTCGCCGGTTTTCAGCAACGCCAGGTTGGCGTTGGCAATCGCCGCCAGCCCGCTGGGCACCAGGACGCACTGCTTGCCGCCTTCAAGCGCAGCGATGCGCTCTTCCAGCAAGAAGGTGGTGGGCGTGCCGTGCAGGCCGTAGGTGTAGCCGTTCTTTTGCCTCCAGTCGCGCGAACGCATCGCGGCGACATTGGGAAAGATGACCGTGGAGGCCTTGAAGACACCCGGCTGCGGCGCGGAAAAGCCCTCGGGCGGTGTGTAGGGGTGGTGGATCAGGTCAGTGGGCGTCTGGCTCATGACGCCGATGTTAGCCCGGTCGCCCCGCCAGTGTCAGACCTTCCACTTCTCCAGCAGCTTGTCGGGCGACAGGTTGTCATAGCCCTCGAAGGGCTGGTGGATCCAGGGGTTTGTGGGCAGGAACTCCACCGAGTAATCGGGCGTGAACGCCGACAGGCCCTTGGTCCAGATCACGGCGCTGCGCAGCTCGGTGATCGGCGAATAGTTGTTTTTCAGCAGGTGGATCACCGCCTTGAGCGTGTGGCCGGAATCGGCCAGGTCGTCCACCAGCAACACCTTGCCGGCGATCTCGCCCTGCGGCGTGGTGATGTAGCGCGCGATGTCCAGGTGACCCTGCACCGTGCCGGCGTCGGCGCGGTAGGAACTGGTGGACATGATGGCCAGCGGCTTGTCAAAAATGCGGCTCAGGATGTCGCCAGGACGCATGCCGCCACGGGCCAGGCACAGGATGGTGTCGAACTGCCAGCCCGACTGGTGCACCCTGATGGCCAGCTTTTCAATCAGGTTGTGGTATTCGTCATAACTGACGTAAAGGTGTTTTCCGTCTTCGGTCAGCATCGTGGTCGTCCGTTTCAGTTGCCGGGTATCAGTTGGCCAGGTAGGGATGGCGCATCTTGATCGTGTGGTCACGGTCAGGGCTGGTGGAGATCATAGCGATGGGCACGCCCGTCACCTGCTCGATGCGCTGCAGGTAAAGCCGCGCGTTCATCGGCAGCTTGTCATACTGCGTCACGCCCACGGTTGATTCGCTCCAGCCCTCCAGCGTTTCATACACCGGCTTGCAGCGCGAAATCTCGTCAGCCCCCATGGGAAGGATGTCGGTGTATTCACCGTCCAGCTCGTAGCCCGTGCACAGCTGCAGTTCCTTCAGGCCATCCAGCACATCCAGCTTGGTGATGCACAGGCCGGACAGGCCGTTGACCTGCGCGGAGCGCTTGAGCAGCGCGGCGTCGAACCAGCCACAGCGGCGGCTGCGCCCGGTGGTCACGCCCTTTTCGGCGCCCACGGTACTCAGGTGGTAGCCCACGGTGCCGGGCGTTGCCCAGTCCAGCTCGGTGGGGAACGGGCCGCCGCCCACGCGCGTGCAATAGGCCTTGGTGATGCCCAGGATGTAGTGCAGCATGCCGGGCCCCACGCCGGCGCCAGCGGCGGCATTGCCCGCCACGCAATTGCTGGACGTCACGTAAGGGTAGGTACCATGGTCCACGTCCAGCAGCGTGCCCTGCGCGCCTTCGAACAGCAGGTTGTCGCCGTGCAGATGGGCCTCGTTGAGCTCGCGCGACACATCGGCCATCATGGGCTTGAGCAGCTCGGCGTGCCTCATGGCCTCTTCAAATACCGTGTCGAAGTCGATCGCGGGGGCACCCAGCACTTCCACCAGCACGTGGTTGTGCAGGTCAAGCAGCACCTTGAGCTTTTCGGCAAAGCGCTGCGGGTGCTTCAGGTCCTGCACGCGCAGCGCGCGCCGGGCAATCTTGTCTTCGTAAGCCGGGCCGATGCCGCGGCCAGTCGTGCCGATTTTTTCGGTACCCCCTTTTTCGCGGTAAGCCTCGCGAGCCACGTCCAGCGCCGCGTGAAATGGCAGGATCAGCGGGCAGGCCTCGCTGATGCGCAGGCGCGAGCGCACTTCAACACCGGCTTTTTCCAGGCCCTCGATTTCCTCGAACAGCTTGCCCGCCGACAGCACCACGCCGTTGCCGATGTAGCACTTGACGCCGGGACGCATGATGCCGCTGGGGATCAGGTGCAGCGCGGTCTTGACGCCGTTGATCACCAGCGTGTGGCCCGCGTTGTGGCCGCCCTGGAAGCGCACCACGCCCTGGGCCATTTCGGTCAGCCAGTCCACCAGCTTGCCCTTGCCTTCATCGCCCCACTGGGTGCCGACGACCACTACGTTGCGACCGGTTGTCTTTTTCATCTGGACTCTTGCATTCATCAAATGGCTTTCACGACCCACTGCCCCGCGGCCTGGGCCAGTTCGCGGTCGCAATGGAACTCATCTACTTCGCTCTCGTGGCCGGGCAATACACACACCACGGTCTCCCCGCGACCGCGCAGGGCCGCAATGGCAGCGCGCAGGTCGGCGGCCTCACTCCAGGGTGCACGGATGGCCGCGCGCAGCGGCCGTGGCTGCACCACGCCCACCAATTCACGCAGGTCCAGGCTGAACCCCACGGCCGGACGGTTACGGCCAAAAACGGCCCCCACTTCGTCATAGCGCCCGCCACGCACCAGGGCGTCGCTGGCGCCGCCGGTGTAGATGGCAAAGCGAACCCCGCTGTAATAGGCATAGCCACGCAGGTCGGCCAGATCGAACAGCACTTGCGTGCTGCCCAGTTGCTGTGACAACCAGCGCAGGCTTGCCAGCGCCTCGGTCAGGCCGCTTGAGGGGGGCAAGACACGCTCAGCCTCCGCCAGCACGGCCGTGTCGCCATACAGCCTGGTGAGCGCCAGCAAGCCTTCGCGCACCGCTGCGGGGAAAGTGCGTGCCAGCGAGGCCAGCTCACTGGCGTCCTTCGCGGCCAGGGCAGCGTGCACACGGCCCAACGCTGCGCCATCCAGCGGCACACCGGCCAGCAGCGAACGCACGATGCGGGCGTCGGCCATGTCCACGATGACATCGCCCGTCCTGGCGGCTTTCAGGCAGTCCAGCGCCAGCAACAAGGCTTCCAGGTCTGCCTCCAGCCCGGCGTGGCCATAAATTTCGGCACCAAACTGCAGCGGCTCGCGCGTGGCGTGCGGGCGGTCAGGGCGGGTGTGCAGCACGGGGCCGCAGTAGCACAGGCGCGTGACCCCCTGGCGGTTGAGCAGGTGGGCATCAATGCGGGCCACCTGCGGCGTGGTGTCCGCGCGCAGGCCCATCATGCGGCCCGACAGCTGGTCCACCAGCTTGAAGGTCTGCAAATCCAGCGCCTCGCCGGTGCCGCTGAGCAGCGACTCCAGGTGCTCCAGCAAGGGCGGCATCACCAGCTCATAGCCATAGCCACGGGCGGTGTCGAGCAATTCGCGGCGGAGTTCTTCGATGTGCCGGGCCTCGGAAGGCAATACATCGGCGATGTGATCCGGCAGGACCCAGGCGGACATGGGATTTTGGGGGGCTGTTAAAAACGGTATTTTACCGGTCTCGCCGGACCGGTCCGCCGCATGGCGCGGCCGTCAGCCCACGAGCCACAGCAAAACCAGGCCGCCGAGCACGCTCAGCAGCCCGAAAAAGCGCAGCTGGCCGTCGGCGAGGGCCAGCAATTTGTGGAACATGGCGCGCCAGCCCGCCGGCGACAGGAGCGGGAACAACCCCTCCAGCACCAGCACCAGGGCAAGCGCAGCCCAGAAGGTGTTGCCGTCCAAGGTAATTTCTTGGCCGATTTACTTCTTGGCCGGTGCCGCTGCGCTACCGCCGCCGTTGCGGAAGGCCTTGAAGAACTCGGACGACGACGGGTCCACCACCATCACGTCGCTCTTCTTGTTGAAGCTGGCCTTGTACGCGTCCAGGCTGCGGTAGAACTGCGCGAACTGCGGGTCACGCCCAAAGGCGTCAGCGTAGATGCGCGCGGCCTCGGCATCGCCTTCGCCCTTGATCTTCTGCGCGTCGCGGTAGGCATTGGCCACGGCCACCTCCCGCTGGCGATCTGCGTCAGCGCGAATCTTCTCGCCTTCGGCGCCGCCGGTGGAACGCAGCTCGTTGGCCACGCGCTTGCGCTCGGCTTCCATGCGGCGATAGACCGATTCGGTGATCGCATCCACGTAATCGGCGCGCGTGATGCGCACGTCCACGACGTCCACGCCCCAGGGCTTGGCACCCTTGACCTGTTCCAGCACCTCGCGCTTGACGTCATTCATGATCTGCTCGCGCTTGAGCGACAGCAGGTCCTTGACTGTGCGCTTGTTGATTTCTTCCTGGAACGCGTTGCGGACCACGCGGTTGAGCTGGTTGGCGCCAGCACTTTCATCCAGGCCGACGTTGCGGATGTATTCCTGCGGATCCGTGATGCGCCAGCGCACGTACCAGTCGATCACCACGCGCTGCTTTTCGGCGGTCAGCATGGGCTCGGTGTCCACGCTGTCCAGCGTGAGCAGGCGCTTGTCGATATACGACACGTTCTGGAATGGCGGGGGCAGCTTGAAGTTCAGCCCCGGCTCGGTGATGACTTCCTTGATCTGGCCGAGCGCATAGACAACGCCAAACTGGCGCTGGTCCACGACAAAAAGCATGGAGCTGAGCAGCGCCAGGGCCACCAGCAGCGAAGAAGCGATAAAACCAATTCTGTTCATGGTGCTGTTCTCGTTCAACGCGTTTCGCGGTCCCGCGTACGCGAGGTGTCGCGCGCGCGTGAATCGGCCGCCAGGCCACCAGCGGCACCCGCAACCGGCGGTGCAGCGGCGGGGGCCGGGGCTTCGGGCACGGTGGCCGCGCCGCCTTGGGCGGTCTGCTGCATGATCTTGTCAAGCGGCAGGTACAGCAGGTTGGAGCCCTGGCGCGACTCCACCAGCACCTTGGTCACGTTGCCATAAATCTGCTGCATGGCGTCCAGGTACATGCGGTCGCGGGTCACCTGGGGCGCCTTCTGGTACTCGGTCAGCACCGAGCGGAAGCGCTGGGCATCACCCTGCGCCTGCGCCACGATGCGCGCCTTGTAGGCCTCGGCCTCTTCCTTCAGGCGCGCCGCCGAGCCCACAGCGCGGGGAATCACGTCGTTGGCATAGGCCTGGGCTTCGTTCTTGGCACGTTCGCGTTCCTGCCCCGCCTTGAGCACGTCGTCAAACGCCGCCTGCACCTGTTCGGGCGGACGTACGCCGCCTTGCTGCAGGTTGATACCCACCACTTCGACGCCCACCTTGTAGCGGTCCAGGATGGTTTGCATGAGCGTGCGCACACGCGGCGCAATCTGGTCGCGTTCCTCGGCCAGCGCGGAATCCATGCGCATCTTGCCCACCACCTCGCGCACGGCGGTCTCGGCTGCCTGAACCACGGCTTCAGACGGGTTCTTGCTTTCAAACAGGAAAGCACGCGCATCGCTCAGCCGGTACTGCACGGCAAATTTGATTTCGACGATGTTCTCGTCCTCGGTCAGCATGGCCGATTCGCGCAGGCCGGTGGTCTTGATGACGTTGTCGCGGCCGACGTCCACGGAGCGGATCTGCGTCACGAACACCAGCTCGTGACGCTGGATCGGGTACGGCAGGCGCCAGTTGAAGCCCGCGCCCACGGTAGCTTTGTAACGGCCAAACTGGGTAATAACCGCCTGCTGGCCTTCCTGCACGATGAAAAACCCGGTGCCCAACCAGATCAGGGCAATGACGCCTGCGATCAGACCGGCACCAATACCCGCGCTCTTCATGTCGGGCTGGAAGCCGCCACCGCCCAGGCCCCCGCCTCCACCGTTGCCCGGCTCCGGGCGGCGCCCGTTGCGCGCGCCACCGAACAGACCACCCAGCTTGCGGTTGAAATCGCGCCAGAGCTCGTCCAGGTCGGGCGGACCCTGGTTGGGCCCCTGGCCACGAGGGCCATTGTTGTTGCCGTTGCCGGACGGGGGCTGGTTGTCAGGTCGGGTTCCCTCGGGACGGCTTTCGTCAGCAGGCTTGTCGTCACCACGGCCCCAGCGGGGATCGTTGAGGTTGAACATGCCCCTGACGCGGCCCTTGACCCCTGCCCAGGACAGGCGGCTTGGATGAAGATTCATTCGGTACGGTCTCTTTTCTTGTCTTACCCCGGATTGTGCCCAATCAGGCGGCGGTCCTATGCAATGGGGCAGCATCCTGCGGGGGTATGGTGTCAGCGGCGGCCCGCCCAGCCAGCTCAAGCAACAACTGCTCGCGCAGGGCCGCGAGCCCGGCGCCGCTGCGGGCACTGACAAACAGGCGGGGAACGGCGACGCCATCAAGCTCGTACATGTCCCTCAATTGCAGCGGCTGCTGGTCCTTTTCAAGGGCGTCGATCTTGTTGAACACTAGCACCTGCGGGATGTCAGCCGCACCGATTTCGGCCAGCACGCGCTGGACCTGTTCAATCTGCTCGGGAAAGCCGGGGTTGGCGGCGTCCACCACATGCAGCAGCAGATCGGCATCCACCGCCTCCTGCAAGGTCGCCTGAAAGGCATCGATCAGCCCGTGTGGCAGGTCGCGGATGAAGCCCACGGTGTCCGACAACGACACGGTACGCCCGCCCCCCTGGCCATCCCCCAGGTACAGCTGGCGCGTCGTGGTGTCCAGTGTGGCAAAAAGCTGGTCGGCCGCGTAGGCCCGGGCCTTGACCAGGGCATTGAACAACGTGGATTTGCCAGCGTTGGTGTACCCCACCAGCGAGATATTGAAGGCATCGCGCCGCTCACGCTGCCGGCGTTGTGTCTGCCGCTGGCGCTTGACCTTGTGCAGCCGCTCCTTGATCCGCTTGATGGACTCAGAAATCATCCGCCGATCCAGTTCGATCTGCTTTTCGCCGGGGCCACCGCGCACGCCGGCGCCGCCGGTCTGCCGCTCCAGGTGGGACCAGCGGCGCACCAGCCGGGTGCTGAGGTACTGCAAGCGGGCCAGCTCAACCTGCAACTTGCCCTCATGGCTGCGCGCACGCTGGGCAAATATTTCAAGGATCAGCAGGGTGCGGTCGTTGACGGGCAAGCCAATGTGCCGTTCCAGGTTGCGTTGCTGGGCCGGGCTCAGAGCCTGGTCAAACAGGATTTCGAGGGCACCAGTCGCCTGCGCCAGTTCGCGGATTTCATCGGCCTTGCCGCTGCCCACGAACAGCGCGGCATCAGGCGCCTTTCGCTTGCAGGCCACGCGAGCCACGGGTTCGAGCCCGGCGGTCTGCGCCAGCAAGCCAAGTTCTTCGAGCCCGGCGTCGAAATGGGGCGCCCCCAGATCCACCCCCACCAGAATGGCGGGGATCCGGGAGGCATCGGGCGAAACGGACGAACTCAAGTCTGCGGAAAGTGCGGAGAATACGGCCCGTCTTGCGTCAACCCGCCCCGCACGGAGATCAGGCGGCGGGTGCGTCGGAGCCTTCTGCTGCCGTGAAATTCACGGCGCGGCCCGGCACGATGGTCGAGATGGCGTGCTTGTACACCATCTGGGTGACCGTGTTACGCAAAAGGACGACGTATTGGTCAAAGGACTCAATCTGCCCCTGGAGCTTGATGCCGTTGACGAGGTAAATCGACACAGGCACATGCTCACGGCGCAGGGTATTGAGGAAGGGGTCTTGTAGTAGCTGCCCTTTGTTGCTCACGATATTCTCCGTGTTCGGAAGTGTTGTTGGAAAGCACACCTTACCACAGCCCTAGGGGTAATCAAGTAGTCCAGGACCGATACCCGCAGGGTTTTTCGGGCTGGTCAGCCGTCGTCGCGTTCGGCGTACGGATTGTGCGAGGTCTTCATTTCGATGCGCAGCGGCGTACCGATCAGGTTGAATTCCTTGCGGAAACGCCCTTCCAGGAAGCGCTTGTAGGCCTCGGTCACGTGTTCCAGGGAGTTGCCGTGGATGATGATCACCGGCGGGTTCATGCCGCCCTGGTGGGCATAGCGCAGCTTGGGGCGGAACATACCGGCGCGCTTGGGGCTCTGGAACTGGACGGATTCAAGCAGCAGCCGGGTTAGCACCGGGGTGGACATCTTGCACATGGCCGACTTGTGAGCCTGGGCAATGGATGTCCACAGAGGACCCAGACCCTGGCGCTTTTTGGCCGAGATGAAATGCAGCGCGGCGAACTTCAGGAACGCCAGGCGCGTCTCGATGGAGCGTTGCAACAGCTCGCGCTGGTAGTCGTCCACCGCGTCCCATTTATTGACGGCCATCACCACAGCCCTGCCGCTTTCGAGGATATAGCCCGCGATATGGGCGTCCTGGTCGGTAATGCCCTGGGTGGCATCCAGCAGCAACAGCACAACATGGGCCGACTCAATGGCCTGCAGGGTCTTGACGACGGAAAACTTCTCGATCGCCTCAAATACCTTGCCCTTGCGGCGCAGGCCAGCCGTGTCGATCAGCTCAAACTTCTGCCCGTTGCGCTCGAAGGGAACGCTGATGGCGTCGCGGGTGGTGCCAGGCATGTCGAACGCGACGAGGCGCTCTTCCCCCAGCCAGGTGTTGATCAGCGTGGATTTGCCCACATTGGGACGCCCGGCGACAGCCAGCTTGATGACGCCAGGGTCTTCGGCGGGCCCCTCTTCGTCCGGGTCGGGCAGGTTCAACGGCGCCAGCGCCAGATCCACCAGGCTGCGGATGCCCTGGCCGTGCGCGGCAGACACCGGCACGACGTCACCCAGGCCCAGTTCGTAAAACTCGGTCAGCTGCACCCCCTCCTGCATGCCCTCGGCCTTGTTGGCCGTCAGCACGCAGGGTTTGCCCAACCGGCGCAGGTACCTGGCGATGTCATGGTCCTGCGCCGAGATGCCGGCGCGCGCGTCCACCACAAAGATCACCGCATCGGCCTCGGCCACCGCCTGGCGCGTCTGCTTGGCCATCTCCATGTAGATGCCGCTCTCGGCCGTGGGCTCGAAACCGCCCGTGTCAATCACGATGTACTCGTGCTTGCCCTGCCGACCGTTGCCGTAGTGGCGGTCACGCGTCAGTCCAGCGAAGTCCGCCACGATGGCGTCGCGCGATTTCGTCAGGCGGTTGAACAGCGTTGACTTGCCAACGTTCGGGCGGCCAACCAGGGCCAGGACAGGTTTCATGAAAGAGCCGCCCGGACGTTATTCAGGCGCGTACCCGAACACGCCACCGTTGCGCGTCACCACGACAAGCGTGCCACCCGCCAGCACAGGCGCGGCCACGACGGCAGAGCCGTCCGTGGTCAGGCGGTTCAGCGGCGTGCCGTCCTCGCGCGACAGCAGGTGCACCAGGCCCGTACTGTCGCCAATGACCACCGAGCGGCCCAGCGCCAGCGGTGCGGTCAGGGTGCGGTATTGCAGGCGGTCCGTGGACCAGGCGCGTTCGCCATCGGCACGGCGCCAGGCAACCACCCTGCCATCGGACTCGGTGCCGTACACGTGGCGGTCATCGCCATGAACGCCTACGGCGGCATTGGCCGGCTTGGTCCACTGCACCGCGCCACGGGCCGCATTGACGCAACCCACGCTGGCCTGGAATGCCCGAACGCAGACGGAGTCGCCCAGGCGTGACACGCCCGCCACCAGATCAACCAGCCGTTCGATGTCGTTGGTCCCCCGGGGTGTGGCAATGGGTGCATCCCAGCGTGCGCTGCCGTTGATCGGGTTCATGCCGACCAGGCGCCCGGCCTGGCCTACCACGAGCGTGTCGCCCACAGCCAGGATCACACCGGCCTGGCGCAGGATAAGCGCTTCGCCGGGACGTTGTTGCGTCCACAGGCGGCGGCCCGTCTGCCCGTCAAAAGCCGTGACCGACCGGTCGGCCGCAAGGACAAATACGCGGGCGCCGGCCACCAGCGGCGCGGCATAGACCTGCGCCGGCAGCTTCTGGCGCCACAACACCTTGCCGTCGGCCAGGGCGACAACGTCATTGGCCGTGGTGACCACCGCGGCAAGCTTGCCATCGCTGCCCACGCCGGCAGACAACGGCGCTGCGGCGCTGGCCCGCCAGATGTCGCGGCCCGACGCAGCATCCAGCAGCGCCACGGTGCCATCGCCTGCGGCCACGGCCAGCGTGCCACCGGCGGCCTGGGCCTGCAACGGGAATGTCACTTCGCCCACGCGGGCCGTCCAGGCCTGGCGCACCCCGATCAAGGCGGCGCTGGGTGCAAGCTCCGCAGGTTTGGGCCGCTCGGGCTTGCTGGAACAGGAAGCCAGCAGCACAACCACCGTCAGGGCGGCCATGGCCCTGCCCGCGCGCCTGAAAGCGCCAGTGGATGACCGGGAGGGTTTGGCGATGGTCACGACTTGGCTCCTGCATCAGCGGCCGGCGTGGCCTTCGGCGGCTGGGGGTCCACGCCGAGCGAGTTGAGTTTGACCTCCACCAGACGGCGGTATTCCGTACGCTCGTCCAGCCCCTTGAAGGCCAGGGCGAAGGCTTCGCGCGCCTCGGCCTTCTTGCCTTGCAGCAGGTAGATGTCGCCACGGCGATCCGCCACCAGCGGCTGGAATTCGGCGGGGAACGTGCCCGACAGCTGCTTGAGTGCGTCGTCATAGGCCTTGGCTTCGAGCAGCACGCTGGCCAGACGCAGCCGGGCCAGCGACTGGTAACCGGGGTCGCCGGCCTTGTCGGCCACCCAGGTCAACGCGGCCTTCGCGCCGTCCACGTTGCCCTTCTCGAAAAGGGTCTTGGCCACCAGCAGGCCCGCCTGCTGCGCAAACACGGTGCCACCGAACTTGTCCTTCATGTCGGCGAAGCTGCGGTCCAGGCGCGCGGCATCACCCATCTGGGCGGCGCGGTTGACCTCTTCGTACAGGGCCGACGCCTGCACGCTCTGGGTGCGCTGCCAGTACTGCCAGCCGTTCCAGGCGGCCACGGAGCCAAATACCGCGATCAGCACCCATGTGATCAGGTTGCCGTACTGGTTCCAGAAGTGCTTGAGCTGGTCAAGCTGTTCCTGTTCTTCGAGGTCGAGGTGTTTTGCCATGGGGTGTCTGTATCAAACCGTGGATTGTAGAGAGGCGGCCCAGGCCGCGGCTTCGGCCAGCGGCCGCTGTACCTGCGCGCCGGTGCCATCGCGCAGCGCCTTGACCGTCACCATGCCCTGCGCCAGTTCGTCGGCGCCAAAAATCAGGGCATGCGCGGCGCCGCTGGCGTCGGCCTTCTTGAATTGGGACTTCATGCTGCCCGGCCCGTCCGGGCCGGCCGCATGTTGCTGGATGCGAACGCCCTGCACGCGCAAGACCTCCAGTACGGTCATCACCCGCGCCAGCGGTGCGCCTGGCGGCACGATGGCATAAGCGTGGGGCGAGGCATCGGCCACGGGCAGACCCAGGGCCTGGATCAGCAGCAACAGCCGCTCAATGCCCAAGCCGAAACCCACCGCCGGCGCGCCCTTGCCGCCGAGCTGCTCGATGAGGCCGTCGTAGCGTCCTCCTCCGCATACCGTGCCCTGCGAACCAAGCTGGTCCGTCACCCACTCGAACACAGTGAGGTTGTAGTAGTCCATGCCGCGCACCAGGCGCGGGTTGATCCGGTACTGCAGGCCCACGGCGTCCAGCACACCGCGCACGGCATTGAAGTGGGCAAGCGATTCGGCCCCAAGGAAGTCCATGAGCTGCGGAGCAGCCTCAATGAGCGCCTGCATGGCCGGGTTCTTGCTGTCGAGGATGCGCAGCGGGTTGCTGTGCAGGCGCCGCTGGGCGTCCGCATCCAGTTGCGCGGCATTCTGCTCCAGGTATTTCACCAGCGCATCGCGGTGGGCACGGCGTTCAGCAGGCTGGCCCAGGCTGTTGATTTCCAGGCGCACATGCTCGCCTTCGACCAGGCCCAGCTCGCGCCACAACGCACGGGCGATGAGGATCATCTCGGCATCCACGTCGGGGCCGGCCAGGCCCAGTGCCTCAACGTCAAGCTGGTGAAACTGGCGGTAGCGGCCCTTTTGCGGGCGTTCGTGGCGGAACATCGGACCCACGGTCCAGACGCGCAACGGTCCGTTGTACAGGGCGTTGTGCTCGATCATCGCGCGCACGATGCCAGCGGTGGCCTCGGGGCGCAGCGTGAGCCTGTCGCCGTTCATCGAATCGGTGAAGGAGTACATCTCCTTTTCGACGATGTCGGTCACCTCGCCCAAGCCCCGCACAAACAGTGCTGTGGGCTCGACGATGGGGGTCAGCAGGTACTGGTAACCATAGCGGCCCAGCACCTGGCGCACCGCGCCTTCGAACCATTGCCACATGGCAGAGTCGGGCAGCTTTTCCGTGCGCGGTACGCCGGGCGGCAATATGTCGTTCATGCCTTTGACGGCACTCAGTTTGTCAGCCATGGGATCAGGTCTCAGGCGCTTTCGGTCACGGGTGCATGACCAAAACGCTTTTCAATGTAGTTTTCAACCAGCTGGTGAAATTCGTTGGCAATGTTGTCGCCGCGCAGCGTGAGGGCCTTTTCACCATCGATGTACACCGGGGCCGCAGGCGCCTCGCCCGTGCCTGGCAGGCTGATGCCGATGTCGGCATGCTTGCTTTCACCGGGCCCGTTGACGATGCAGCCCATCACGGCGACTTTCATCTTTTCCACGCCAGGGTATTTCTTGCGCCACACCGGCATCTGCGCGCGCAGGTAGTCATCAATCTGCTTGGCGAGCTCCTGGAAGGTGGTGCTGGTGGTGCGGCCACAGCCCGGGCAGGCCGTCACGCTGGGCACGAAGCTGCGCAAACCCAGCGCTTGCAGGATCTCGGACGCGATGACCACTTCCTGCGTGCGGGGCTCGCCCGGCTGCGGGGTCAACGACACACGGATGGTGTCGCCGATGCCCTCTTGCAGCAGGATGGACAGCGCCGTGGCGGATGCCACCGTGCCCTTGGTGCCCATGCCGGCTTCGGTCAGGCCCAGGTGCAGCGCGTAGTCGCAACGCCGGGCCAGCTCGCGGTACACGGAAATCAGGTCCTGCACGCCGCTGACCTTGCAACTCAGGATGATCTGGTTGCCGTCCATGCCCATTTCCTCGGCACGGCGGGCGGAATCGATGGCCGATGTGACCAGCGCCTCGTACATGACCGACTTGGCGTCCCAAGGCGTGGCGCGGCGGCTGTTTTCGTCCATCAGGCTGGCCAGCAGTTCCTGATCCAGGCTGCCCCAATTGACGCCGATGCGAACCGGCTTGTTCCAACGCATGGCGGCCTCGATCATCTGGCCGAACTGGCGGTCGTGCTTGTCGCCCTTGCCCACGTTGCCGGGGTTGATGCGGTACTTGGACAGTGCCTCGGCACAGGCCGGATAGTCCGTCAGCAGGCGGTGGCCGTTGTAGTGGAAATCGCCGATCAGCGGCACATCAATGCCCATGCGGTCCAGCTGTTCGCGGATGTAGGGCACCTGTTGCGCCGCCTCGGGCGTATTCACGGTGATGCGCACCATTTCGGAGCCGGCAATGGCCAGCTCCTTGACCTGGATGGCCGTTCCAATGGCGTCCACCGTGTCAGTGTTCGTCATGGATTGCACCCGCACAGGAGCGTCTCCGCCCACGGTCACGACGCGCGAACCCCACACGGTTTTCGACTGGCGCGAGCGGCGCGCCTTGGGGGCCGCTGGTTCGATAGGCAGGCAGGGCTGCATCACTTCACCTCGAACCGGGCTACGTTGTCCTTGGCGACGGTGCTCAGGTCAAACGGGCGGCCACGCACCTCGACGCGCGTCGCATTGGCCCGGCCAATCACCACCGACAGTGGCAAGGCACCGCTGGCACCCACCACTTCGCCAGCGGCCAGGGTCTTGCGCACGGCAATCACGCCCTTGGCATCCGTCACCTCTACCCAGGACTCGCCTTGGGTCTTGAAAACAACGATTCCAGTGGTCGGCAAAGGCGCAGCAGGGGTCACCACGGCCGTCGGGCTGACTACCGTGGGCGTGGAAACAGCCACCGAGAAGGTAGGCGACACCGTGGGCGCTGGCGCGGCGCCAGCCGGGGAAACCACGGCCGTCGGCTGCGCCACCGGAGCCGGAGCCGGCGCGGGCGACGCCGCCACAGCGGGCACCGGTTCCGGCAACGCCGCCGGGGCAGCAGGCACAGCGACTGTGGCGGTTGCCACTTCCGGCCTGGCCGTAGCCGCAGCATCGTCTTGCCGGGCTGACGGCAGGAAAATCAGCACCAGGGCGCCCAGCAGCAACGCGAACACCGCCAGGAACACCGGCTTGGACAGCTGGTCAACCCATGACGGGCCCCGGCCGTCACTGGGCGCGCGAAATGGCGTGTTGATTCCACCTGTATCGCGCACGAGGCGGGGCGCAGCGGTCTGCGGCAGACGGTCCAGCACCGGGGCCGGGTCCATTTTCAGTGTGCGGCACACACTGGATGCCAACGCACGGACAAATACAGCGTCCGGCAACAGGTCGAACCGGTCCGCCTCCAGGGCCTCCAGCTTGCGCACAGGCACCTTGAGCGATACCGCCAGTGCCGCAATGTGCAAGCCTGCTGCTTCGCGGGCCTCCCGCAACAAGGTGCCCGCTGTCGGGCCAGCCGGCGCTGCGACGTCCTGCCCCGCGTCTTGCGTGTCAGCGTGCTGCTGCGAATCACTCATCAAAGGCCCCCCGTGTGTATGCCGCTGCTTCCCTGGACTGCGGGAACCGCTTCTTGAGCTGGTCGCCCAGCTGCTCCATCGCCACCCTGTCGTTCATCCGCCGTTCAACCTTCACGCCCAGCCACAGCGTTTCAGCGTTGGCCAGCTCGCTGTTGTTCAGGCGCCGGATGTAGAACTGGGCCCGCTCGAAATCACCCCGCTGGAACAACAGGTTGGCCAGGTTGTAGCCCGTCACGGGATTGCCGGCGTCCAGCTCATAGGCCCGCGCCAGGCTTTTCTCGGCTTCGGCGCGCAGGCCTCCCCGAACCTGGCACACGCCCAGCGCCATGAGCGTCTTGGCGCGGCCCGCGTACAACGGGTTGGCCATGGCCTGTTCGAATTCGCGGTAGGACTCCGGGAAACGCCCCTGCTGACACAAAAGCCAGCCGAAGTTGTGGTGGGAATTCGCATCGCGCGGGTTCAGCGCGATGGCCCGGCGAAAGCTGTCCTCGGCCTGGCGCATGTCGTTCAGCCGCATGTAGATCAGCCCACGCAGGTTGTAGGCGTCGGGAAAGTTGGGGTCGGCGCTGATGACCTGCTTGAGTTCATCCAGCGCGACGTTGGTCTGGCCCTGCTCGAAATAACCAACGGCCAACTCCATCCGGATGCGTGCCCGCTTGCGGCTTTCGGGCTCGTCGGATTCGGTCAGGATGTCATTGCGGGCTCCGGCGGAGTCGGGGCCCGCATTGCCGGCGCAGCCCGCCAACGCCGTAACCAGCAGCAGGAACGCCCACAGCAGCCGCCTGCCGGCCACCGTGCATCCACCCAACGCAAGTGCTTTCATGGTCTCAGGGTCTCCTTGGCCTCGCCGGGCGCGGGCTTGACGGGCATCAGCATCACCGTGCGTTGCTGGGCGATGCGTTCGCCCACGCGGGTGCGGTCCCTGACGTCCCCAGCGAGCTGGCCACAAGCCGCATCAATGTCGTCCCCACGTGTTTTGCGCACGGTGGTGACGATACCAGCATCACTGAGGATTTTTGCAAAAGCCTGCACCTGGCTGTGGGGTGAACGCAGCAAGCCGGATGCCGGGAACGGGTTGAACGGAATGAGGTTGAGCTTGCACGAAACGCCACTGCCGCCGTGACGGCGTACCAGCTCGGCCAACTGGCGCGCGTGCTCGGGCTGGTCGTTCACGCCGTCGAGCATGCAGTACTCGAAGGTGATGAAGTCGCGCGGCGCGTGGACAAGATAGCGGTTGCAGGCGTCAAGCAGCTCGGCCAGCGGGTACTTGCGGTTCAGGGGCACCAGGTTGTCGCGCAGGGCGTCGTTCGGCGCGTGCAAAGAGACCGCCAGCGCCACCGGACAGTCCTCGCCGAGGCGGTCCATCATCGGAACCACGCCCGAAGTGGACACCGTGACGCGCCGTCGCGACAGCCCGTAGCCATGGTCGTCCAGCATCACGCGCAGGGCCGGCACCAAGGCTGAATAGTTCTGCAACGGCTCGCCCATGCCCATCATCACCACGTTGGAGATTACGCGGCCCGATGTCTGGAGGTGGCGGCGCAGGAAATGCTCGGCGAACCACAGCTGCGCGACGATCTCGCCCGTCGAGAGGTTGCGGCTGAAGCCCTGGTGGCCGGTGGAGCAGAAGCGGCAACCCACAGCGCAGCCGGCTTGAGAAGACACACACAGGGTGCCACGGTCGTCCTCGGGGATGAAAACCGCCTCGACGGCGTTGCCGCCGCCCACGTCGAACAGCCATTTGATGGTGCCGTCCGCGGATTCGTGCTGACTGATGACCGGCAGTGCCTGCAGGTGGGCCGTGGTCTTGAGCTTTTCGCGCAGCGACTTGGCCAGATCGCTCATCTGGTCGAAGTCAGTGGCGCCCTTTTGATGGATCCAGCGAAACAGCTGCGTCGCGCGAAAGCGCTTTTCACCGAGCCGTTCGCAAAAGGCGGCCAAGCCCTCCAGGTCGAAGTCGAGAAGGTTGGCCGTCATTGCATGGGGTTTCCCGCTCAGCGCGAGTAAACGTTCATGCCGGGGAAGAAGAAGGAGACTTCCACCTTGGCGGTTTCAACAGCGTCGGAACCATGGACGGCGTTGGCATCAATGCTGTCGGCGAAGTCCGCGCGGATGGTGCCGGGGGCGGCCTTCTTGGGGTCGGTGGCGCCCATCAGGTCGCGGTTCTTGAGGATGGCGCCTTCGCCTTCCAGGGCCTGGATCATCACCGGGCCGGAAATCATGAACTCGACCAGGTCCTTGAAGAAAGGACGCTCTTTGTGGACGGCATAGAACTGCTCGGCTTCGCCGCGCGAAAGGTGGACCATTTTGGCGGCGACCACCTTCAGGCCTGCGGCCTCGAAGCGGGCGTAGATCTGGCCGATCACGTTCTTGGCCACGGCGTCGGGCTTGATGATGGAGAGGGTGCGTTCGATAGCCATTTGAATGTTCTTCCTGATAACTTGAGTTGTTTTTTTGCCCCGCGGGCAAAGCCTTGGATTTTAACCTGCACAGGCTGCAAGCCCGTGACTGGATGATTGACTCAGCGGCCCCGGCCGCCGCGGCGCTGGCCGTTGCCTGCGCCGCCCGCGCCCCCGCCACGCCGGGAGCCCTGGCCCGTGCCTTGGCGCTGGCGGGTGAAGCTGTCGGCCCCGATGTAGCCGAACGCAGTCTTCATGGGGTCGGGCTGGGCGCCCTGCCCGTTGCCCGAACGGTCAGCGCGATCCTTGCGCCGCTGACCCTGGCCCAGGTTCTGCCCTGCGCCGGGGACTGCCTGGTTGCCCGGTCCCGAAGGACGCGGGCCGCCATTGCGCCCACCGCGCCGGCGGTTGTTGTTGCGTGCGCCGCGCGGACCGTCTGCATGGTCGTCGCTTTCGCCCCGCTGCGGCCGCTCGTCGCCAGGGCCGCCCGCGGCCTGGACCAGCGCACGGATATCCCGTTCGTCCAGTTCCATCCAGCCGCCACGCTTGAGGCCTCGCGGCAACATCATGGCGCCGTAACGGATGCGGATCAAGCGGCTGACCGCGTGTCCGACGGCTTCGAACATGCGGCGCACCTCGCGGTTGCGGCCTTCGGAGATGGTCACGCGGTACCAGGTGTTGGCACCCTCGCCGCCGCCGTTTTCAATGGAGCCAAACTGCGCCATGCCATCGTCCAGCTTCACACCGGACAGGAGGCGGTCCTTTTCCTCGTTGTTCAGCGCGCCGAGAACGCGCACCGCGTACTCGCGCTCCAGGCCGAAGCGCGGGTGCATGAGCTTGTTGGCCAGTTCACCGGAACTGGTGAACAGCAGCAGGCCTTCGGTGTTCAGGTCCAGCCGGCCCACGGACTGCCATTTGCCCTGGAACAGCTTGGGCAGGCGGCGAAAAACGGTGGGGCGGTTTTGCGGGTCGTCATGGGTCACGACCTCGCCCACGGGCTTGTGATACGCAATGACACGGGCAGGCGGCGGGGCGATGCGAAACCGGATGGGCTTGCCATTGACCTTGATCTGGTCACCAAACTGGATGCGCTGGCCAATATGGGCGGGTTCGTTGTTGACCGAAATACGGCCCTCGAGGATCAACTGCTCCATCTCCAGACGGGAGCCCAGGCCCGCCTGGGCCAGCACCTTGTGCAGCTTGGGGGTCTCGGCCTGCGGGGCCAGCACACGCTTGGCCAGGGCCACATCGGGACTTTCCTCATCGGCGTCGAACTGGCCCGACACCACATCGGCAAAACGGATGCCAGGTCCATCCGCCACAGCGGAAGCCACGGGTACGGCCGCGCCGGCCGGCTCCTGTGGGGTCAGCGCGGGCTCGACGCCTTCGGTGGATTCGTTCATGTCAGGTCCCGTGAGGTAGTTGCGCCGTCATCCGGGGAGCCTTCTGCTGGCTCGGCGCCGGTGAGGAGGTCTTCGTCCGTGGCAGCCGGCACGCTGGATTCAGGCCCGCCATCCATCGGCAGGCCAGGCTGCAGGTCATCGGCCCCGCCGTGGAGCGCCTCCAGCACACTGGCCTGCTGGGCCGGGTTGTCCAGCTCGGGCAACTGGTCCAGCGACTCCAGGCCCAGGTCATCCAGGAACTGGCGCGTGGTCGCAAACAGCGCGGGGCGGCCCGGGGCCTCGCGATGGCCAATGACTTCCACCCAGCCACGGTCTTCCAGCTGCTTGATGATGAGCGTGTTGATGGTCACGCCGCGGATATCTTCCATGTCACCGCGCGTGACAGGCTGGCGGTAGGCAATGATGGCCAGTGTCTCCAGGGTGGCGCGCGTGTACTTGGGGGGCTTTTCAGGATGCAGCCGGTCCAGGTATTCGCGCATTTCGGGGCGGCTCTGGAAGCGCCAGCCGCTGGCCACGGCAACGAGCTCCACGCCGCGCTGTGCCCAGTCGTGCTGCAGGTCCTGCAGCAGCGTCTTGATGGTGTCGGCGCCCAGTTCGTCGTTGAACAGCACACGCATCTCCCGCACCGGCAGGGGTTGCTGCGAACAGATCAACGCGGTTTCGAGGACGCGCTTGGCATCCGCCGTATTCATGGTCAGGTTCCGGGACAGGCGCCAGCCGGCGCGCAATGGACAAATGGACTAGGGGCAAGGCGGGCTGACCCGCGGCGCCGGGATCAACCCTCAGGTTTCGCGGCGCGATCCCCGTTGACGGGGGCATGGCCTTCAAGCCACTGGCGCTCATTGTAGCGCAGGCCCCAGCTGTCAAGCGCCTGCCGGATGTCCGCTGGCAAAGGCGCCAAAAATGCCATGGCTACCCCGGTCATGGGATGCGAAAAAGCCAGGCGATACGCGTGCAGCGCCTGCCGCGCCAACCCGGCTGCCTGCGCGCCGCCATAGGTTTCGTCCGCCACCAGCGGGTGGCCGATGGACGCCATATGAACGCGGATCTGGTGGGTGCGCCCCGTGTGCAGGGTGCACCGCACCCAGCAACCTTGCGCCGCGTTTTCCAGCAGCTCGATATCGGTGCGCGCTGTCTTGCCGTGCGCCAGATCCACTACCGCCATGCGCAGTCGGTTGCGTGGATCACGCCCCACCGGGGCATCCACCTGGCGCCGCGCCGCGCCTGTCCAGGGCCGGTGGGCCAGCGCCACATACTGGCGGCTGACTTCCCGGGCTGCAATCATCTGCACCAGCGCATCCATCGCGGCGCGCGTGCGGGCCACCACCATGAGGCCGCTGGTGTCCTTGTCCAGCCGGTGCACGATGCCCGCGCGCGGCAGCAGCCGGGATTGGGCATCCCGGCCCAGCAAGCCATTGAGCAAGGTACCCCGCCAGTTTCCGGGCGCGGGGTGAACAACCAGACCTGCGGGCTTGTTGATCACGCACAGATGCTCGTCTTCGTACACCACGTCAAGGGCCATGGCTTCAGCGACAAAGGCCTGGCTTTGCGGCGTGGGACGCAGCTCGATTTCCCCTTGGTCGCCAGCCTTGACCCGCGCTGAAGGTTTGGCCACAGGCTTGCCGTTCAGCGTGACGGCGCCTGCCTCGATCAGCTGCTGCAGATAGCTGCGCGAGAACTCCGGCACCAGCGCCACCAGCGCATGGTCCAGCCGCTGGCCATGCAGCGCGGCGCTGATGGCCAACGGACGCAACTCGGCATCCGGTCCCCCTTCTGCCGGGTCGTCCGCGAGCTCCGGCACAGCGTGCGCGGACAGGTCCGTCGATATAATCTTTTTGAGTTGTTCCAAGAAAGTTGCCACTGATGCCTAGCGCCAAATTATCGGTCGTCCCCCGCCTGCTGCTGGCGGGTGCAGTGGCAGTGCTGTTGCAGGCCTGCTCCTCCACCACGGCCGACCCGACCGGCGCCTGGAGCCCCAACAAGATTTATGCCGAAGCCAAGGCCGAGCTGGACGGCGGCGCCTATGACAAGGCCATCCCCCTGTTTGAAAAACTCGAAGGCCGCGCGGCAGGCACGCCGCTGGCGCAGCAGGCCCAGCTTGAGCGCGCCTACGCATACTACAAGTCCAACGAACAGGCCCAGGCCATTTCCACGCTGGACCGGTTCATGAAGCTGCACCCGGCCAGCCCGGCTCTGGACTATGCGCTGTACCTCAAGGGCATCATCAACTTCAACGACAACCTGGGGCTCTTTTCATTCGTCTCCCGCCAGGACCTGTCCGAGCGGGACCAAAAAGCTGCCAAGGAATCGTTCGAGGCGTTTCGCGAGCTGGCAACGCGCTTTCCTGACTCCCGCTACACCCCGGATGCACGCCTGCGCATGACCTACATCGTCAATTCGCTGGCCCAGTACGAGGTGCACGTGGCGCGCTACTATTTCAGCCGCGGTGCCTACCTGGCAGCCATCAACCGCGCGCAATCGGCATTGGCTGACTACCGCGACGTGCCCGCCCTGGAAGAAGCCCTGTACATCATGGTCCGCTCCTACGACGCCCTGGGCATGACGCAGCTGCGCGACGACGCCCGCCGTGTGATGGAAAAAAACTACCCGCGCAGCGAATTCACCAGCGGCGGTTTCAAGACCAACCAGAATCCCTGGTGGAAGTTCTGGTAGCCGCCAGGCTGTCCAGCGTTTCCTCAAACTCCGGCCCTGCAACCAGCCTGCGCATGGGCGGTAATGCCCCCAGCAACCGGCGCCCGTATCCCATCGTCGCAAGGCGTGTGTCACACACCACCAGCACGCCCTGATCCGACTCCCTGCGGATCAGCCGGCCGGCGCCCTGCTTGAGTGCAACAGCCGCTTCCGGGACAAAGTAGTCATTGAACGGGCTGCGGCCTTCGGCCTCCAGCCGCCGGGTGCGCGCCTCCACCAAAGGGTCGTTGGGCGGCGGAAATGGCAGCTTGTCGATGATCACCAGTTGCAACGCATCGCCAGGCACGTCCACCCCCTCCCAGAACGACGCCGACGCAACCAGCAGGCAACCAGGCCGGCCCTGCCCCGCGCCTTCACGAAAGCGCTCGATCAGCCGCCGCTTGGGCCACTGGCCCTGCACCAGCACTTCGACTTCTGCCGAGCCCTCAAAGCGCGACTGCAATGCCTCGCCAATCGTCCGCAGCGCACGCAGCGTGGTGGTCAGCACCATGGTGGCACCGCCCAGGCGCTGCGCGGCGTCAGCAGCCAGGCGCGCCACCTGCACACTATGGGCCGGGTCATTGGGCTTAGGCAATTCACGGGGCACATACACGGCGGCCTGGGCCGCGTAGTCAAACGGGCTCTCGACCTGAAGGACTTCAGCGTCGGTCAGTCCGCAAGGTTCGGTAAACCAGCGCAGCCGGGCGTCGTCACCCAGCGTCGCCGAGGTAAATATCCAGGCACGGCGCGGTTCGGTGTCGCCCGGCGGCGCGTCCTCACGCAGGATCTTGCTGCGCACCGTGCTGGCGATATCCAGCGGCGACTCCACCAGGCGCAGGTGGTTTCCCGCATCGGCCCAGCGGACGGAGCCGGGCGCGCAGGCGCCGCCAAACTGGCCGGCGCGCTGCGCCAGGCTGGCCGCGCGCTCATGCAGCCGCACGAAATCAGGTGCCATCTCGCTGACCGTGTCCAGCGCGCTCATCGCGCCCATGCAGGCCTGCTCCAGCGCCCGCAGCGACTGGCCCCAGGCAACGGCGTCAGCCTGCTCGGGCGCGCCGTCCGTCCAGCGCAGCCGGGCGCCGGGCGCGGTCCGGCCCACGGCCAGGCGCAAGTCGCGGGCGGCGCGCTCGGTCACTGCCGACAGTTGCTGCCAGTCCGCCAGGCCGCGCGCGAGCTGCAGCCCGGCAGCCAGCATGTCGCGCGCGAAGTCGATGATCTGGCCCGTGCCCAGCTGCGAGCCCAGAAACTGCACGCCTGTTTCATTCAGCTGGTGGGCTTCGTCGAAGATGGCCACGCGCACGGTGGGCAGCAGCTCGGCCATGCCGGATTCACGCACGGCCAGGTCCGCGAAAAACAGGTGGTGGTTGATGACGACCACATCGGCAGCCAGCGCTTCGCGCCGGGCCTGGTTGACGTGGCAACCGCGAAACTTGGGGCAAGCCGAGCCCAGGCAGTTGTCGCGCGTGGAGGTCACCAGCGGGATCACCGCCGAGCGCTCATCCAGCCCCGGAAGCTCAGCCAGATCGCCTGTGCGGGTAATGCGGGCCCATTCCTCGACCTTGGCAAGGGTTCGCACGGCAGTACGGTCGGGCAGCGCGGCATCCTGGCGCGCCAGCTCCAGCCGGTGCGTGCACAGGTAGCTGCCCCTGCCCTTGAGCAGCGCCGTGCGTACCGGCAGGCCCAGCGCCTGCACCAGGCGCGGCAGGTCGCGCCCGAACAGCTGGTCCTGCAGGGTTTTGGTGGCGGTGGACAGCAGGATGCGCTCGCCGCTGAGCAGGGCGGGCACCAGGTACGAAAAGGTTTTGCCAACGCCCGTGCCGGCCTCCACCACCAGCGCCCCACCCTGCTCCACCGTCCGCGCGACGGCCAACGCCATCTCGGTCTGGCCAGGCCGGGGTCGGAAATGATCGGCTGCGCGTGACAGCACGCCGCCCGGCGCGAAAGCTTCGCGAACGGTTTCTTGCAAAGGGGACATCAGTCGCCGCCGGGCCGCCCCAAGGCGACTGCGACCCCCTCGGGGGGCAGCGACCTACACGCAGTGAGGGAGCGTGGGGGCAACATGCTGTCGCCGCCGGGCCGCCCCAAGGCGACTGCGACCCCCTCGGGGGGCAGCGACCTACACGCAGTGAGGGAGCGTGGGGGCAACATCACGCGGGTTCTTTGGGGTCCAGGGTCAGCTCGAGCCTGGAAATCTGGTCGCGCAGCGCCAACCGGCGTTTCTTCAGGCGGCGCACCATGAGCTCGTCCGTCGGGGTTTCCCGCGCCAGGCGGTCAATCAGGGCGTTGAGATCGCCGTGCTCCATGCGCAATTCGATCAGCCGGCGCTCGGGAGAATGAAGGTTGGAGTCCAAAAAAACGTCTTCCGGGCCGGTTGTGGCGGGTTCGCTTGATAATACGTGTTTCAGGGGGATTAATCGAGCGCCCCCGCCAGCAGCAAAGGCGCCGGGTTCCAACATATGAGCAAAGGTTACCGACTTACCGCATCGACTGGCATCCACAAGGGTGACCGCGAATACCAGCAGGACCAGATCGCCCTGCTCAGTCATCCGCGCGTGACCGGGTGCGTGCTGGGCGTGGTGGCGGACGGCATGGGCGGTCGCAGCGGCGGACGCAAGGCCTCCGACCAGGTCATGATGACCGCCAAGCAGCTGTTTGAGCGGTATTCGCCCGATCATGACGACACGCCGTCCATGCTCAAGCAGATGGTGCAGGAAGCCCATATCGTCATCAAGCTCACCGCCATTTCCTCCGAGCAGGAGCCGCACAGCACCATCGCCGCATTCCTGATCAACCCCGCCGGCGACTGCCATTGGGTGCATGCCGGTGATTCACGCGTCTACCACTTCCATGGCAACAAGCTGGTCAAGCGCACCATGGACCATTCCTATGTGCAGACGCTGGTGGACAAGGGCGAGATCACCGAGGAAGAAGCCAACGTCCACCCGCAGTCCAACATCCTCATGGGATGCCTGGGCACCGAGGACGACCCGCCAATCGATGTCCACTACATCCCGCAGCTGCGTCCGGGCGACGTGCTCATGGCCTGCAGCGATGGGGTGTGGCACTACTTCAGCCCCAACGAGCTCGGCTCGGTGCTGTCGTCGCTGTCGCCGCGCGAAGCGACGGAATTCCTGATCGACAAGGCCCGCTCGCGCGGGCGGGGCGGCGGCGACAACCTGTCGCTGGTGATCGTCAAGCTGGAGCCTCTGGACGCGTTCTGACGCATTCCAGCCTCCCGGGTGCGACAAGCCTCAGGGGGCCGGTACTGGCAGCGGCTTGGCGGGCGGCTTGGTCCGCTCCAGCCTGCGCTTTTCGAGCCTTTCCTTGCGTGCGCGGGCTTCCTCAAGTTTGTCCTGGCGCTTGCGGACTGCCGCGGCATCTGGAACAGGCTGGGCAGCTGGCGGTGCAGCTTGCTCCGTTGGCACCGGCACACCCGCTGGCGCTGCTGCGGCAGCCTTTCGTGCACCGCGCTCCTGCCGCGCGGCTGCGTCCTCCAGCGCACGGGCACGCTGCTGTGCGGCACGCAGCTGGTTTTCGGCGGAAGACCGCTCGTCCAGGCGCTGTCGCTGGGCCGCGCCTTTGCGCAGGCGCTCGTCGTCGTTGAGCGAAATTTCCTGGCGGCGCAGGTCGGCCAGCGTCTCGCGGCGGACGGCCTTGGCCTCATTGACACAGTCGTTGACGGCAAAGCGCGCGTAACAGGCTGCCTCGGCCTGCGAATACCGGGCATCGGCCGCCTGGCGCTCGGCGGCAATGCGCGCACGCTCCCGGTCCATTTGCTGTTGCGCACTGTCCTGCGCCCAAGCCGGGACAGCGCCAGCACAGGCAGCCACCCACAAGACAAGGATGCGAAAGCCGGTTTTCATGTGAGCCGAGTATCGACCACGCGCCGGTCCAGCGCCAGGAATTCGGCCGACTGCATTTCGTTCAGACGCGAGATGGTGCGGGGAAACTCGTGCGCCAGCGGCCCCTCGGTATAAAGCGCCTCGGGCGGCACCTGCGCGGACATGATCAGCTTGACGCGGCGGTCGTACAGCACGTCCACCAGCCAGGTGAAGCGGCGCGCCTCCGACGCATTGCGCACAAACATCTGGGGCACGTCGGACAGCATCACGGTGTGAAACTGGGTCGCGATCTCCAGGTAGTCGTTCTGCGAACGTGGGCCGCCGCACAGCGTCTTGAAATCGAACCAGACCACGCCCCCGGCCTTGCGGCGAGCGCGGATGTCGCGCGCCTCGATGTGCAGCACCGGGTCTTCGTCGTGGCTTTCGGCCAGCCGGGTGAAGGTTTCGTCCATCCGGGCATCCGCCTCGGCACCCAGCGGCGTGTGGTAGAGCTTGACCTGCTCCATCGTGCGACGCCGGTAATCGGTGCCGTTGTCCACGTTGATGACCTCCAGCCGTTCGTTCAGCAACTGGATGGCCGGCAGGATGCGGTCGCGGTGCAGGCCATTGGGGTACAGGTCGTCGGGACGGAAATTCGACGTGGTGACAAAGCCTATGCCGTTGTCGAACATGGCCACCAGCAACCGGTGCAGGATCATTGCGTCGGTGATGTCCGCCACATGGAATTCATCAAAGCACACCAGCCGGTAGCGCCGCGCCATGCGCTTGCCCAGCTCGTCCAGCGGGTTCACCGTGCCCTGCAGGTCAGCCAGCTCACGGTGCACCTCGCGCATGAACTCGTGAAAGTGCAGGCGCGTCTTGCGCACGATGGGCACGGCGTTATAGAAGCAATCCATCAGGAAGCTCTTGCCGCGCCCGACGCCGCCGTACATGTATACGCCGCGCGGGATGGCCGGGCGGTTGATCAGCTTCTTGAAGGCGTTGGAGCGCTGCTCCTTGTAGGCGCCCCACTCTTTCGCGCAACGGTCCAGCGCATCGATGGCGCGAAGCTGCGCGGGGTCGCTCGTGTACCCCCGCGCAGCCAGTTCGGCATCGTAGATTTCGCGGACCGTCAGCACGAAGGTCCGGACTTCAGAAGTTCAGCGTGCGCTTGTCCACGGCCAAAGCCGCTTCCTTCGTCGCTTCCGACAGAGACGGGTGCGCGTGGCAAATGCGTGCGATGTCTTCCGCGCTGGCCTTGAACTCCATGGCGACCACGGCTTCGGAGATCAGCTCGCTGGCCATGGGCCCAACGATGTGCACGCCCAGGATCTCGTCCGAGGCGGCGTCGGCCAGGAACTTGACCATGCCGGTCGTGTCGCCCAAGGCGCGCGCGCGGCCGTTGGCCAGGAACGGGAAGGTGCCGGCCTTGTACTTCACGCCGTCGGCCTTGAGCTGCTGCTCGGTTCGGCCCACCCAGGCGATCTCGGGGCTGGTGTAGATCACCCAGGGTATGGTGTTGAAGTTCACGTGCCCATGCTGGCCAGCAATGCGCTCGGCCACGGCCACGCCCTCTTCCTCGGCCTTGTGCGCGAGCATCGGGCCACGCACCACGTCACCCACGGCCCATACGCCCGGCAGGTTGGTCTTGCAGTCACCGTCGACCACGATCGCACCGCGCTCGTCGAGCTGCAGGCCCACGGCTTCGGCATTCAGGCCGATGGTGTTGGGTGTGCGGCCGATCGACACGATGAGCTTGTCCACGTCCAGCGTCTGGGCCTCGCCCCTGGCGTTGGTGTAGGCCACGCTGACGCCCTTCTTGCCGTTCTTGATCTCACCGACCTTCACGCCGAGTTCGATCTTCAGGCCCTGCTTGTCGAAGGCCTTCTTGGCTTCCTTGGCGATCTGCTCGTCCACCGCGCCCAGGAACGTGGGCAGGCCTTCGAGCACGGTCACTTCGGCGCCCAGGCGACGCCACACCGAGCCCATTTCCAGGCCAATCACGCCGGAGCCGATCAGGCCCAGCTTCTTGGGAACCGCGCCGATGCGCAGCGCGCCGTCGTTGGACAACACGTTGACTTCATCAAACGGCACGCCGGGCAGCGCGCGGGCATTGGAGCCGGTGGCCACGATGACCTGCTTGCCGGTCAACGACTCCTCGGCGGCGCCGGTCACCTTGATCTCGTAGCCACCTTCAATGGCCTTGACGAACGAGCCGCGGCCATGAAAGAAGCTGACCTTGTTCTTCTTGAACAGGTACAGGATGCCGTCGTTGTTCTGCTTCACGACGGCATCTTTGCGGGCCACCATCTTCGCCACGTCCAAGCCCAGGCCCTTGACCTCGATGCCGTGGTCAGCGAAGTGCTTGCCGGCATGCTCGTAGTGCTCGGACGATTGCAGCAACGCCTTGGACGGGATGCAGCCCACGTTGGTGCAGGTGCCACCGGGCGCGGGCCCGCCTTTGTCGTTCTTCCACTCGTCGATGCAGGCCACGTTGAAGCCCAGCTGCGCGGCGCGGATGGCGGCAATGTAGCCGCCGGGACCGCCACCGATGACGATCACGTCGAATTGTTTACTCATGTCGGTATGTCCTGGTTTGTCATGCCGGATCTGATCCGGCATCCATGGCGGCGCGGCGCGATGGATTGCGGGTCAAGCCCGCAATGACGGTACGGTTAGATATCAAACAACAGGCGTGCGGGATCTTCCAGCGCTTCCTTCATCGCCACCAGGCCCAGCACGGCTTCGCGGCCGTCGATGATGCGGTGGTCGTAGCTCATCGCCAGGTAGTTGATGGGACGCACCACCACCTGGCCGTTTTCCACCACGGCGCGGTCCTTGGTGGCATGAACGCCCAGGATGGCCGACTGCGGCGGGTTGATGATGGGGGTGGACAGCATGGAGCCGAACACGCCACCGTTGCTGATGGAGAAGGTGCCGCCGGTCATCTCCTCGATGCCCAGCTTGCCGTCACGGGCCTTGGCGCCGTACTCGGCGATCTTCTTTTCGATGTCGGCAAAGCTCATCTGGTCGGCATTGCGCAGGATGGGCACCACCAGGCCGCGCGGAGAACCCACTGCAATACCGATATCGAAATAGCCGTGGTAGACGATGTCGTTGCCGTCCACGGAGGCATTGAGCACCGGGTACTTCTTGAGCGCGTGCACCGCCGCCTTCACGAAAAAGCTCATGAAGCCAATCTTGACGCCGTGTTCCTTCTCGAACTTTTCCTGGAAGCGCTTGCGCATTTCCATCACGGGCGCCATGTTGACTTCGTTGAACGTGGTCAGGATGGCATTGGTGGATTGCGACTGCAGCAGGCGCTCTGCCACACGCGCGCGCAGGCGGCTCATGGGCACGCGCTGCTCGGGGCGGTCGCCCAGATCAGGCGTTGCGGGGCCCGCCACCTGGGGCAGCGCAGCCTTGGGCGCGCCGGTGGGCGCGGCCACAGGGGCGGTCGAGGGCTTGGCGCCACCGGCGACTGCACCCAGCACGTCACCCTTGGTCACGCGGCCATCCTTGCCGGTGCCGGCCACAGAGCCGGCAGGCAGGTTGTTGTCGGCCATGAGCTTCGCGGCAGCGGGCATGGCCACGCCAGCCTTGGAGCCACCTGCAACCGCAGCGGCGGCAGGCGCTGCCGCAGCCGGGGCAGCAGCGGCCGGTGCGGGCGCGGCAGCGGCACCCTTGCCTTCGGTGTCAATGCGGGCAATCAGCTGCTCGGCCACCACGGTGCCGCCATCGGCCACCAGGATCTCGGCCAGCACACCGGCTGCCGGTGCCGGCACTTCGAGCACCACCTTGTCGGTCTCGATTTCGATCAGGATTTCATCGACGGCCACTGCCTCGCCGGCCTTCTTCTTCCACTGCAACATCGTCGCTTCGGCAACTGATTCGGACAGCTGCGGGACTTTCACTTCTACGATAGCCATTTTGAATTTTTCCTAAAACTTATTTCGTGAGGACGAAGCCCTTGAGCTTGGCAAACGCGCCATCCACCAGCGCCTTTTGCTGCTCCTGGTGCAGGTGCGAATAACCTACGGCAGGCGATGCGGAAGCCGCTCGGCCGGAATAGCCGAGTTTTTGCCCGTCAAGCATGTTCTCGTGGATGTAGTGCTGCACGAAGAACCAGGCGCCCTGGTTTTGCGGCTCGTCCTGGCACCACACGATGTCGGTCGCGTTGGGGTATTTCTTGAGCTCGGCGGCAAAGGCCTTGTGCGGGAACGGGTAGAGCTGCTCAACGCGCAGGATCGCGACGTCGTCAGCCTCCTTCTCGTCACGCTTCTTGGCCAGGTCGTAATACACCTTGCCCGAGCAGGCGATCACGCGCTTGACCTTGTCGGCCTTCTTGTTGACCTCTTCCTTGTGCTCGGGGATCACCGTCTGGAAAGTGCCCTTGGTGAACTCGGACAGCGGCGAGGTCGCATCCTTGTTACGCAACAGCGACTTCGGCGTCATGATGACCAGCGGCTTGCGCAGGTTGCGCACCATCTGGCGGCGCAGCAGGTGGAAGATCTGGCTGGCCGTGGTGGGCTGGACCACCTGCATGTTGGTGTCGGCGCTCAGCTGCATGAAGCGCTCCAGGCGGGCCGAGCTGTGCTCGGGGCCCTGCCCTTCGTAACCATGCGGCAGCATCAGCGTGATGCCGTTGACGCGGCCCCACTTGACCTCGCCCGAGGCAATGAACTGGTCGATCACGACCTGCGCGCCGTTGGCGAAATCACCGAACTGCGCTTCCCAGATGACCAGGGTGTTCGGGTCATTGGAGGCATAGCCGTACTCGAAACCCAGCACGGCTTCTTCGGACAGGATGGAGTCGATCACGACGAACGGGGCCTGGTTGTCGGCCACGTTGCACAAGGGCGTGTAGGTGCCTTCGTCGAATTTCTCGCGCTTCTGGTCGTGCAGCACGGCGTGGCGGTGCGTGAACGTGCCGCGCCCGCAGTCTTCGCCGGACAGGCGCACGGGGTAGCCACTGGCCACCAGCGAGGCAAACGCCATGTGCTCGCCCATGCCCCAGTCCACGTTGACCTCGCCACGGCCCATGGCGGCACGGTCGTCCAGCACCTTCTTGACCAGCGGGTGCGGCGTGAAATTGGCGGGCACCGTGGTGATCTTCTCGGCCAGGCGCTTCCACTCGGCCAGCGGGATCGCCGTGTCGGCCGCGTCGGTCCATTTCTTGTTGAGGTACGGGCTCCAGTCCACCGCGTACTTGCTCTTGAAGTTGGTGAGCACCGGATCGACCGTGTGCTTGCCGGCGTCCATGGCGGCGCGGTAGGCCTTGACCATGTCATCACCCAGCGTGTCGCCCAGGCCCTGCGCCGCCAGCTTGTCGGCATACAGCTTGCGCGTGCCGGGGTGGGCACCGATCTTCTTGTACATCAGCGGCTGGGTCAGCGCAGGCGTGTCCTGCTCGTTGTGGCCCAGCTTGCGGAAGCAGACGATGTCCAGCACCACATCCTTCTGGAATTCCATGCGGTATTCCAGCGCGAGCTGGGTGGCCAGCACAACGGCCTCCGGGTCGTCGCCGTTCACGTGCAGCACCGGGGCCTCGATCATCTTGACAACGTCGGTGCAATACAGCGTCGAGCGCGTGTCGCGCGGGTCGCTGGTGGTGAAGCCGATCTGGTTGTTGATGACGATGTGCACCGTGCCGCCGGTGGTGTAGCCACGCGTTTCGGCCAGCGCCAGCGTTTCCTGTACCACGCCCTGGCCGGCAATGGCGGCATCGCCATGCACCAGCACCGGCAGCACCTGCAGGCCCTTCGGGTCGCCGCGACGGTCCATGCGCGCGCGCACGGAACCTTCCACCACCGGGTTGACGATCTCAAGGTGCGATGGGTTGAACGCCAGGCTCAGGTGAACCGGGCCGCCGGGCGTGGTCACGTCCGAGCTGAAGCCCTGGTGGTACTTCACGTCACCGGCGGGCAGGTCTTCCTTGGCGGTGTGGTCAAACTCGGCAAACAGGTCGGCGGGCATCTTGCCCAGCGAATTGACCAGCACGTTCAGGCGGCCGCGGTGGGCCATGCCGATCACGATTTCCTGCACGCCCTTGGCGCCTGCCTGCTGGATCAGCTCGTCCATGGCGGCGATGAAGCTTTCACCGCCTTCCAGCGAAAAGCGCTTTTGCCCCACGTACTTGGTGTGCAGGAAGCGCTCCAGGCCCTCGGCCGCGGTCAGGCGGTCCAGGATGTGCTTTTTCTTGTCGGCGTTGAAATGGGGCTTGCTGCGGATGGACTCCAGCTTCTGCTGCCACCAGCGCTTCTGGTTCTGGTCCGTGATGTAGTTGCACTCGGACCCAATGGTGCCGCAGTAGGTTTCGCGCAGCGCATTGATGAGCTCGCGCAGCGACATGGAGTCCTTGCCGAAGAACGTGTTGCTGGTGTTGAACACGGTTTCCTGGTCGGCGTCGCTGAAGCCGTAAAACGAGGCTTCCAGCTCGGGAATGTGGGCGCGCTCGGTGCGCTTGAGCGGGTCAAGGTCTGCCCAGCGAGCGCCGACGTTGCGGTAGGCGGCAATGAGCTGCTGGACCGCGGTACGCTTGCGGCCCATTTCGGAGTCCGCGCCGCTGGCCAACACGACCTTGGTGCCGCCCTGCTTGGCGCGCTCGGCGAACGCATTGATGACCGGCATGTGCGGCACATCCTTGGCGTTGCTGCCGTCCACCGCGGGCACATGTTGCAGCGCGTCGAAATAGTCGCGCCAGTTGTCGGGCACGCTGCCAGGGTTGGCCAGGTAGTTTTCGTACATCTCTTCGACATAGGGCGCGTTGCCGCCGAAGAGGTAGGAGTTGCCTTGATAGGCAGTGTAGACAGACGCCGTCTGTGGCGTCGATTGATCGCTCATATTCCGCTGACCTCCGTTTCCCTGAGGGAAACATTAGCTGGTTAAGAAAACCTTCCGCGACACGGCTGGACCGGTTGGCGGATGCGACTGTGGCTGGAAGGGGCCTAGTACAGGCGTGATTGTGCCACCGATTCGCGGCATTCACCGGACCGGGACAGCAGCAATGCAAACTTTTTCAGGCCAGCCCTGGATTGCCTGCCATGCCTGGCAGCTCGGGGTTGTTGAGCTTCAGGGGCTTGACCACGGGGTTGGCCTTGAGCCAGGTCTCCACCACGTCCCAGACGGGCGGCCCGGCGTTCTTGCTGGCTTCGTTCACGGGCGCCCAGCCTGCGACCTTGTAGGTTTTGCCGGCTTCAATGGGCTGGCCGTTCAGCCGCATGTTCTGGATGCGGTTGCCCATGCGGGCCGTGGCATCGCAGGTGTAGCTCATGCCGCCCACGCGCACCATGTCACCGCCTTGCTGGTAATACGGATCGGGGTTGAACAGGTTGTCAGCCACGTCTTCCAGCACGGTCTTGATCGTCTCTCCGCTCATGTCGGTCAGCGTGGTCCAGGGGTAGGTGATGGCCGTCTGGTCCATGACGTGTTCGCGCGTAATGGCCTGGCCCGGCAGCAGCGACGTGCCCCAGCGAAAGCCGGGCGAGAACGCGATCTGGGCACCGCGCACGTCCATCATGGCGTTGAGCACCAGCTGGTCAAACGTGCCATTGAAGTTGCCGCGCCGGTACAGCAGGCCTTCGGTGGTAGCGAGCTTTTCCTCAAGCTTGCCCTTGTACGGCGCGCGCACCCTGTCGATCAGCGCGGCCATCTCGCGGTCCGCTGGCAGCAGGTTGGCAAACACGGGCAGCAGGCGGTAGCTGAAGCCCGCGACCTTGCCGCTTTTCACATCGAGGTCCAGCACGCCCAGGAATTTTCCATTGCTGCCTGCGTTGGTCACCACGGTCTGGCCGCCGGGGTTCTTCACCACCACGGGCACCGGAACGCCATCATGCGTATGGCCACCCAGGATGGCGTCGATGCCCGACACGCGCGACGCCAGCTTCAGGTCCACGTCCATGCCGTTGTGGCTGAGCAGCACGACGGCCTGCGCACCCTTGGCACGGGCCTCGTTCACCACGTCCTGCATTTCCTTTTCCTGGATGCCGAACGTCCAGTTGGGCACCAGCCAGGAAGGGTTGGCGATCGGCGTGTACGGAAAGGCCTGCCCCACGATGGCCACCGGCACACCATTCATCTCGCGAATCACATAGGGCTTGAAGACCGGGTCTTCGAAGTCTTTGGTCTTGACGTTCTGCGCGATGAAGTCGATCTTGCCCAGGCCCTTGTCCACCAGTTCCTTTACGCGCGATTCGCCGTAGGTGAATTCCCAATGCGCGGTCATCACGTCCACGCCCAGCAGCCTGCAGGCGTCCACCATGTCCTGGCCCTGGGTCCACAGTGCCGTGGCGCTGCCTTGCCAGGTATCGCCACCGTCCAGCAGCAAGGCGCCGGGGCGCGACGCCTTGAGGTTCTTCACCAGCGCGGCCAGGTGTGCAAAGCCGCCCACCTTGCCGTACTGCCGCGCCGCCCGCTCGAAGTCAAGAAAGGTGAAGGCATGCGCCTCGGGTGAGCCCGCCTTGATGGCGGCGGCCTTCAGCAGGTGTTCACCCACCAGGTGTGGCAGCTGGCCGCGCATGCTGCCCACGCCCAGGTTGACCGATGGCTCGCGGAAGTACATGGGCAGCAGCTGCGCATGGCAGTCTGTCATGTGCAGCAGGTGCACATTGCCCGTGCGCGGCAGGTTGTAGAGCTGGGCGGCCTGCTGGGCGGACGCGTCACGGGCCAGCGGGAAACCCGAGGCCATGGCCGCCGCCAGCACGCTCGCGAATTCGCGGCGGCTGAGGTTCATGGGTGGTGAGGGCCTGGTGGGCCCTGGCGTTACTGGTTGACGGGGGATTTCGGATCCAGCAGCAGCGCCATCACGTCACGCATCTGCTTTTCCGTCAGGATGCCCGCATGGCCAAACCGCGGCATGCCCGAGCATGCGTTGTAGGCCTTGGCATTCCACAGCTTGCCCCATGTGTATTCCACGATCGGCTTGCTCGCGGCGGCAGCCGGATCGGTCACGCCGCGGATCTTGCCGTAGTTGTACAGGCTGGGGCCGATGGAGCCGAACGACAGCTCGGCCTTGCCGATCTGGTGGCAGTTGTAGCAGCTGCCGCCGTTGGCGGAGCCGGGCGCGTCGGTCCAGGTCATGCCACGGCCGTTCTGGGCGATTTTCTCGCCTTCGGCCCAGTCGCCGATGAACTTGCCGTCGGACGGCATCTTCACGGTCTTGAGGTTGGCCGCCTCAATGGCCTTGGCCTGCGCCGCGGGCAGGTCCTTGCCTTCGGATTCGGAGCAGGCCTTGTTGGATGCATCCTGGTCCAGCCAGCTCAGCTTGGCTATGCCCTGCTCGCGAAACGAGGACTTCATCACGCGCTGGGTGGCTTCGTCCACCTGTTGCTGCGTCGGAGCGGCGGCGCAGCCCGCCAGCAGCACGGCCAGCGCCGTCAGGCCCATGTGTTTGCTTGTCTTGCTCATGTCGGTGTCCCTGCTGGTTGTCAACGCTTGAGTGCCGGGGCAATGGACTTGCCGCCCTTGCCGTTCACGCCCATGTACACGCCCAGCGCAATGGTCGCATCGGACGCAAAGCCGGGGAACGGAAAACGTTGCTGGCGGTAGCAGTCGTTCAGGCGGCGCTGCATGCCCCACAGGTCACCGCTGGACACACGGTAGGCCGGCCAGGCACCAAAGCCGTTGCCGGCACCGGGATTCCTGGTGAGGTTGGGCAGGTCCTGCAGGCGCACACGCTTGTTGTCCTCACCATGGCAGGACGCACAAGAGAAGTCGTACGGGCCGCCACGCATGTAGAACACCTTCTTGCCCACCTCGTACATGAGCTTTTCCTGCGGGTGCGACTGCGGCAGGTTGAACGCCATGTCGCGCGATTCGGCGGAAATGTAGGCGACCAGCGACTCCAGCGTCTTCTGCTCGCCCGCGCCAAAACGCGTCCTGGCGATTTCGGCAGCGTTGAAACCCTGCAGGGTCTCCATGCAGGTCAGAAGCCGCGACTCCAGGTCCTGCACGCGCTGCGTGTCGGCAAAGTAACGGGGCAACTCGACAAAGGCGCCCTTGACCACGCCTGGACCCTTGCCCAGATCGCATTTTTCGAGCGTGGCTTTCTTCGGGCCGCGGGCTTCTTTCCAGAGCGCCTCGCCCTTGGCCTCGAACAGCTCGGCGGGGTTGCCGTCCGCCAGCATGGCGCGGTACTCGGCAATGCCATCCGCGGTGCTTTTCTGCGCCGCTGCGGGAAGGGACACAACGGCCAGCGCCGCCAGCCCGATCAGGCTCCATTTCATCGCGATCTCCTCGTTGTTGTATCGGGCGGCCTGCCCGTGATCAGGCCACAACCGCTTCGTCGGTGCGCTTGTCGCCCTTGCTGTCCACCCACGTTACCACGACCTTGTCGCCCGCCTTGCCACCCTTGAAGGAGAACTGCGTGAAGGGGTTCTTGGACACCGCCGGACCCCACTGGGCGCTCATGACGGTCTTGCCGTTGTGGGTGGCGCTGATGGTCTGGATGAACCACGCCGGGATGATCTTGCCCGCGCCATCGCGGCGCTGGCCGCTTTCCATTTCGTGGCTCACAAGCACACGGACCGTGACCTTGTCCCCTTGCGCCTGGGCGCGAATTCGCATCGGATCTGCCATGCTGTGCTCCTTAACCGCCGCATCCGCCAAGGGTCACCTTGACCTCTTTGACGCTGTAGAAAAACTTGTCGCCGGCCTTGGCCAGCGCATACACATTGGACGACTGGCCCATCTTCACGTTGGTCGAGACGTTGGGGTCGGTCCCCGCGGGCACGTCGAACACTGCCGCCAGCGCGTTGGGGTTCTTTTCAACCACAAAGGCGATCTGGGTGGTGTTGGGGATATTGCTGGTGGCACCGACGCGAACGACCGCGCCGTTTTCGGCGATCTCGGGCGCGGCCAGGATCAGGTCCTTGCTTTCGGTGGCGGCAGCGGCACCGCCCAGCGCCTTGACCGCTTCGGCCAGGGTCTTGGCTTCAAACGCGGCCTTGTTCCAGGCCGGCGCGGCCTGTGCACGCGCGGCGGCGGGCACCAGCCCGGCCGCAGCGGCCAGCCCGAGCGCCGCAGCGCCCGAACCTTTGTGCATGAATTCTCGACGTTCCATCATGGGACTCCTTCAGATTGACGAACCGGATTGTATGAATACACAGCATCGGGCGGAATGGGCATTACCCTGCGTCCCTTTGTTGTATGGGGATGATGCTGTCATGGCGTGGCCCCCTGGGCCAGCCACCGGGCCACGCGCTGCGCGTCAGCTTCGCTGATGGACTGGGCTGGCATCGGGATGCTGCCCCACACACCCTGCCCTCCAGCGCGGATTTTGCCGGCCAGATAGGCCGCGGCATCGGCCTGCGCCTTGTATTTTCCAGCGACCTCACGCCAGGACGGCCCCACCAGCTTGCTGTCCGCGGCGTGGCAGGCCACGCACACGTTCTTTTGCAGAAGCGGCATCACGTCGCCCGAGCGCAAGGCGCCCTCTGCGCCCGCGGGTGCCGCCGCTGGAACGGACACCGTTGCTGCCTGGGGGGCGGCAGCAGCCACCGTGGCGGCGCCGCGCGTGGGGCCAATGCCGCGCGTCTGGTCGGCCAGGTTGCCATGGGCATTGCGCGCGTGGTCAGGAATCAGGCTGGCCACGCGCGGCTCGGTGCGGCAATTGCGCATGCAGGCCGACCCCTGGACGTCGGGTTTGCGCGTGCCGCCGAATTCATTGCCCGGCCACATGCCATGCGCCGTGGTGATGCCGTTGCGGTTGGGCATGCGCTTTTGAACGTCGGCCATGTTGGCCTGGGACAGCGTGAAGTCGTCCGGCACCACATTGCCCAGGTTGAGCATGTAGGCGAGCACGGCGTAAATATCGTCCGCCGCCAGCGACTTGGGGGCCGTCCAGGGCATGGCGCGGTTGATGTAGTCCCACAGCGTGGACAGCTGCGAGGCTTTCATCATCATGGTGCGCGACGGCGTGTTGGTGCCCAGCTGGAGGCTGGCCACGCGCCCCGTCTGCACGTCTTTGGCCGTCGTATGGCCGATCAGCGGCGTGAAAACATCATTGCTTTCACCGAAGGCGCCATGGCAGGACGCACATTGCGCCTCCCACACCTGTTCGCCGCGCCGCACGCTGCCCTGCCCCGGCGGCAGGCCCTTGAAATCCGGGCGCACGTCGATGTCCCAGGCTTTCACCTCGGCTGGCGTGGCGGCGCGCCCGACGCCGTCGTAGCGGGGTGCCTGGGCCACCGCCAGCGTGGTGGCCAGCGCCATGGCCAGCGTCAAGGCGAGCTTAGGAAAGCTGCACATTGCGCACCTCGCCGCTTTCTTCCACCAGCCAGGTCTGGATGGCGTTGTTGTGATAGATGTTGCGCGTGCCGCGCACCCGGCGCAGTTCGGCGTAGGTCGGCTGGATGTGGCCTGTTTCGTCGGTGGCGCGGCTCATCAGCAAGGCGGGCTTGCCGTCCCAGGCCCAGTCGCAGTTGAAGCGTGTCAGGCACTTGGACAGCACCGGGCCTTCCAGGCGCGCGGGCTTCCAGTTGCGCCCGCCGTCGGCGGACACATCCACCCGGCGCACCTTGCCACGGCCGCTCCAGGCCAGGCCGGTGATGTTGGTAAAGCCCTTGTCCAGCAGCATCTGGCCGCCGCTGGGCGAGGTGATGACGCTTTTGACTTCCTGGATGCTGGTGTACTGGCGATGCATGCCATCGGGCATGAGGTCCATGTAATGGATGGATTCGTCCTTCGTGCCGTAGGCCATGTCGCCCAGCTCGATGCGCCGCAGGTACTTGACCCAGCTCACGCCCTGCACGCCTGGCACCACCAGGCGCAGCGGGTAGCCGTTCTCGGGCCGCAGCATCTCGCCGTTCTGGCCATAGGCAACCAGGACTTCGCCACTCATGACCAGGCTCATGGGGATGGTGCGCGTCATGCCTGAGCCGTCGGCGCCCTCGGCCAGCACGAATTTGCCGCGCTTGAGGTCGGCGCCACACATCTCCAGCAGCGTGCGCAGCGGCACGCCGGTGAACTCGCTGCATGAAATCATGCCGTGCGTGTACTGCACCGTGGGCACCGCCACGTTGCCCCACTCCATGCCGGTATTGGCACCGCATTCAATGAAATGCATGCGGCTGACCGGCGGCAGGCGCATGAGCTCGTCCATGGTGAAGACCATGGGCCGCTTGAGCATCTTTTCATCACTGCCGTTGAGCATGAGCCGGTGCTGGCTGGGATCGATGTCCCACCAGCCTTGGTGGTGCCGCTCAAAGTGCAGCCCGCTGGGCGTGATGATGCCGAACAGCCCCTGCAGCGGGCAGAAGCTCACGCTGGACTGGCTGACCCGCGTGAGGCCCGGGCTTTCGCGGCGCTGAAGGTTCTTCTCCCACACGCTGGGCACGCCATAGCCACGCGCAGCCACGGCCTGGCCCAGCGACTTGCTGTGGCCGGGCAGGTTCAGGATGGCGGGATCGCCCGCGGCGGCCGGTGCAGGCGCCGTCTGCGCCGCTACCGCACCTGCCGCCGACGCCAGCGCCGCGGCCAGGAAACTGCGACGGCCCGCGTACACATCACGGATCTGCTCGCGGTTGAGGAAGTTTTCCGGCGCGCGCCGGACAAAGCGGTTGAATCCCATGGTCAGGCCACCGCCTTTCCCAGCAGCCGCTCGGACGGCGGCAGCTGCAAGGGCTCATCCACCTCGATGGCGATCTGCGTGCAGACCGCCCGGCACAGCGTGACAGCCTTTTCGCTCTGCACCCGGTAGATGACCTGGGTGCCGTCCTTTCGCTTGGCCAGCACACCGCTGCGGTACAGCACGTTCAGGTGCTGCGACAGGTTGGGCTGGGTGGTGTCGATCTTTTCCAGCAGCTGCGTCACGGAGCGCTCGCCGTCGCACAGGGCGCTCAGGATGCGCAGGCGCATGGGCGTTGCCAGCACGCCAAACAGTTCAGCCGCCAGCTCGAACACGCGGCCGGAGCCGGCATCTTCATCGGCGTGGATCATGGGTTCCATTTCGTCTATGCAAATATAAGCAATGACGAATATTAAAAGTACCGAGGCGTCTCACGCCTCGGTACATACCCGCACTCAGCCCACCAGCAGGTCGCGTATCTGCTGCAGCGCGGCCGGGTCCTCGATGGTGGTGAGGTCGCCGGCGTCGCGGCCCTCGCACACCGCCTGAATGGCGCGGCGCAGCAGCTTGCCGCTGCGCGTCTTGGGCAACACGGACACGAAGCGCACGCGCGCGGGGCGCGCCACGGCACCCAGCTGTTCGTCCACCACCTTCATGATGGAGCCTTCCAATGCAAGCCTGGCCACGTCATCCGTGAGCGCGGATGCATCCTTGGGCACCACGAAGGCCATGGCCACCTGGCCCTTGAGCGCGTCGGCCACGCCCACCACGGCCACCTCGGCCACGTTGGGGTGGCTTGAGATGCTTTCCTCGATCTCACGCGTGCCCAGGCGGTGGCCGGCGACGTTGATCACATCGTCGGTGCGGCCCAGGATGTAGTAATAGCCATCCTTGTCACGGATGCCCCAGTCAAAGGTGGAATACACCAGCTTGCCCGGAATGCTCTTCCAGTAGGTGTTGACGAAGCGCGCGTCGTCCTTCCACACGGTCTGCATGAAGCCTGGCGGGGTCGGCCCCTCAATGACAACCACACCTTTCTGGTCAGGCGCCGTGAGCTCCTCGCCGGTGCTTTCGTGCAGCAGCTTCACGTTGTAGCCATACATCGGCACGCCGGGGCTGCCGAACTTGCTCGGCTTTTTCTCGATGCCGTTGGCAATGGTCAGGATGGGCCAGCCGCTTTCGGTCTGCCAGTAGTTGTCGATGATGGGCACGCCCAGGGCGTCGCTGATCCAGCGCGCCGTGGGTTCGTCCAGCGGCTCGCCCGCCAGGAACAGCGCACGCAGGCTGGACAGGTCATATTTTTTCAGGAAGGCCGGGTCCTGCTTTTTCAGCACGCGCACGGCCGTGGGCGCGCTGAACATCGAGGTGACCTTGTACTTCTCCACCAGGCTCCACCAGATGCCCGCGTCGGGGCGGATGGGCAGGCCCTCGTACATGATGGTGGCCATGCCCGCGATCAGCGGGCCATAGACGATGTAGCTGTGCCCCACCACCCAGCCGATGTCGCTGGTGGAGAAGTACGTTTCGCCCGGCTGGCCCATGAAGATGTGCTTCATGCTCGCGGCCAGCGCCACCGCGTAGCCGCCGGTGTCGCGCTGCACGCCCTTGGGCCGGCCCGTGGTGCCGCTGGTGTAGATCGTGTAGCTGATGTCGGTGCTGTCCAGCCATTCGCAGGGCACCTGTGCGCCCTGGTGCAGCTCGCTCAGGCCCAGCCAGGAATGGTCGCGCCCGGCCTGCATGGTCATGGGCGCCAGGCCACGGTTGACCATGATCACGGCATCGGGCTTGTGGCTGGACAGGCGGATGGCTTCGTCCAGCAGGGGCTTGTATTCCACCACCTTGCCGCCACGCGAGCCGGCGTCAGCACTGACGATGAGCTTGGGCGCGGCGTCCTCGATGCGCGAGGCCAGCGACACACTGGCAAACCCGCCAAACACCACCGAATGGATGGCCCCGATGCGCGCGCAGGCCAGCATGACAAACGCCGCCTCGGCAATCATGGGCATGTAGATCAGCACGCGGTCGCCCTTTTGCACGCCCAGGCCCTTGAGCATGGCGGCGGCGCGCTGCACTTCGGTGTGCAGTTCGCCAAAGGTGTAGGTTTTTTCCTGGTTCGTCTCGGTGGACACATAGATCAGCGCGGCCTGATCGGCACGGTCTTTCAGGTGGCGATCCACCGCGTTGTGGCACAGGTTGGTGGTGCCGCCCTTGAACCAGTGCGCAAACGGCGGGTTGCTCCAGTCGCAGATCTGCCGGGGCGGCACTTGCCAGTCGATCAGCTTGGCCTGCTCCGCCCAGAAGGCCTCGGGGTTGTCCAGCGACTGGCGGTGAAAGTCTGCAAATGGGGTCATGCCTGAGTCTCCGTTACGTGCTTGAGCGATCTGAATTCATAATTATTCATGATGGTCTTGCGGGAAACTGACTCGAACCGTCCTGTCCTGCGGCCGATGCGCTACTTGATCAACCCCTGTACAGGCTTGAACTCCGGATGCTCCGCGGTGCGCAGCCATTCAAAAGCCACCATCTCGGTCGTCACCAGTTCGGCGCCTGCCCCGGCCAGCCGGTCAAAGGCTGCATCGCGGTTGCGCTCGGTGCGTGAACCGCAGGCGTCGGTCACCACCCACACCTCAAACTCTTCCTGCAGCAGATCCAGCGCCGTCTGCAGCAGGCACACATGGGCTTCGCAGCCCGCGATCACGATGGTGTTGCGCCCCGGCTCCTGCTGCGGTTGCGGCTTCTGCAGGTGTTTTGGCAGGCTGCGGGCGTTGCCGCCCTGCTGTGGGCGCGCCGGTGGGCGCAGCCAGTCGGCCAGGCCGTCGGCCACCGCGCTGAAATGCATCTTGGCAAGGGTGCGGCTGCACAGGGCGCGCACGGCGGCGTCGTTGGGACCGAGCTTGTCGGGGTTCTGCTCGGTGCCCCAGGCGGGCACTTGCAGCATCCGCGCCATCTGGCCCAGCCGCACGGCATTGGCCAGGACCAGCGGGCCTTCATGAATCGCAGGCATCAGGCGGGCCTGGTAGTCAACCAGAACCAGTTGGGAATCGTCGGCGTCCAGCAGCATGGGTCTCCTTCGGGATGGCCCCAATTATTCCCTGCCCCGCACGGCCCGGCGATACGGCCGGTGATACGGCCAGCAATACGGCCGGCGATGCCTTGTCAGCGCGACGCGGCCATCGACGGCATGCGCTGCAGCGGCGCGGGCACCGTGGGCGGCAATGACGTCAGTGGTGCCAGCGGCGCCAGAGGCGCGGGCCGCGAATGACGTTCGCGCTCCCGCGTCAGGTAGCGCTCATGCTCGGCCTGGTGCTGGATGCGTTCCTGCACCTGGCTGCGCTGGGTGAAATACGCCTGGCGCAGGCCGTCCGGCTCGCAGTCCAGTTGCGCCACCGAGAAATGGGGGACCATGACGATCTCGCTGTCGCCCGCGTCGTATTCGATGCAGCCCGGCCGGCCCAGCACGCGGTCAATGGTTTGGCAGGCCTTGTCGCGCGGCACGCCGGGCAGCAGCAGCGTGAATTCAGCGGGGGCGGTGCGCGCCACCACGCCGCGCTCACCAGCGATCGCGTTGAGCTTGCGAACCAGCCGGGCCATGACCTTGCGGCTGGTCTGGCGGCCGTAGATGGTGCGCACCTCCTGCAGGTCGGCGCAATCCATCACCACCAGCGTGGCGGGCTTGTGGTCGGCGGCGCAGGCGTGCAGTGCCTCGGTGCCGCGCGCCAGCAGGCCGTCCAGGTTGTACAGGCCGGTGGATGCGTCCACCTGGCTGCGTTCAATGGCTTCGTCGGCCCGGCGCATGGCCACGCCAAAGCGCATGGCCACCCCGACCGGAAAGATCGCCAGAAAGCCCAGCGGTGCCGCCAGTTGCGCCCAGTCGGCGCCGTTTTGCCAGGCCGCCGCGGCAAAGGCCGCCATGGCCGCACCCACCAGCCCCACGCCCCAGGCGGGTTTGAGCATGAAAGCGTAGTACAGCGTCGTGATGGACAGCCAGAAAAAGAACATGCCGCCGCCGGTATCCGGCGCCACGTGGATGTGGGTGTTCAGAATGTAGGAGCCCGCCACCAGCGCCAGGCCGCGCAGGAACATCTCCACCTGGTAGTGGGCCGGCCGCAGGTCGCAGCACTTGGCGATCAGCGCGGCGTAGGCCACGAACAGCCACAGCGCCGGCTCGGTGGACTGCACGGCAGCGGCCAGCCAGGCGGTGTACAGGGCGATCGAGCCGGCAACGCAGGGCTCCAGCCGGCGCATGGTGCAGGTGATCCAGTCGTGGCGAAAGGCATGCGGCACCCGGTCCGGGCCGGCATGGCGGCTGGGGGCGGCCCCTTCACCGGTGTTCGTTGCCTTGTTCGTGTCCGTGTTCGTGTTCGTGCTCATGATGTCAACCCCATGGGCACGATGAGCCGCGCCCCGGACTCATCAGACCAGTTCCACGCTCGCGCGCCTTAAGGCGTTGGTCGGCCAACCTTAGGCAATTTGCCTAAGGTCTGGCCGGCGGCGGCGCGCCGCCCAGCGGCTCGTGCACCAGCAGCCAGTACACCTGCAGCCGCTGCACCTGCTCGATGAAGCGGCTGAAGTCAACCGGCTTGCGCACATAGCTGTTGGCGCCGCTTTCCAGGCTGGCCACCACGTCTTCCTCTTCGCTGGAGGACGTGAGGATCACCACGGGTACCAGCCGGGTGCGTGCATCGTCGCGGATACGCCGCAGCACCTCGATGCCGTTCAGGCGCGGCAGTTTCAGGTCCAGCAGCACCAGCGCGGGCACGTCCCTGGCGTCGCGCCCCGCATGGGCGCCCGTGCCAAACAGGTAGTCCAGCGCCTCCAGGCCGTCATTGGCCACCACCACCTCATTCAGGACGTTGTTCTCCGCCAGGGTCATGAGGGTGAGCTCCTGGTGATCGGGGTTGTCTTCAACCAGCAGGATGCGGCTGTTCTTCAGGCTCATGGGTCGCCCCTCCTTTCAGGGTGAACAGAAACGTGGCGCCCTGCCCCGGCGCGGACTGCGCCCAGACCCGGCCGCCATGGCGCGTGATGATGCGGTGCACCGTCGCCAGGCCGATGCCCGTGCCTTCGAATTCAGCCGTCGAATGCAACCGCTGGAATGCCTTGAACAGCTTGTCCGCGTAGGTCATGTCAAAGCCCGCGCCGTTGTCAGCCACATAGAAGACGCTTTCGCCTCCCTCGCCCTCGCGGCAGCCCACGCGGATCGCCGGCGCGTCCGCACGGGCGCTGAACTTCCAGGCATTGCCGATCAGGTTCTCCAGCACGATGGTCAGCAGCCGCGAGTCGCCCGTGCACGGCATGGCGGCGTCGATATTCACCTGCACCGCATGATCCGGATGGCGCACGCGAAGCTGCTCCACCACATGGTGGGCGCGCGGTGCGAGGTCCATGGGCTGGACGGTGATGCCTGTGCGCGTGACATGGGCGAGCGACAGCAGGTCGTCGATCAGCTGGCTCATCTGGCTGGTGTTGGCGCGGATGCGGCTGAGGTAATGCTGGGCCTGGGCATCCAGCGCGCCGGCATAGCGCGCGGCCAGCGCCCGGCCAAAGCCGTCAATCACCTGAAGCGGCGCGCGCAGGTCGTGCGAGACGGAATACGAAAACGATTCCAGCTCCCGGTTGGCCAGCGCCAGTTCGCTCGTGCGTTCGAGCACGCGTTGCTCCAGTGTTTCGTTGAGCTGGTGCATGGCCTGCTGCACCTGCAGGCGTTGGGTGATGTCATGCGCGAGCACCATGCGCGCCGGCTGGCCGTCAAAGTCCAGCAGGTGTGACGAAATCTCCACGAAGATGATGCGTCCGTCCTTGAGGCAGTGCCGCGATTCCCGCGGCCGGCCCAGCGTGGACGCGTCGTAAGAACGCAGGGCGGCATGCAGGGCCGGGATGTCTTCCGCGGGGCGGATGTCGTCCAGCGTCATGGCCAGGAATTCGTCGCGCGAGTAGCCATAGTGCAGAACCGCCGCGTCATTGACGGTCAGGAACCGGCGGGTCTGCAGCGCATACACCCACATCGGGTGCGGATTGGACTCGAACAGCGTGCGGTAGCGGCGCTCGCTGTGACGCAGGGCCTGCTCGGCGCGCCACGCTGCCGTGATGTCAGACACCACCAGCACGCAGCCCACCACCTGCCCGTCCGCGTCGCGCAGCGGCCTGGCGCTGGACTGGACAACCTTTTCCACGCCGTCGCTCCAGGCGCCTCGGTAAATGTGGCGAAACCCGTCCACGGCCTCGCCACGCAGGGCCCGTGCCGTGGGGCGCTGGTCCGGCGTGATGGGCGTCACCCCGTCCAGCTGGTAGAAGCCGTACTCCACGGACGAGACATCCAGCGGGTCCTTTTCGCGGTTCATGCGCGCGATGCCCGGCGCGATCCGCAGCGCGGCGGCATTGGTGTGGATGTAGTAACCCCGGGCGTCACTGACAAGCACCCCCTCGGCCAGGCTGTCGAACACCGAAGTCAGCAGATTGCGCTGCGCGCTCATCTCCGCCATGGCGGCGTCGCGCATCACCGAGCGCTCCATGAGCGAGCGCGCCATGTCATTGAAGCGCTGCTCCAGTTCGCGCAGCTCACGCAGGCCCCGTGGCGGCGGCTGCCGGTCCAGGCGCAGCTCTTCGCGCTGCAGCGCACCCACGCGGCGCAAAAGCCGGTTGATGGGCGCGGCCAGGACGCGGTCGCCAAAGGTCCAGGCGCCAGCCGCCGCCAGCACGCTGATGATGCCCAGCGCCGCCAGTTGCTGCCACAGCCGCTCCATCGATGACGCCAGCAACTCGTCGCGTGACACGCGGGCGGTGACCATGACGCCACCTTCGCTCGGCCTGCCCACGGGCTGCATGGCGTAAATCCAGTGGCCGCCATCCTCGCCCTCAAAGCTGTCAAGCCGCGGCTCATGCGACGCCAGGTGCTGTTGTATGAAGGCGTCGGACAGGTCCGTGCCGGGCGCGAGCGGTGACTTGCCCGCCGCTGCCAGCACCGTGCCCTTGAGGTCCAGCACCAGCAGCGTGAACTCCGCCGGGATGGCCAGCTTGCGCAGTTGCTCGTCCGACGCCACCAGGTCCAGCGCCACAAAGATCACGCCGCGCAATGAGCCGTCGTCGCGGTGGGCCGGCATGGCAAATGCCAGCGACGGCTTTCCGGTCGCCCGGCCAACCATGTAGTGGCCCACCGAAAAGCCGCCGGTCTGGATCGCGTGCAGGAAATAGGGGCGGTCGCCGGAAAACACCGGATGGACCGAGCGCGCAGCCCGGCAGGTGAGGTACCCGGCGGGGTCGAGCAAGCCGAAGTTGGCATAACGGCGGTAGCGCTGCTCCAGCGCCCGGAAGTACGCCTCGCATTCCTTCGCGTCGCCGCGAAAGACGGGCGGCGCCAGCGAGACCGCGGTCAGCATCTGTCGGGCGCCTTCCAGGTGCTGCTCCTGGTAGGCCGCGGCCAGCCCCACCAGCGAACGCAGGCTGGCCTCGGCGCGCTCCAGCCGCTGGGCCTGCTCGGACAGCGAGGCCTGGATCACCACGCCAAATACCGGCACCACGGCAATCAGCACCAGCAGGATCAGGGCCGCACGCAGCCCGAAGGTTCGTTTCATCAGGTTCCCTGTCGGCCACTCCCGGACTCACCGGGTGAACCCGCCCCGCCGCCACGGTTCTGGCGCCCGTGGTCGGCGACCTTTTACGACGCCTCATGCAGTGTCGCCTATGCCACACGGCTGTCAAGCGGGGGCCTACCGTAGGAAGAATGTATTGCGCGCCCTTGTGGCGCGCACAGCCGCCCGGCTAAACTGCCCCCATTGCCCAGCCCCGAACAACGTGACCTCCCATCCTTCCGAACCCGCGCAGACCATCCGCCTGCTTTGCGTGGAAGACAGCCCGGACGACATGGAACTCATGGAGCTTGCGCTGGAACGGGCCGACCCCACCCGCCGCTACCTGCTGCACCGGGTGGACGAATCCGAAGCTTTTTCACAGGCCCTGAATGCGGACGTGGACGTGGTCCTGTGCGACTACAACCTGCCCCGGTTCTCGCCCTATGCGGCGCTGCAGCTGCTCATGGCGCGCCGCAGCACCATTCCCCTGGTGGTGGTCACCCGCGCCATCGGCGAGGAAGCGGCGGTCCACGTGCTGCGCTGCGGCGCCAAGGACTACCTGACCAAGGACAAGCTGGGCACCCTGCCGCAGATCATCGACCGCGTCATGGCCGAGCGGGCGCACGTTCTGGAACGCGACCGCATGGCCCAGGAGCTGGCCGCCGCCAACCAGCGCCTTCGGGTGCTGTCGGCGCGCCTGGTCGTGGCCCAGGAACGCGAGCGGACCCTGATCTCGCGCGAGCTGCACGACGTGCTGGGCCAGACGCTGACCGGCATGATGATCCACCTGCACGCGGCACGGCGCTGTGCCGACGCGGCCGGCGCAGCCGCTTTCACGGAAACCGCCATGCAGATGGCCCAGGAGGCCGTGAACCAGGTGCGTACGCTGTCCTTCTCGCTGCGCCCGGCCCAGCTGGACCTGCTGGGCCTGGTCGCCGCCGTGCAGTCGGCGGCCCAGCGCATCGCCGAGCCCGCCGGCCTGGCCTGGCAGGTCACCAGCCGCGGCACCGAGCCCAAGCCCCTGCGCGAGACAGCGTCGGTCGTCGTGCGGTTGATGCAGGAAGCCATGACCAATGTGGTGCGCCACGCGGGTGCCAGCATGGTGAACGTCCGCCTGCGCTTCCTGCCCGGCGACCGCATCAGCCTGCTGGTGACCGACGATGGCATGGGATTTGACAAGCCCGACATCCTGGACGGACAGCCCAGTGAACGCAACGTGGGGCTGTACGGCATGATCGAGCGCACCGAGCTGGCGGGCGGGCGCCTGAGCATCCGTACAAGGCCGGGGCGCGGCGTGGCGCTGCGCGCGGTACTATGAACGCCTGCCCACGCCAGACACGATCGACGCTACACGAGGGGGACGGATGAACGCTGCTGCCGCCACAAGACCCGTGAGGGTCGTCCTTGCCGACGACCATGATCTCGTGCGTTCCGGCATCAAGGCGCTGCTGTCGATGATCAAGGATGTAGAAGTCATTGCCGAGGCCCGCAACGGCCAGGAACTGATCACGCTGGCCGAGGAACTGATGCCCGAAGTCGTCATGACGGACATCTCCATGCCGGGCATGGACGGCATTGCCGCCATTGCGCACCTGAGCAAATCGCGCCCGCAGGTCCGGCTGCTGGTGTTGTCCATGTACGACACGGTGGACTTCGTCAAGCGCGCCGTGGCCAGCGGCGCCTGTGGCTACCTCATGAAGGATGCGCCGCCGTTCGAGCTGGAACAGGCCATCCGCAGCGTCATGGCCACGGGCACGTACTTCAGCCCCATGATCGCACAGCGCCTGCTGCAACCGTCCGAGCCCACCGTGACCGACGAGCTGACCGAGCGGCAGATCGAGATCCTGCGCCTGATCGCCCAAGGCAAGGCATCCAAGGAGATTGCCTTCGAGCTGGGCCTGAGCCCCAAGACCGTGGACGTGCACCGCGCCCGCATCATGGAGCGGCTGCACCTGAGCGACATTGCCAGCCTGACGCTGTACGCGGTGCGCAAGGGACTGATCAAACCCTGACCAGAGGCCGGCCAGGCGCGCTCAGGGCAACAGCCGCAGCAGCCGCCCTGCGCTGCTGTCCGTCAGCACGTACAGCAAACCGTCGGGGCCCTGGCGCACGTCACGCACCCGCTCGCCTATGTCGATGCGGCTCTCGCGCACGACCTTGCCACCGGCCAGCTCGATGCGGTTGAGATACTGGAACTTCAGCGAACCCACAAACAGGTTGCCCTTCATCGCGGCACCGTAACGGTCACTGCCGAGAAAAGCCATGCCCGAGGGCGCGATGGATGGGACCCAGTAATGCAAAGGCTGCTCCATGCCGGCGCGTTGCGTCTGTCCGTCGCCGATCCTGCCGCCGCCGTAGTTCTCGCCATGGGTGATGACGGGCCAGCCATGGTTGGCACCCGCCTTGGGCAGGTTGATCTCGTCGCCGCCCTGCGGTCCGTGCTCATGCGTCCACAGCACGCCATCGGGCGCCAGCGTGGCGCCCTGCATGTTGCGGTGGCCATAGCTCCAGATCTCCGGCAACGCGCCCGCCCGGCCGGCAAAGGGGTTGTCGCGGGGGACGGAACCGTCCTTGTGGATGCGCACGACCTTGCCATGGTGGTTGTCCAGCGTCTGGGCGTTCGCCATCTGGCTGTACCGGTCGCCCAGCGCCAGGAACAGCGTGCCGTCGCGCGCCTCCACGATGCGGCAGCCAAAATGGTTGCTGCCTCCTACCTTGGGGCTCTGGGCGAAGATCACTTTCACGTCGTCCAGCCGTTTGAGGTCCGCCGACAGGCGGGCGCTGGCCAGCGCCGTGCCGCTGCCGCCCGCCCCCCGCTGGGCAAAACACAGGTACAGCATGCGGTTGCGTTCGAAGCCCCGGTCCGTCACCACGTCCAGCAGGCCGCCCTGGCCGCCCGCCTGCACTTCGGGCAGGCCGGCAACCGGCTCGCCCAACTGGCCGTCCGGCTCGATCACCCGCAGGCGTCCAGGTCTTTCGGTCACCAGAAACCGGCCGTCGGGCAGGAAGGCCACGGCCCACGGGTGCTCCAGCTTCCCCGCAACGGGCTGGATGCGAAACGCCTGGGCGCCGGCCGAGCCCCACAACGCACCGGCCAGCAACACCACCCCTATCCTGAGCATGCCAACTCCTTCAGCAATGGTCCAAACAGCAAGGCACTTTAGACCGCCCGGCGGAGTCCGGGGCCGGCACGGGTTATGGAGGTTACATATTCTTTTCTGAAATCAATGTAAATCAATAACTTAGCTCATGAATCTCACTTGACTTCTAGTTTTCGGGCCAGTAACCTCGCTCCCCATGTCCAGATGGTTGTGTGTTCTTCTGCTCGCCTGCGCCGGCGCCCATGCGGCGCCCGGTGCCCCCGCCGAAGACGACATGGGCCAGTTCATGGCTGAAAAGGGCCTGATGCAGCGGCTGGACGCCGTGCGGCATACCGTGACAGATCATGCGTCTGACCTGGTGGTCACGGCCATGGGTTTCCTGGGCGTTCCCTACAAGCGTGGCGGCAGTTCGGTGGAAACCGGCTTCGACTGCTCAGGCTTTGTCAAAGCCATGTACGAACAGACCATCGGGCTGGTGCTGCCCCGCCGGGCCAACGAGCAGGCCGCGGCCACCCAGACCATCGACAAAAAAGACCTGCAACCCGGCGACCTGGTGTTCTTCAACACCATGAAGCGGGCCTTCAGCCATGTGGGCATTTATGTGGGCAACGGCAAGTTCATCCATTCCCCCAAGCCCGGCGCCGAAGTGCGGGTGGAAGACATGGGCGTGAGCTATTGGGCCCGCCGCTTTGACGGCGCCCGCCGCGTCAGCACCACCCCGCCAGACGGCCAGACCGCCACCCGCTGAGGCGAGTCCAGCCCGCCGTGTCAGTCGGGGGTTTCCCCGTCCATTCCGTTGAGCCATGCACGACCGCGAATTGCCGCGTAACATGCAACCGCGTTTGTGGTCCCGATTGCAATTCCAACCCAGGAGCAAAAGGTATGGCGAGGCTCAATGTCAACGGCGCAGTGCGCGATTTCGAGGCAGAGGGCGACACGCCGCTGCTGTGGGTGCTGCGTGAGCAGCTGGGCCTGACGGGCACCAAGTACGGCTGCGGCATCGCCGCCTGCGGTGCCTGCACGGTGCACATCGACGGCGTGCCCACGCGCAGCTGCGTGCGCCCCGTGTCCACCGTCGGCCCCAACGAAAAGATCGTGACGATCGAGGGCTTGTCGCCCGATGGATCACACCCGGTGCAAAAAGCCTGGGTCGCGCTGGACGTGCCGCAATGCGGTTACTGCCAGTGCGGCATGGTCATGGCGGCCACGGCCCTGCTGCGCGACAAGCCGCAGCCCACCGACCGCGACATCGACGAGGCCATCACCAACATCTGCCGCTGCGGTACCTACAACCGCATCCGCGCTGCGATCAAGGTGGTCGCGGCCGGTGGCAACACCAAAACGGCCGGCCTGGCCATCCAGCACACCGACGGGAGCACCACATGAGCGCCCTCACCGTTTCCCGCCGCACGTTCCTGTCCACCGCCGCGGCCGGTGGCCTGGTGGTGGGCTTTCATGTGCCGTTGGCTGGCGTAGCGGCCGCACAAGGCGCGGCGCCCGAGGTGAACGCCTGGGTGGTGGTGCGCCCGGACGACACCGTGGTCATCCGCATCGCCCGCTCCGAGATGGGCCAGGGCACGCTGACCGGCCTGGCCCAGCTGGTGGCCGAGGAGCTGGAGTGCAACTGGGCCAGGGTCACCACCGAATACCCCACGCCGGGCCAGAACCTGGCGCGCAACCGCGCCTGGGGCAACTTCTCCACCGGCGGCAGCCGCGGCATCCGCGAATCGCACGACTACGTGCGCAAGGGCGGCGCCACGGCCCGCATGATGCTCGTGCAGGCCGCCGCGGACGAATGGAAAGTGCCGGCCGCCGAATGCCGCGCGGCCAACAGCGTCATCACCCACACGCCCACGGGCCGCACCACCACCTACGGCAAGGTCGCCGCGGCGGCGGGCAAGCTTGCGCCGCCCGCCGACGTGAAGCTGAAAGACCCGAAGGACTGGAAGCTGGTCGGCAAGCGCCTCGCCCGCCTGGACACCATCGAGAAGGTCACCGGCAAGCAGATCTATGGCGCCGACCTGGTTCTGCCCGGCATGCTGAACGCCGCCATCAAGGACTGTCCGGTGTTTGGCGGCAAGCTCAAGAGCTTCAACGCCGCCGCGATCGAGAAACGCCCCGGCGTGAAGAAGGTGGTGCGCGTGGGCGACAGCGCCGTGGCTGTGGTGGCCGACACCTGGTGGCGCGCCAAGACAGCGCTGGACGCGCTGCCCATTGAATGGGACCTGGGCGAACACGCCAAGGCCTCCAGCGAAGAGTTTGCCAAGGTGCTGAAGGCAGCGCTGGACGCACCCGAGGCCGCCGTGGGCAACAGCAATGGCGATGCCAGGGCAGCGCTGGCGTCGGCGGGGCGCAAGGTGGAGGCGGTGTACTCGTACCCGCACCAGAACCACGCGACCATGGAGCCGATGAACGCCACTGCGAGATACACGCCCGAGCGCTGCGAAGTCTGGACCCCCACGCAGAACGGCGAAGCCGCACTGGCCGCTGCGTCCGAGGCCTCCGGCCTGCCCGCCGCGAAGTGCGAGGTCTACAAGCTGCACCTGGGCGGCGGTTTTGGCCGGCGCGGCGCGGTGCACGACTGGGTGCGCCAGGCGGTGGAGATCGCCAAGCAGATGCCGGGCGTGCCGGTCAAGCTGCTGTGGAGCCGCGAAGAGGACATGCTGCACGGGCGTTACCACCCCGTCACGCAATGCAAGCTCACGGCCGGGCTGGACGCGCAGAACAACATCACGGCGCTGCACATGCGCATCGCGGGCCAGTCCATCCTGGCCGGCGTGTTCCCGCAGAACATCCGCAATGGCGTGGACCCGGTGCAGTTTCAGGGCCTGAACGCGGGCGGCCCAGAAGCCGCCATCGGCTACAGCTTTCCCAACCTGCTGGTGGACCATGCCATGCGCAACCCGCATGTGCCGCCGGGCTTCTGGCGTGGCGTGAACCTGAACCAGAACACCATCTATCTGGAATGTTTCCTGGACGAAGTGGCCGCTGCCACCCGGCAGGACCCGCTGGCGCTGCGCCGAAAGCTCATGGAGAAGCACCCCAAGCACCTGGCCGTGCTGAACGCCGTGGCCGAGCGCGTGAAATGGGGCACACCGGCGCCCGACGTGAACGGGCAGAAGGTATTTCGCGGCCTGGCGCAGACACACGGTTTTGGCAGCTATGTGGCGGCCTGTGCCGAGGTGTCCGTCAGCGCCGACGGCCAGCTCACGGTGCACCGCATCGTGGCCGCCACCGACCCTGGTTACGCCGTGAACCCGCAACAGATCGAGGCGCAGGTGGAAGGCTCGTTCGTCTACGGCCTGTCGGCCGCGCTGTTTGGTTCGTGCACCGTCAAGGACGGACGCATCGAACAGGACAACTTCAGCACCTACCCTGTGATGCACATGCGTCACATGCCCAAGGTGGAAACCGTCCTGGTGCCGTCCGGCGGCTTCTGGGGCGGTGTGGGCGAACCGACGATTGCCGTGGCGGCGCCGGCGGTGCTGAACGCCATCTACGCCGCCACGGGCAAACGCATCCGCGACCTGCCGCTGAAGGACCAGAACCTGAAGCGGGCCTGACCCGCCAACCAATGCCCATGCAACGTGCTGCTTGCCGCGCCGCCTTTGCCATCGCCTTGCCGCTGCTCGCGCGCGGGGTGGCGGCGCAGGCGGTGAACTGGCAGGCCACGGATGGCGGCATCGCGCAGGCGCTGAGCGCCGAGCCCGGCGACGCGGCACGTGGCCGCGCCATCGTGGCCAGCCGCCAGGTAGGGCTGTGCCTGCTGTGCCATACCGGACCGTTCCCCGAGGAGCGGTTTCAAGGCAACCTGGCGCCCCCGCTGGACGGGGCGGGCAAGCGCTACACCGCGGCGCAGTTGCGGCTGCGCATTGCCGACTCGCGCCGCATCAACCCGGAATCGCTCATGCCGCCGTACCACCACACGGGCGGGCTCATGCAGGTGGGCCGCGCGTTTGCCGGGCAACCTGTGCTGACGGCCCAGCAGGTCGAGGACGTAGTGGCCTACCTGGTGACACTGCAATGACGGCAACACGACGCCAGGCTTTGTCGGCCGGTGCCGCGCTGGCGGGCCTGGTGCTGGTGCGCCCTGCCCTGGCGCAGGGTACAGACCCAGGTGGCGAGCTCGCCGCTGCGGTGCGCCAGTTCACCGGCGGCGCGCCGGTGCAAAACGGCCGCATCAAGCTCGACATTGCGCAACTCGTGGACAACGGCAACACGGTGCCGATGACCGTGTCGGTCGATTCACCCATGACGGCCGCCGACCATGTGGTGGCCCTGGCCGTCTTCAACGAACGCAACCCGCAGCGCGAGGTGATCAAAGCCACCCTGGGCCCACGCGCCGGCAAGGCGCAGGTCGCTACGCGCATCCGCCTGGCCACGTCGCAGAAGCTCATGGCCGTGGCGCGCATGTCGGACGGCTCGTACTGGCAGCACACGGCCGATGTGGTCGTGACGCTCGCTGCGTGCATTGAGGGAGATGTGGTCCAGTGAGCACCCGCACCCTCATCAACATGCCCAAAACCGCGCGGCGCGGCGAGGTGATCGAAATCCGCGTGACGATCGGCCACCCGATGGAGACCGGCTACCGGCCGGGCGCGGATGGCAAGCGTCTGCCGCGCGACATCATCCAGCGGTTCAGCTGCCGCTATGACGGCGAAACAGTTTTTTCTGCCACGCTGTACCCCGCCATCTCAGCCAACCCGTACATTGCGTTTCACACGGTTGCCACGCAGAGCGGCACCATGGAGTTCCGCTGGGAGGGCGACAATGGCTTTGCCCACAGCGAGCGGGTGGCACTCCACGTGACATGAGCCGCGGGCATTTCCAGACGATGGCCCTGGCCATGCTGCTGGTCGTGGCTGGGGCCAACGCCCAACCCGCGAAGGATGCGCGCCGCTCCGGCTTTGACGACATGCGCCCCGCCACGCAGGCGATGCAACGCGACGACAGCCAGAATCCCGCCATGCTCTGGGTGGCCGAGGGCGAAGCCCTGTTCCAGCGCGCGCCGCGGGCGCAAAGCCAGGCCTGCATGGCCTGCCACGCCGCCGCCAGCCTGCGCGGCGTGGCAGCGCGTTACCCGGCGTTCGACACTGTGCTGGGCCGGCCGGTCAGCCTGTCACACCGCATCAACCTGTGCCGCCAGCGCCACCAGCAGGCCGACCCACTGGCGCCCGACAGCCAGCCGCTGCTGGCACTGGAAAGCTGGGTGGCCCACCAATCGCGCGGCGCCCCCATCGCGCCACCGGCAGACCCGCGCCTGGTGCCATTTCGCGCACGCGGCGAAAAGCTGTTTCAAACGCGCATCGGCCAGCTCAACCTGTCGTGCGCGCAATGCCACGACGCGCGCGCCGGCCAGCGCCTGGGCGGCAGCACCATCCCCCAGGGCCACCCCACCGGCTACCCGCTGTACAGGCTGGAATGGCAGGCGGTGGGCTCCCTGCCCCGCCGACTGCGCGGCTGCATGACCGGCGTGCGTGCCGAGCCGCTGGCAGCACACAGCGTGGAAATGGCCGAGCTGGAGCTGTACCTGGCCACGCGCGCCATGGGCTTGCCGCTGGAGACGCCTGGCGTACGGCCTTGAATCGATCCCGACGGACAATGTGCCCATGACCCAGTACTGGCTGATGAAATCCGAGCCCGACGAGTGCTCGATCGATGATGCGCTGGCCGCGCCCGGCGCCACCGTGCCCTGGACCGGCGTGCGCAACTACCAGGCGCGCAACTTCATGCGTGATGCCATGCAAGTCGGTGATGGCGTGCTGTTCTATCACTCCAGCTGCGCCGAGCCCGGCATTGCGGGCATCGCGCGCGTGGCATCCGGCACGCGGCCCGACCCTACGCAGTTCGACCCGGCATCGCCCTACCATGACCCGAAGTCAAAGCCTGACGAGCCGCGCTGGCTGCTGCTGGACGTGCAGGCCCTGCGCAAGACCCGGCTGCTGGGGCTGCCGGAATTGCGCGCCACACCGGCGCTGGCCGGCATGCGGCTGCTGCAGCGGGGCAACCGGCTGTCTGTCATGCCGGTGGAGCCGGCGCACTGGGGGCTGATTGTGGATGGCCTACTGGCCAGCTGAACACGCGCGCGTCCAGTACTCCTCGGTACGCGCCACCACCAGGTCCTTGTCGCTGGAGCGGCCTTCGTCCTTGCGGCCGCCCTTGAGGTGGTCCATGTAGCTGCCAAGCGGTCCGTTGACAAAGGGGTGCATCGAGTCAGGCACGCCTTCGTTGAGGTTGTGGAACTTCAACGTTCCGGCCTTGCGGTGAGCGGCCACCATGGCGTCAAACGCATGGCAGTCGGTCCAGCGGAACAACTGGAATATCTTGTCGTGCGTGTAGTAATCGGTATGGTCCGTGATGAACTTGCGCACCACCGGGTTACGCAGGTTGTACAGGACAAAGCTGCATTCCGAATAGATGTTCTTGCGCGGCATGAAGGCAATGTCCGCATCAGCGGGCATCAGTGTCGCCAGAAACTCGATCGGCATATCGCGAAAGCAGACGATATCGGCATCAATGTTGACCAGTATGTCGGCGTCACTGCGCAGGGCAGCTTCGCGCAGCGCAAAGATGCGATGGCTCCAACGCACGGAATCGAGCATGTACTGGTACGTTTCACCAAAATGCCCGCGTGCGCCAGGGTTGTTGGCGTGGCGCTGCTTGAATGCCACCAGGTCTTTGGCATCCTCATGCAGGTCCCGCACGATCACGCGATCACAACCCTCGGGCTTGCAGCCTTCGGCAAATATCCAGAGCTTGGTTTCCTTGGGCCAGTGACGCCGGAAGGAATCGATGAATTCGCGCCCGAAACGCTCGTAGCCCTCGGCATGAAAGGTCGCCGCAGCGTGGACTACCGGCATTTTTGATGGTACGGGAATGCCCGTGCCAGCCTGGGCCTGCGGCCGGTTGTCTGCACTGGCTGTCTGCGTCAATGTGAAGACCTGCGGACCCTCGTCTGCCGGCCGGTCGCAATCGGCCACCACGTCTTCAACATTCTCTTCGGTGACGTCCACGAACACCAGGTCTGGCCGGGCCAGCAGTTCCTGCTCCAGTGCTTCGCCGGACATGCGGAACTTGTCCATGAAGACCCTGGTGTAGGCATGCTGCAGCCCGCTCACTTCGTCGAGGAACCCTGGTGTGAAAGCCTCGGGCAGGCAGAAAAAGACGTTGACGCCGGCCGTGTCGACTCCACAGAACCGGTAGCCGTACTGCTCGAACAGGTGCCGCCAGGCAGCCACCGACACGCCGAAGTAGAGGCCGCGCTGCGGATCCAGCCTGCGGCGCGAGAAATCGGCCTCGAACATGACTGTCAAGGGTTCCTTGCCCAGGAACGCGTTGTACTCACAGCACACGACTGACGGGCGAAAGCCACGCTGCAACATGCGGTATGCCACGTAGTAGTCAACGCTGTCGATGTCCAGCGAGAAGAAATCAGGCGCCTTGTCGCCGTAGTCGTCAATGATCCACTGGCAGTTGTCCCAGCCCACCTTCATGAGAGCCAGCGTCAGGCGGCGCGCAAACGGCTTGTGGCCCACGCGCGCCAGATAGCGCTTGATGTTCTCGGGGTCCACATCAATGCCAAGGCCCGTCCAGCCCCGGCGCAACAGATACATGCTGTTGTTTTCCCCGCCGTCGGACGTCCCGATCTCGATGAACCGCTGGCGGTTGTTCTTGAGTCCGCTGGTCAGGAAGGCAATGATGCCGTCCTCACCGTTCTGGCTGAAGATGCTGTATTCGTGGTCGTTGATGCTGGGCATGGCAACAATGATACCGCCGTGCCCATCCGCTCAAAACGCCGTTATTCGCCGTCCTACTTCCGCGCCGGCGGCACGTCCGTGCAGCTTCCGTGCGCCACTTCCGCTGCCATGCCAATGCTTTCGCCCAGCGTGGGGTGCGGATGGATGGTCTTGCCGATGTCCACCGCGTCAGCGCCCATCTCGATGGCCAGGGCGATCTCGCCGATCATGTCGCCCGCGTGCGTACCCACGATGCCGCCGCCCAGGATCTTGCCGTGGCCGTGCGCTTCGGGGCTGTCGTCAAACAGCAGCTTGGTGAAACCTTCGTCGCGGCCGTTGGCGATCGCGCGGCCTGATGCGGTCCAGGGGAACAGGCCTTTCTTGACCTTGATGCCCTGCGCTTTGGCCTGGTCCTCGGTCAGGCCTACCCAGGCCACTTCCGGGTCGGTGTAGGCCACGCTCGGGATCACACGGGCGTTGAACGCCGCGCTGGCCAGGGCCTTGTCGCCCTGCAGTTCTCCGGCGGCGACTTCGGCGGCCACGTGGGCCTCGTGCACGGCCTTGTGCGCCAGCATGGGCTGGCCCACGATGTCGCCGATGGCAAAGATGTGCGGCACGTTGGTGCGCATCTGGATGTCCACATTGATGAAGCCGCGGTCGGTCACGGCCACGCCAGCCTTGTCGGCGCCGATCTTCTTGCCGTTGGGGCTGCGGCCCACGGCCTGCAGCACCAGGTCGTACAGCTGCGGCTCCTTGGGCGCGGCCTCGCCTTCAAAGGTGACCTTGATGCCGTCTTTGGTGGCTTCAGCGCCGACCGTTTTGGTCTTCAGCATGATGTTGTCAAAGCGCGGCGCGTTCATCTTCTGCCAGACCTTGACCAGGTCGCGGTCTGCGCCCTGCATCAGGCCGTCCAGCATTTCGACCACGTCCAGGCGCGCACCCAGGCTGCTGTACACCGTGCCCATTTCCAGGCCGATGATGCCGCCGCCCAGGATCAGCATCCGCTTGGGCGCCGAGCCCAGCGCCAGTGCGCCGGTGGAGTCCACCACGCGCGGATCGTCGGGCATGAACGGCAGGCGCACGGCCTGCGAGCCGGCGGCGATGATGCACTTGGCAAACTGGATGGTCTGCTTCTTGCCCGTCTTTTCCTGGGCCGTGCCGGTGGTTTCCTCCACCTGCAGGTGGTTGGCGCCGACAAAGCTGCCGTAGCCGCGCACGACCGTCACCTTGCGCATCTTGGCCATGGCGCTCAGGCCGCCGGTCAGCTTGCCCACCACCTTGTTCTTGTGGGCCAGCAGCTTGCCGCGGTCCAGCGCTGGCTCGCCATAACTCGCGCCCAGGTCGGCAAAGTGCTTGACCTCGTCCATCACGGCCGCCACGTGCAGCAGCGCCTTGGACGGAATGCAACCCACGTTCAGGCACACGCCGCCCAGCGTGGCATAGCGTTCGACCAACACCACCTTGCAGCCCAGGTCGGCCGCGCGGAAGGCCGCGCTGTAGCCGCCGGGGCCACCGCCCAGCACCAGCACGTCGCACTGCAGGTCGGCTTGAAGCCCTCCCCCGCTGGGGGAGGGTTGGGGTGGGGGCACGTTGGCTGCAGCTGCGGCAGGCGCAGCAGCCCCCACCCTGCCGTCCCCCAACGGGGGAGGGGAAGAGGCAACGCCACCGGCCGCTTCCAGCAGCAGCACGACCGAACCTTCCTTGACCTTGTCGCCCAGCTTGACCTTGACTTCCTTGACCACGCCGGCTGCAGCCGACGGAATTTCCATCGACGCCTTGTCAGACTCCACGGTGATCAGGCTCTGCTCGGCCTTGATGGTATCGCCGGCCTTGACCAGCACTTCAATCACGGCCACTTCGTCGAAGTCGCCAATGTCCGGTACCTTGATTTCTGTCAGGCTCATTTCGCCCCCTTCAACTTGATCGTGTGAACCTCCGCCGGAGCGGCGGAATTGCGGTCGAATTCGCAGCCGGCCGCCAGGCCCGCCTCGGCAATCTCGCGGGCGGTCTTGGCCCGCGCATACACCGCATGCATGGCCCCCAGCGCAAAGCTGCGCCCGGAGCCAATGCCCCAGAACTCCTTGAACTCGAAAACCTCACGGTAGCTGTACAGCCCGTAGATGCCGGTCGGGTTGGCAATCACCACGCTGAACTGGCTGGACTCGTACGGGTCGTTGTCTTCTTCCTTGGTCTGCAGGAAGAAGTTTTCCTTCAGGAAGCCATGCAGCTTGGTAAAGGTGTCAAAGATCTCGTCCTTGCTGCCCAGCAGCAGCATGTCGCGCGGCATGGACTGCATGGCCTTGCGCAGCACCGGAAAATGCGCCACGGTGCCCGACATACCCACATAGGTTGGCCCTGCGGCCGAGTCCAGCTTGAAGATCTTGCTGTTGCCTTCAAACCGGTTACCCAGCCGCGTGTCGCCAAAGGTGACCAGCGTATCGGCGGCAATGGCCACCTGGCCTGCCTTGCGTACGACGACAACCGTCGTCACAGCTCAACCTCCGCCGGGCCGCCCCAAGGAGGTTGGGCCCCCTCGGGGGGCAGCGCAGTACACGAAGTGACAAGCGTGGGGGTCACAGAAGCACCCGGCGGAAGTCACCCAAAATCTGGCCCAGGTAAGCGTTGAACCGCGCGGCAGCCGCCCCGTCGATCACGCGATGGTCCCAGGTCAGGCTCAGCGGCAGCATCAGGCGCGGCACGAATTCCTTGCCGTTCCACACCGGCTCCATCTGGCTCTTGCACACACCCAGGATGGCCACCTCGGGCGCATTGATGATGGGCGTGAAGTACCGCCCGCCAATACCGCCCAGGCTGGAGATGGTAAAGGTGGCGCCGCTCATCTCGGCGGGGCTGAGCTTCCCTTCGCGCGCCTTCTTGGCCAGCTCGCCCATTTCCTGGCTGATCTGCAGCACGCCCTTTTTGTCGGCGTCCTTGATCACGGGCACCATCAGGCCGTTGGGCGTGTCAGCCGCGAAGCCGATGTGCCAGTACTGCTTGTAGATCAGCGCGTCGCCATCGATGGAGCTGTTGAACTCGGGGAATTTCTTCAGCGCGGCCACGCAGGCCTTGATCAGGAAGGCCAGCATGGTGACCTTGATGCCGCTCTTCTCGTTTTCCTTGTTGGTGGACACGCGGAAGGCTTCCAGATCGGTGATGTCGGCGTCGTCATGGTTGGTGACGGCCGGAATCATGATCGCGTTGCGCAACAGGTTGGCACCGCTGATCTTCTTGATGCGGCCCATCTCCTTGCGCTCGATCGGCCCGAACTTGGCGAAGTCCACCTTGGGCCAGGGGATCAGGCCCAGCGCGGCGCCATCACCACCGCTGCCGCCGGCCGGTGCCTTGGCGGCAATGGCCCTGGTCTGCGCGGCGCCGGTCATGACGGCCCGGGTGAAGTTCTGCACGTCGTCCTGGGTGATACGGCCCTTGGGGCCGGTGCCCTTGATCTCGTCCAGCGGCACGCCCAGTTCGCGGGCGAACTTGCGCACCGAGGGCGAGGCGTGGGGCAGGCCGGTGGATGGCGTGCCAGGCTGGTGCGCGGGCGCGGCGGCCACACTGGCCGAGGCCACCGCAGGCGCCGCAGCCGCTGCAACCTGGGCGGGCGCCGCGCCAGCCGGTGCTGCTGCGGGCGCCACCGCCCGGGCCGGGGCGGCCGAAGCAGCCCCCTCCAGGATGGCCACCAGGTCACCGATGTTGACCTTGTCGCCCACCTTGACCTTGAGTTCCTTGAGCACGCCAGCGGCGGCTGACGGGATTTCCATCGAGGCCTTGTCGGATTCCACGGTGATCAGGCTCTGCTCGACCTTGATGGTGTCGCCGGGCTTGACCAGCACCTCGATGACGGCGACATCCTTGAAATCACCGATATCGGGCACACGCACTTCCACGGGGCCGGCGGCTAGCGGTGCCGCAGCAGGGGCCGCCACCGGTGCGGCAGCCGGTGCTGGCGCAGCCGAAGCCGCTGGGGCTGGAGCCGGGGCAGCGGCGGCAGCGGCCGAGTCGGCGGCCTCCAGCATCACCACCACCGAGCCTTCGGCAACCTTGTCGCCGATCTTGACCCTGAGTTCCTTGACCACGCCAGCGTGGCTGGACGGGATTTCCATCGACGCCTTGTCGGACTCCACCGTGATCAGGCTCTGCTCCGCCTTGACGGTATCACCCGGCTTCACCAGCAGCTCGATCACCGCGACTTCATCGAAGTCACCAATGTCGGGCACTTTCACTTCAATCATTGCCATGTTGTTGTCTCCGGCTCGCTTCAGGCGTAGAGGGGGTTCACTTTGTCGGCCTTGATGCCGTACTTCTGGATGGCCTCGGCCACCTTGGCCACCGGCACCGTGCCCTCTTCGCTGAGGGCCTTGAGCGCGGCGATGACGATGTAGTGGCGGTTCACCTCGAAGTGCTCACGCAGCTTGCTGCGGAAATCGCTGCGGCCAAAGCCGTCTGTGCCCAGCACCTTGTAGGTGCGGCCCTTGGGAATGAACGGGCGGATCTGCTCGGCGTAGGACTTCATGTAGTCGGTGGAGGCAATCACCGGGCCGGTGTGCTTTTCCAGCTGCTGCGCCACGAAGGGCACCTGCGGCGTGGCCGTGGGGTGCAGCAGGTTGTAGCGCTCGGCGGCCTGGCCATCGCGGCCCAGTTCATTGAAGCTGGGGCAACTCCAGACGTCAGCGGAAACGCCCCAGTCCTTTTCGAGCAGTTCCTGAGCAAAGATGCTTTCGCGCAGGATGGTGCCGCTGCCCAGCAGCTGCACCCGCGGTGTCTGCTTGGCACCTGGCTTGCACAGGTACATGCCCTTGATGATCTGCTCTTCCGTGCCGGGCGTGAGGCCGGGCATGGGATAGTTTTCGTTCAGCAGCGTCAGGTAATAAAAGACGTTTTCCTGCTTTTCCACCATGCGCTTGAGACCGTGGTGCAGGATCACCGCCACTTCGTGGGCAAAGGTCGGGTCGTAGCTGACGCAGTTGGGGATGGTACCCGCCAGGATGTGGCTGTGGCCGTCCTCGTGCTGCAGGCCTTCGCCGTTCAGCGTGGTGCGCCCCGAGGTTCCGCCCAGAAGGAAGCCGCGCGCCTGCATGTCGCCAGCCGCCCAGGCCAGGTCGCCGATGCGCTGGAAGCCGAACATCGAGTAATACACATAGAACGGCACCATGATGCGGTTGCTGGTGCTGTAGCTGGTGGCAGCGGCAATCCAGCTGCTCATGCCGCCGGCCTCGTTGATGCCTTCCTGCAGGATCTGGCCGGCCTTGTCCTCCTTGTAGTACATGACCTGGTCCTTGTCGACCGGGGTGTACTGCTGGCCTGCGGGGTTGTAGATGCCGACCTGGCGGAACAGGCCTTCCATGCCGAAGGTGCGCGCCTCGTCCACCAGGATGGGCACCACGCGCGGGCCCAGGGCCTGGTCACGCAGCAGCTGCGTCAGGAAGCGCACGTAGGCCTGGGTGGTGGAAATCTCGCGCCCCTCGGCGGTGGGCTCCAGCACGGCCTTGAAGGTCTCCAGCGACGGAACGGTGAAGCTTTCATCGGCCTTGGTGCGGCGGTGCGGCAGGTAACCGCCCAAGGCCTTGCGGCGCTCGTGCAGGTACTGCATCTCGGGCGTGTCATCTGCCGGCTTGTAGAACGGCAGCTTGGGCAGATCGCTGTCGGGGATGGGGATGTTGAAACGGTCGCGGAAGATCTTGATGTCTTCGTCCGACAGCTTCTTGGTCTGGTGCACGGTGTTCTTGCCTTCGCCGATCTTGCCCATGCCAAAACCCTTGACGGTCTTGATCAGCAGCACGGTGGGCTGGCCCTTGTGGTTCACGGCGGCGTGGAACGCGGCGTACACCTTTTGCGGATCGTGGCCACCGCGGCGCAGGTTCCAGATGTCGTCGTCGCTCATCTTGGCGACCATCTCCAGCGTGCGCGGGTCGCGGCCGAAGAAGTGCTTGCGCACATAGGCGCCGTCATTGGCCTTGAAGGCCTGGTAGTCACCATCGTTGGTGTCCATCATGATCTTGCGCAGCGCTCCGTCCTTGTCGCGCGCCAGCAGCGGGTCCCAGTTGCTGCCCCACAGCAGCTTGATGACATTCCAGCCGGAGCCGCGGAACTCGCCTTCCAGCTCCTGGATGATCTTGCCGTTGCCGCGCACCGGCCCGTCCAGGCGCTGCAGGTTGCAGTTGATCACGAACACCAGGTTGTCCAGGTTCTCGCGCGCGGCCAGGCCGATGGCGCCCAGGCTTTCCACCTCGTCCATTTCCCCGTCGCCGCAGAACACCCAGACCTTGCGGTTCTCGGTGTTGGCAATGCCACGGGCGTGCAGGTACTTCAGGAAACGCGCCTGGTAGATCGCCATCAGCGGGCCCAGGCCCATGGACACCGTGGGGAACTGCCAGAACTCGGGCATGAGTTTGGGGTGCGGGTAGCTGGACAGACCCTTGCCATCGACCTCCTGGCGGAAGTTGAGGAGTTGCTCTTCGGTCAGGCGGCCTTCCAGGTAGGCGCGGGCATAAACGCCGGGCGACACATGGCCCTGGATGTAGATGCAGTCGCCGCCATGGTTTTCACTTTCAGCGTGCCAGAAATGGTTGAAGCCGGCGCCAAACAGGTTGGCCAGTGACGCGAACGAGCCAATGTGCCCGCCCAGGTCGCCGCCGTCGGCCGGGTTGTGGCGGTTGGCCTTGACCACCATGGCCATGGCATTCCAGCGCATGTAGGCACGCAGGCGCTCCTCGATCTCGATATTGCCGGGGCAACGCTCTTCCTGATCAGGCTCAATGGTGTTGACGTAGCCCGTGGTGGCCGAAAACGGCATGTCGATGCTGTGCTCGCGGGCATGCTCCAGCAGTTGCTCCAGCAGGAAATGCGCGCGCGCCCTGCCCTCGTCGTCATTGGGGCTGTTGGCAATCACCGCGCTCAGGGCATCCAGCCATTCACGGGTTTCCTGCGCGTCGGAATCATTGGCGGCCGAGCCGAACAGCTTGTCGGGCAGTGCTGACATCGTTGTCTCCTTGGGTTTGCACGTAATTTAGTACCGTCCCTCTAGTTTCTCACAACTATTTCAGAATTTCAAATTGTGCCTTTCATTTTCATAATGTGAATAAATCTAAGTGCACGCCAATGCCCCGGACCGGCGCCATCCAGAGCATGCGCCTACACTTGAGCCCCTCATGCAAGCACCTGTTTCCGCCCCACCCGACAGCACCCTGCCCGCCGCGCCCGCCTGGTGGCGGCGCTGGTGGCGGCGGCAGACCCCGGGCCGCCAGGACCGCTTTGCCATGCTGGCCCCGCTGGCCGCCGTGCTGCTGTTTCTTGCGGCCATCATTTCCGCGTTCTGGTACCTGCGGCTGGAGGAGGTGGACCGCGAGCAGGAGGCCGTCAAGCGTGACGTCGAATACGCCCAGCAACGCGTGCGCCTGCGCCTGCTGGAGCGCCAGGAGCAGATCCAGCGCGTGGCGCGCGATGCGTCCAACAAGGAGATCGACCTGGACGAGTTCATGGGCCGGGCTGAATCGCTGGTCAGCCAGTACCCCGAGCTGCAGGCGTTGACCTGGATCGACGAGCGCCGCCGCATCCGTGCCAGCTATGCGGCGCCCAGCGTCAGCAGCAGCCATCTGCGCATCGCCGGCACGGTGCTGCGCGTGGGCGAAACCGAAAGCACCTACAGCCTCGCGCGGGACCTGCAGCAGCCGGTGTACTCGCAGCCTGCCGCTGGCACGGACAGCACGGGGCTGCTGCAACTGCACATTCCGCTATCCGACCAGGGCCGCTTTTCGGGCGTGCTGCTGGGTGAATATTCCATTGACAGCCTGCTGCGCTACGGCGTGCCGGCCGAGGTGTCCGCCAAGTACGCGGTGGCCTTCCTGGACGGCAAGGGCCGCATGATGGCGGGCTCCGCCGTGCCTGCGCGCGGCCCGGCCACCAGCCTGCTGAGTTTTGCCAGCCAGCCCAATGAATTCGAGGTGCCGGTCTCGCCCGTGGGCAATGGCCTGGTGCTGCGCGCGCAGGCCTACCGCGCCTCACTGGGTGTGGTGGGCAGCGGCCTGTTCTGGCTGGTCAGTGCCCTGAGCGCCATGACGGCCTGGATGCTGATCGGCAACTGGCGCCACACCCGCCGGCGCATGCAGGCCCAGCAGGCGCTGGTGTCGGAGACCAACTTCCGCCGCGCCATGGAAAACTCCATGCTGACCGGCATGCGCGCGCTGGACATGCAGGGCCGCATCACCTATGTGAATGCCGCGTTCTGCCAGATGACGGGCTGGAGCGAGGCCGAGCTGGTGGGGCGCACGCCACCGTTCCCCTATTGGCCCGAGGCCGACCGCGAGCAGCTGGCCGCGCGGCTGGACGACGAACTGCATGGGCGCACCACCCCCGGCGGCTTCCAGGTGCGGGTCAAGCGCAAGGACGGCACGCTGTTTGATGCGCGGCTGTATGTGTCGCCGCTGATCGACGCCGTGGGCAAGCAGACAGGCTGGATGACGTCGATGACCGACATCACCGAGCCCAACCGCATCCGCGAGCAGCTGTCGGCATCCTATGAGCGCTTCACCACCGTGCTGGAGGCCCTGGACGCCTCGGTGTCAGTGGCGCCGCTGGGCAGCGAAGAGCTTCTGTTTGCCAACAAGCTGTACCGCCTGTGGTTTGGCACGCACACCACCGGCCACCTGCAGATGGTGGCCCAGGCCGGCGTGCCCGACCGCCCCACCAACGACGAATCGCTGGACGAGGTGGACTCGTTTGTGGGCCTGCCCACCGACACGCTGATGACGGCGCAGTCGGGCAACGCCGAAATCTTCGTGCCGGAGCTGGGCAAATGGCTGGAGGTGCGCTCGCGCTACCTGAACTGGGTGGACGGCCGGCTGGCCCAGATGGTGATCGCGTCCGACATCACGCCGCGCCGCCACGCGGAGGAACAGGCCGCCGCGCAGGCCGAGCGCGCGCAATCGGCCAGCCGCCTGATCACCATGGGCGAAATGGCGTCCAGCGTGGCGCATGAACTGAACCAGCCGCTGACGGCCATCAACAACTACTGCAACGGCATGATCTCGCGCATCAAGGGCAAGCAGATCAATGAAGATGACCTGTTGGCCGCGCTGGACAAGACGGCGCGCCAGGCGCAGCGCGCGGGCCAGATCATCCAGCGCATCCGCTCCTTTGTGAAGCGCAGCGAACCCAACCGCACGCCGTCGGACGTGGCCACCATGGTCAATGAGGCGGTGGAACTGGCCGAGATCGAGCTGCGCCGGCGCAACGTCAGGTTGTCCCATTACGTGGCGGCGCGCCTGCCCAGACTGCATGTGGACCCGATCCTCATTGAGCAGGTGCTGGTCAACCTGCTCAAGAACGCCGCTGAATCCATCGAGCATGCGCAGCGCCCCACCGCCCGGCGCAGTGTCGAGCTGCGGGTGATCCCGCGCCAGCTGGACGGCCAGGCGGTGGTGGAGTTTTCGGTCATGGACTCCGGTCAGGGTCTGGCCCCCGAAGTGATGGAGCGCCTGTATGAAGCCTTCTTCTCGACCAAGGTCGAAGGCATGGGCATCGGCCTCAATCTGTGCCGCACCATCGTGGAGTCGCACCACGGCCGGATGCAGGCCGAGAACATCTACAATGGTCTGGAGGTGATCGGCTGCCGTTTTTCCTTCTGGATACCGGTCTCCGACGCTACAAATTCGATAGTGACGCCCAACAGTTCGGGCGCTGGAGTGTCTGCATGAGCTTGATTCCGAAGAAGGGCACTGTCTACGTCGTCGATGATGACGAAGCCGTGCGCGACTCGCTGCAGTGGCTGCTGGAAGGCAAGGACTACCGCGTACGCTGCTTTGAATCCGCTGAATCCTTCCTGTCGCGCTACGACCCGCGCGAAGTGGCCTGCCTGATCGTGGACATCCGCATGGGCGGCATGACCGGCCTGGAGCTGCAGGACCGCCTGATCGAGCGCAAGTCCCCCCTGCCCATTGTGTTCATCACCGGCCACGGCGACGTGCCCATGGCGGTAAACACCATGAAAAAGGGCGCGATGGACTTCATCCAGAAGCCCTTCAAGGAAGAAGAGCTGGTGGGCCTGGTCGAGCGCATGCTGGACCATGCCAAAGGCGCATTCGCCGAATACCAGAGCGCGGCAAGCCGCGACGCACTGCTGTCCAAGCTGACCAGCCGCGAAGCCCAGGTGCTGGAGCGCATCGTGGCTGGCCGGCTGAACAAGCAGATTGCCGATGACCTGGGCATCAGCATCAAGACGGTGGAGGCGCACCGCGCCAACATCATGGAAAAGCTCAATGCCAACACCGTCGCCGACCTCCTGAAAATTGCCCTTGGCCAGAACGCGCCAAAACAGTAACTCCCGAATGACCGCACAGTTGATCGACGGCAACGCACTTGCCAGGAAAATTCGTGCCGACGTAGCCGGCCGCACCCAGGCGCTGAAGGCGCGCGGCATCCAGCCGCACCTGGCCATCCTGCTGGTTGGCGAGGATCCGGCCAGCCAGGTCTATACAAAACACAAGGTCAACGACAGCACCGAGACCGGCCTGACCGCCGTGCTGGAAACGCACCCGGCCAGCTTCCCCGAGGCTGATTTGCTGGCCCGCATCCGCCAGCTCAACGACGACCCGTCGGTACACGGCATCCTGGTGCAGCTGCCGCTGCCCAGGCACTTGGATTCGCAAAAGGTCATTGAAGCCATCTCGCCCGCCAAGGATGTGGACGGTTTTCACGTGGCCAGCGCCGGCGCGCTGATGGTGGGCCGCCCGGGCTTCTGGCCCTGCACGCCTTTTGGCTGCATGAAGATGCTCGAATCGATTGGCTACGACCTGCGCGGCAAGCACGCCGTGGTCATCGGGCGCAGCAACATCGTGGGCAAACCCATGGCCATGATGTTGCTGGCAAAGAACGCCACCGTCACCATCTGCCACAGCGCCACGGCCAACCTCAAGGCCCTCACCCTGCAGGCCGACGTGGTAGTGGCCGCCGTGGGCAAGCGCAATGTGCTGACGGCCGACATGGTCAAGCCCGGCGCCGTGGTGATCGACGTGGGCATGAACCGCAACGACGAAGGCAAGCTCTGCGGCGACGTGGACTTTGAGGGCGTGAAAGAAGTTGCCAGCTGGATCACCCCGGTACCCGGCGGCGTGGGCCCCATGACCCGGGCCATGCTGCTGGTCAACACGCTGGACGCCGCCGAGCGCGCTGCCGGCAGCCAATCGCACGGATAGGCAGGTTCAATGGCCCCGCAGCCGCCGGGTGCGGTTGAAACGGGCGCCCGTGCCGCAAAATGGGGGTCATGAGCAACCCCCTCCTCGACTTCTCCGATCTGCCGCTGTTTGACCGGATCGCCCCGGGCGACGTGGCGCCCGCCATCGACACACTGCTGCAGGATGCCAACCAGGCGCTGGAAGCCGTCACACAGCCGGCATTTCCCGCTGACTGGTCCGCCATCTCCAAAGTCCTGGACGTCGCCACCGAACGCCTGGGCCGGGCTTGGGGCGCCGTGAGCCACCTCAACAGCGTGGCCGACACACCCGAGCTGCGCGCGGCCTACAACGAAGCCCTGCCACGCGTCACCGAGTTCTGGACGCGCCTGGGTGCGGACGAACGGCTGTACGCCAAGTACAAGGCCATCGCCCCCAGCTCGCTGGACGATGCGCAGCGCCAGGCCTTGAAAAATGCCATGCGCAACTTCGTGCTGTCGGGTGCCGAGTTGCAGGGTGAAGCCAGGGAGCGGTTCGCGAAGATCCAGGAACGCCAGGCGGAGCTGAGCCAGAAATTCAGCGAAAACGCGCTGGACGCAACCGACGCCTGGAGCTACTACGCCAGCGCTGGCGAACTGCAGGGCGTGCCCGAGGATGTGGTGCAGGCGGCCCAGGCCGCCGCACAGGCCGAGGGCAAGGAGGGTTTCAAGCTCACGCTCAAGATGCCGTGCTACCTGCCCGTGATGCAGTTTGCCCGCAGCAGCGCCCTGCGCGAGACGCTCTACCGCGCCTACGTCACCCGCGCCAGCGATCAGAGCCCGCAGGAGTTCCGCAAGTACGACAACACGCAGCTGGTGCGCGAAATCCTGGCCCTGCGCCAGGAAGAATCCCGACTGCTGGGCTACAACAACTTTGGCGAGGTGTCGGTGGTGGCCAAGATGGCCGATACACCGCAGCAGGTCATTGCCTTCCTGCGCGATCTGGGCACGCGAGCCAAACCCTATGGTCAGAAGGACCTGGCTGACATGCGCGCGTTTGCCGCCGCCGAGCTGGGCCTGGCGGACCCGCAACCCTGGGACTGGCCCTACATCGGCGAAAAGCTCAAGGAAGCGCGCTATGCCTTCAGCGAGCAGGAGGTCAAGCAGTACTTCCCGGCGCCCAAGGTGCTGGCCGGGCTGTTCAAGATCGTAGAGACGCTGTTTGAAGTATCCATCCGCCGTGACAGCGCGCCGGTGTGGCACCCGTCGGTGGAGTTCTACCGGATTGAACGGGGCACCACCTTGGTCGGCCAGTTCTACCTCGACCCTTCTGCCCGCGCCGGCAAGCGCGGCGGCGCCTGGATGGACGACGTGCGCGCGCGCTGGCTGCGCCCGGACACCGGTGCACTGCAGACGCCGGTGGCGCATCTGGTGTGCAACTTCGCCGAAGGCGTGGGCGGCAAGCCGCCTCTGCTGACCCATGACGACGTGACCACGCTGTTCCATGAGTTCGGCCACGGCCTGCACCACATGCTGACCCAGGTGAACGAACGCGACGTGTCGGGCATCAGCGGCGTGGAATGGGACGCAGTGGAGCTGCCCAGCCAGTTCATGGAGAACTTCTGCTGGGAATGGAACGTGTTGCGCCACATGACGTCGCATGTGGACACGGGCGCGCCGCTGCCGCGCGAGCTGTTCGACAAGATGCTGGCGGCCAAGAACTTCCAGAGCGGCATGCAGACGTTACGCCAGATTGAATTCGCGCTGTTTGACATGCTGCTGCATACCGAGCATGACCCGGCACAGGATTTCATGCCCTTGCTGGACCAGGTGCGTGCCGAGGTGGCCGTCATCCAGCCGCCAGCCTTCAGCCGCACGGCGCACACCTTCAGCCATATCTTTGCCGGTGGTTACGCGGCCGGTTACTACAGCTACAAATGGGCCGAGGTGCTGAGCGCCGACGCCTATGCGGCTTTTGAGGAAACGGCGGGTAAAGACGGCGAACCAGACGTGCAAACCGGTAGAAAATACCGCCAGGCCATCCTGGAAGCTGGCGGCAGCCGGCCCGCCATGGAATCATTCAAGGCATTCAGGGGCCGCGAGCCTTCGCTGGAAGCATTGTTGCGCCACCAGGGCATGGCCTGATGAACAGAATGGTCACCGCAAAAATAGCTGGAGTCATGCCGATGTCGTTTGCTATCCGTTTCGCCGTCGCCGGGTTTGCCGGCCTGCTCGCCGCTGGCGCGCTTGCGCCCCTGCACGCACAACAGGTCTACCGCATCGTCGGGCCGGACGGCCGGGTGACGTTCTCCGACAAGCCGCCCGAGGACACCAAGGCGGCGGTGAAGCCTGTGACACCGGGCGCGGCGCCAGGTGCGGCCGGCGGCGGCAGTGCCCTGCCCTTTGAGCTGCGCAACGTCGCCAGCAAGTACCCGGTCACGCTGTACACCGGCGCCAACTGCGGGCCCTGCGGCTCAGGCCGCAGCTTCCTGGCTGGCCGGGGCATCCCGTTCAGCGAGCGTACCGTCACCACCAACGAAGACATTGAAGCCCTGCAACGGCTCAGTGGCGCCACCGGCCTGCCCTTCCTGACCATTGGCGCGCAGCAGCTCAAGGGCTTCTCGGAAGTGGAATGGGGCCAGTTTCTGGACGCTGCGGGTTACCCCAAGACATCGCAGCTGCCGCCTGGCTACCGCGCCGCACCGCCTGTGCCCCTGGTGGCGGTGCAGGCCCCTGCGCCCCGTCCAGCACCGGCCACTGCGGCACCAGCGCCTGCAGCTGCTGCGCCTGCCGCGCCGCCCCCCGTCACGGGCCCGACGCCCGACAACCCGGCCGGCATCCGCTTCTGAGCGGGCCGGGCCCCGGCCCGGACGCCCGGCTTCAGAACGTCAGCGTGCGCACCCCGGTAGCCGTGCCCAGCAGGCAGACCGCGGCCTTCTGGTGGGCAAACACCCCCACAGTGACCACGCCCGGCCACTGGTTCACGTCGGATTCAAACGCCAGCGCATCAGCGATGCGCAGGCCGGTCACGTCCAGGATGTGCTGGCCGTTGTCAGTCACCAGCGGCTTGCCGTCTTTCAGGCGCACGGTGGCCTGGCCGCCCAGCGCCGCAAACTGGCGCGTGATGCGCTGGGTGGCCATGGGGATCACCTCCACCGGCAGCGCAAAGGCGCCCAGCACGTCCACCAGCTTGGACTCGTCGGCAATGCAGACAAACCGGCGTGACTGCGCGGCCACGATCTTTTCGCGCGTGAGCGCCGCGCCACCACCCTTGATCATGCAGCCCTTGGCGTCGATCTCGTCGGCCCCGTCGATATAGACCGACAGCTCCTGCACGTCGTTGCTGTCATACACCGTGATGCCAATGGCGCGCAGCCGCTCTGTGGACGCCACGGAGCTGGACACCGCGCCCTTGATCTGGTCTTTCATGCCCGCCAGCGCATCGATGAATTTGTTGACGGTGGAGCCGGTGCCCACGCCGACAATTTCGCCGGGCGCCACGTACCGCAGGGCCGCCTGGCCAACCAGGGTTTTGAGTTCGTCTTGAGTCATCTGGGAAAATCCGTGAAGTTCACGGAATTATCCAATGTCGCTTCTGCCCTACGCCCTCGCCCGCCCCTTCCTTTTCGGGCTGGACCCTGAAACCGCCCATGAGCTCACCATGCATTCACTGGCCCGGCTGCAGGGCACGCCGCTGGAATGGGCCTATTGCAACGGCCTGGTCGATGACCCGGTCGAGCTGGCCGGGCTGAAGTTCCCCAACCGCGTGGGCCTGGCGGCCGGGCTGGACAAGAATGCGCGCTGCATCGACGGCCTGGGCGCACTCGGCTTTGGCTTCGTGGAGGTGGGTACCGTCACGCCCAAGGGGCAGCCCGGCAACCCCAAGCCGCGCATGTTCCGCTTGCCGGCGGCCAATGCGCTCATCAACCGCCTGGGCTTCAACAACGATGGTCTGGACGCGTTCCTGGCCAATGTGCAACGCGCAAACTTCCGCAAGAAGGGCCGCATCCTGGGCCTGAACATCGGCAAGAACGCTAGCACCCCCATCGAGAACGCCACCGCCGACTACCTCACCTGCCTGGACGGCGTGTACCCCCATGCCGACTACGTGACCGTCAACATTTCCAGCCCCAACACCAAGAACCTGCGCGCGCTGCAAAGCGACGAGGCGCTGGACGCGCTGCTGGGCGCAGTGGCGCAGCGCCGGCAGGCCCTGGCCAGGCAGCACCAGCGCCGCGTGCCGGTGTTTGTGAAGATCGCGCCTGACCTGGATGAAGCCCAGGTGGACGTCATCGCCGCCACGCTCAAGCGGCACGCGATGGACGGCGTGGTGGCCACCAACACCACCATCAGCCGCGACGCCGTCAAAGGCCTGCCCCATGCCGAAGAGGCGGGCGGCCTGAGCGGCGCGCCGGTGTTTGAAGCCAGCAACCGCGTGATTGCGCAGCTGCGCGCTGCCCTGGGCAAGGGCTTTCCCATCATCGGCGTGGGCGGCGTGCTCAGCGGCGCGGATGCGGTGGCCAAGGTCAAGGCGGGTGCCGATGTGGTGCAGATCTACACAGGCCTGATCTACAAGGGGCCCGACCTCGTGCGTGAAGCGGCGCTGGCCATCAAAAACGCGCGTTAAGCCGCCAGCAAGCCGGCCACATGGTCGCCAATTGCCAGGCTGCTGGTCAGGCCCGGCGACTCAATGCCGAACAGGTTGACCAGCCCCGGCACGCCGTGCTGTGCCGGCCCCTGGATCACAAAGTCCGCCGCCGGCTCGCCCGGCCCGCTGATCTTGGGCCGCATGCCTGCATAGCCCGGCAGCAGCGCGCCGTCCTGCAACGCGGGCCAGTAGCGGCGCACCTCGGCATAAAAGGCGTCGCCGCGCCGCGGGTCCACCACCAGATCGTCCGCAGCTTCGACCCACTGCACGTCGGGGCCGAACTTGGCCTGGCCGCCCAGATCCAGCGTCAGGTGCACGCCCAGCCCAGCCGCTTCGGGCACAGGGTAGATCAGCCGCGAGAAAGGCGCACGGCCCGCCAGGGTGAAGTAGTTGCCCTTGGCATAGTGGGCCTGTGGCACGTGGCGCGCGTCCAGGCCCTGGATGCGGCTGGCCAGGCCGGGGGCGCCCAGCCCGGCGGCGTTCACCACCGTCGTGGCCAGCAATTGCGTGCCGTCCTGCGTCGCCAGGGCAATGCCCTGCGGACCCGCCTGCGCTGATGCCACGCCGGCATTGAAAGCCACCAGCCCGCCCGCGTTCTCCAGGTCGCCCTGCAGCGCGAGCATCAGCGCATGGCTGTCCACGATGCCGGTGCTGGGGGAATGGATGGCGGCCACACATTCCAGCTGCGGCTCCATCGCGCGGGCTTCAGCGCGGGTGAGCAGCACCAGGTCATCCACCCCGTTGGCCGCCGCCTTGTCGATGATGCCCTGCAGCGCCGACACCTGCGCTTCGGACGTGGCCACAATCAGCTTGCCGCAGCGCCGGTGGCCGATGCCGCGCTCGGCGCAGTAGGCATAGAGCATCTGCTTGCCCTGCACGCACAGCCGCGCCTTGAGCGAGCCGGCGGTGTAGTAAATGCCGGCATGGATCACCTCGCTGTTACGCGAGCTGGTGCCGGTGCCAATCGCGTTGGCGGCTTCCAGCACCATCACCTCGCGCCCCTGCAGCGCCAGCGCGCGCGCCACGGCCAGGCCGACCACGCCCGCGCCGATCACCACACAGTCCACCCGGTCCATCACAGCGTGCGCGGATCGGTTGCAAGCAACAAAGCCACCAGCGACCGCAGGCTGACCTGCAGCGCGCCAAAGCCATCGTTCAGCGCCAGCGTCTGCTCGTCCATGTACAGGCGGCGGTTGATCTCCAACTGCACGCTGTGGCGCTGGCGCGCCGGGTCAGCGTGGCGGCGCACCAGCTCCACGCCCTTGTACGGATGGTTGTAGCTGACGCTGTAGCCCAAAGCCCGCAGGTGCTCGCCGATCAGGCGTGTCAATGCCGGGTGGGCGGTGGTGCCGTCGCGGTCACCCACCACAAAGTCGTCATGCACCAGCCCCGGAAATTCCGTGGCATGGCTGGACGCCACCGCCGGCATGGAATGGCAATTGATGTGGATGCTGTAGCCGTGTCGTGCATGTGCGGCGGCTATGGCCTGCGCCACGGCGGCGTGGTACGGCGCCCAGCAGCGGTCGATGCGCGACTGCACCTCGGCCACACCCAGCTGGCGCGCGTAGATGGGCTGTCCATCGTCCGTCATGCGCCAGACCAGGCCCTTGCCCAGGCGCACTTTGGACAGCACGCGCTCGTCGGTGGCCACGGGGCCGGCCCAGGGGCCGTCCAGCATGTCCACGTCCACCTCGGTCACGTCGCGGTTGGCATCCAGGTAACTGCGCGGAAACAGCGCCTCCACCCACGCCGCGCCCAGCGCGGGCGCAAATTCATAGAGGCGCTCGACATGCGTGTCTTCGGCCCGGCGCAGCACCTGCGGGTCGCAGGCGTGCGCGAAATCGTCCGGGTACTGCGTGCCGCTGTGCGGCGAATCCAGCACCAGCGGCGTGTGGCCGGGCACTGTGCGGATCATGGAAGTCATGCCTTGAATTGTGGCGCAACGGGCAGTGAAACGGTGGCTCAGCAGCCGCAAAACAGCACTCAAACAAGCTCCCTCAATCCAGGCTGATCCGCGCAAACCGGCTGATGCGCTGCATCTTGTCGATCTCCTTGCGGATCTGTGCGCCAAACTCGTCGGGCAGGCTGCCCGAAGGGAACAGCCCTTGCCCCGCAAGGCGTTCGCGCACGGCGGGCTCGCGCAAAGCGCGGGCCACCGCGTCCTGGATGCGGCGCACCGCGGCGGGCGGCGTGGCCGCCGGCGCCACCAGCCCGAACCACGACGGGTCGTTGTTGGAAAAAAGGGTCAGCTCGCCATAGGTGGGCACGCCCGGCAGCACCGCCAGGCGCTGGCCCCATGACACCGCCAGCGCGCGCACCTTGCCTGACTGGATGTGCGGCAGCGACGAAGCCACCTGGTCGAAGTACACCTGCACCTGTCCGCCGATCAGGTCATTGAGCGCCGGGCCCGCGCCGCGGTACGGGATATGGACCATGAAGGTGTTGGTAGTGCTCTTGAACAGCTCGCCCCACATGTGGCCGATCGTGCCATTGCCCGGCGACGCATAGGTCACCTTGCCCGGGTTGGCCTTGAGGTACTTGATGAACTCGCCAAAATCGCGCACCGGCAGGTTGGCATTGACCACCAGCACACCCGGCGCCTTCACCACCTCGGTCACGGCGGCAAAGTCCTTGAGCGGGTCATAGGGCAGCCGCTTGTACACGGCGGGGTTCACTCCGTGGGTGGACAGCGTGGCCACGCCCACCGTCAGCCCGTCGGGCGCCGATTTGGCCACTTCGGCCATGCCGATGGAGCCGCCCGCGCCAGCGCGGTTGTCCACGATCACGGGCTGCTCCAGAATCCGCGCCAGCGGCTCCACCAGCACGCGGGCCGTGATGTCCGTGGCGCCGCCCGGCGGGAAAGGCACCACCAGCCGCAGCGGTTTGCCTTGGGCACGGGAAAGTCCAGGAAGTAATGAAGTACCGGCCAGCGCCATCAGGTGTCGTCGTTGCATGATCAAGCTCCGCAGTTGGTGTGCAGCGGATTCTGGCCAGACCCAAAGCGCTTGCCAAACGAAAAACACGCCTGATAACATTCCAATCAGGAATTAACCATGCGCCAGCTCAATCCGCCCTTGCACCTGTTGCGCGCGTTCGCCACCACCGCCCGCTTTGGCAGCATCTCGCGCGCGGCCGAGGCCTTGCACCTGACGCAAAGCGCCGTGAGCAAGCAGGTACAGGAACTGGAGCGCTGGACCGGCACGGCGCTTTTCGAGCGCGTGCGCAAGCGCCTGAGCCTCACGCCGGCCGGCCAGCGGTATGAGGCCGCGATCCGCCCGCTGCTGGCGGGCCTGGAGGCCGCGACGCTGGAACTCATCACCAGCGGCGACGGCGGCGGGGCGCTGGCGCTGTCCACGCTGCCGACCTTCGGCGCCAAGTGGCTGATTCCCCGCCTGCCCGCCTTCCAGCAGGCGCACCCGCAGATCGCGCTGCACTTTGTGCCCTATGTGCAGGGCTATGACTTTCACCGCCCCGACCTGGATTGCTCCATCCTGTTTGGTGACGGCCACTGGCCCGGTGCCGTGGCCGATTACCTGACAGGGCGCGACGTGGTGCTGATCGCGCCGCCCGCGCCGCGCGGCCGCCCCTTGCTGCGCAAGCCCGCCGACATCGCCAAATACCCGTTGCTGCAGCATGTGTCAGTGCCACACGCCTGGGCGCATTGGTGCGAAGCGCATGGCGTGCGTGGCATCAACCCGCTGGCCGGGCCGCAGATGGACCAGTTCCACAGCCTGACCCGCGCCGTGGCGGCGGGCATGGGGCTGGCGCTGGTGCCGCAGTGCCTGGTGCGCGACGACATTGCGCTGGGCACCGTCTCGGCGCCGCTGGACGACGGCTATGTGGACACGCTGGGCTATTACCTGTGCTACCCCGAAGCCCGCGCCCACCTGGGCCCGCTGGAAAAATTCCGCCACTGGCTGCTGGATGAATGTTCTGCTGGCACAAACCGCGCAAGCCGGGATAATCCGCCAAGCCTATTACGATCTTCACCATGAGCCTGTCTTTCCTGAAACCCAAGAAGCAAGACCTGTCTGCGCTGGTAGCGGCCATCGAAGCCAATACGCGCGATGACACGCTCAAGCGATTTCTGCCCGAAGAGGCCTGGCCCGTGCTGGCCAGCTACCTCATTCCCGAGGACGTGCAACGCGGCCACGTGCTGATCTCGCAGGGCGCGCTGGACCGCACGCTGTACTTCATCGAAAAAGGCTCGCTGCGCGTGCACTACGGCGACCAGGCCGGCCAGGTGCACATCGCCACGCTGGGCGCGGGCGCGGTAGTAGGGGAAGGCGCTTTTTTCTCGCACATCGAGCGCAACGCCACGGTACAGGCGCTGGAACCTTCGCGCGTGTGGGGCCTGACGCCCGACCGGTTTGACCGCATGTCCAAGGAGCACACGGCCGTGGCGCTGTCGCTGGCGATGACGCTGGGCGCCATTCTGTCCACGCGCATGCTGGACATCAGCAAGCGGGTGGCGGTGACTTAAAGGGCTTAAGTGCCGGAATTAGAAACGAGGCGCCTGCAAGGCCTTGTTTCTTCGGGGTAAGTGAGCTACGACCTCGTGAATTTGCCAAGACACATGCATACGAATTTCACGCAGCCGCCCTACACCACTAAGCTTTGTTGCTGCTTTATGGGTGTCAGAACAGCAACGTGCAAGTCAGCGAGTTCAGTGATTGCCTCTGGTCGGCTCGGGGCATGAGCTGCGAGTCCCTTCTTAAATTGATCGAGTTCTCCAAGATAGTTTGCCAAACGATCTTCGACTTTTTCTATTGGCTTCTCGATGCTCGAATACAGATCAATACTTAGAAGTTGGGTCTGACCTGCCCCCTACTGACCTGCCCGGGTTTTCCGGACCAGTAATTTCTAGGAAGATGGCTCCCAATCCGAGAGGAGCCCATGAGAAAAAGTCGATTCACAGAAGAACAGATGGTCACGGTACTGCGTGAGGCAGATCGAACCACGGTGGCCGAGGCGGCCAAGAAGCACAAAGTCAGTGAACCCACGATCTACGCCTGGCGCAAGCACTTCGGGCAGATGGATGCAGCAGATGTCAAACGCCTGAAGGCCCTGGAGTTGGAGAACTCCCGCCTGAAGAAGCTGCTGGCCGAGGCGGCGCTGGACATCGAAGTGCTCAAGGAGATCAATTCAAAAAAGTGGTGAGCCCGCAGGGCCGGCGTGAACAGGTCCAACTGGCTTGCCAGCGGGGTCTGTCGCAGCGTCGGGCGTGCGGGCTGATTGGGGTGGCCCGCTCTACGCTGAGCTATGAGCTGCGGCTGCCTGCGAAGGACGCGCCGGTGATCGAGGCGATGAAGTCGCTGTCGGCGCAGTACCCGCGCTACGGCTATCGGCGCATTCGTATCTTTCTGCGTCGTCAAGGGCTGCAGCTCAGTTGGTCGCGCGCCCATCGCCTGTGGCGCCAGGCGGGCCTGCTGGTGCCCAGGAAACGCTCGCGCAAGCGCATCGCAAACGGCAGGCCGAGGGCGCATACACCGTTCAAGGTCAACATGGTGTAGGCCTATGACTTCGTCTTCGACACTACGGCCGACGGCCGCCAGATCAAGTGCCTTACGGTGGTGGACGAATACACCCGCGAGTGCCTGGCCATCGACATGGCCGGGGCGATCCGCTCGCAGCGAGTCATCGAGGTTCTCTCCCGCCTGGTTAGCCTGCATGGCGCACCGCTGTTCATGCGCTCGGACAACGGGCCGGAGTTCGTCAGTCACGCCATCCTGGAGTGGATCGCCCAAGCCGGCATCGGCACATCGCTCAGCGACCCCGGCAAGCCCTGGCAAAACGGCACCGACGAGAGCTTCAATGGCAAGTTCCGAGACGAGTGCCTGTCCCTGGAGTGGTTCCGCTCGCGCAGGGAAGCCCAGGTGGTCATCGAGGCTTGGCGGCGCCACTACAACACCGTGCGGCCCCATAGCAGTCTGGACTACCTGACCCCGCACGAATTCAAGCAGCAATATCATTCAATTCCCAATCGGGCCGTCTTACAGGAATGAATGGCTCGAAAAACCCGGGCAGGTCACTACCGGCGTACCAATCAAAAGTGGAAGTCCGGGTTGAAGATTACTCGATGGATTTTGGTGTTGATGGGAATTGAGCTGCATCGCCAGCGCGCTGGCGATGCAGCTCGGCGAAGCGAGCCGGTGGAATGCGCCCCAGGCTGCTGTGGGGTCTGACCTCGTTGTAGTCTGATCGCCAGGCTGCCACGGCCATCCTGGCCTGATGCAAGGTCTCGAACCAGCACTCGTTTAAATGCTCGTCACGGAACTTGCCGTTGAAGCTCTCGATGTAGCCGTTCTGCATGGGGCGCCCCGGCTGGATCAGGATGTGTCGTATGCCATGAGCCTGCGCCCATGCCATGAATGCCCGGCTGGTGAACTCTGGGCCGTTGTCTGTTCGCACAGCCTGCGGATACCCTCGAAACAGCGCAGCGCGGTCCAGAACGCGGGTGACATATTGGCCCGAGATGCCGAAGTCCACCACGATGTCCACGCTCTCATGACTGAAGTCGTCGGCCACCGTGAGGTACTTCAGACGCCGGCCGCCCGCGAGGCTGTCACTCACAAAATCCATGCTCCAGACCTCGTTGACTGTGCGAGCCAGTTGCAGCGGCACACGTTCGTTGATGGGGCGCTTGCCCTTCTTGCGACGGCGTACTGCCAGGTTGGCTTGCCGGTAGAGGCGGTACACGCGCTTGTGGTTGACCCCGGGAAACTGCGGGCGCAGCAGGTCGTGGATACGCCGGTAGCCAAAGCGGCGACGCACGTGCGCGATCTGCACGATCTTCTCGTGCAGATCCTGCGTGGCCTCATCGACCTGCGGCGGATGGCGATAGCTGAACCGCCCCGGGATTTGAGGAGGCTCATTTCTCTGAGAGGATTGAGCCATGAAGAAGTCACCCAAGTTTCCACCCGAAGTCCGCGAGCGGGCTGTGCGCATGGTGCGCGAGCACCGGGGTGAGTA
>Ga0209460_1000137_pt1 | contig 101812 bp, 100 predicted proteins | sample EBPBio132013_DNA_FD_185868 | JGI IMG/M metagenome (GOLD analysis project Ga0209460, IMG submission 185868) | Wastewater treatment Type I Accumulibacter community from EBPR Bioreactor in Madison, WI, USA - Reactor 2_5/13/2013_ DNA (SPAdes)... | ecosystem: Engineered > Bioreactor > EBPR >... | reverse complement strand
GACACAATTCACAAACGAAGACAAGGTTAAAAAAATGACAGAGGACTTAATGGCAGACGTTGCTCAAGATGCAGAGTTTGCTAGTGCATTCAGACATTCAGACGAGCAAAATGCCAAAATCACTTTTGAAGAAGTGTTAAAACGTAAGCTTATTGACCACATTGAGACTAATTTTGAGGTGTTTAAAGAATTCAACGACAATAAAGAATTCCGTGACTACTTTGCAGGGACAATGTTTAAAATTATGCAACGGGATTTTTTAAGGTTTAATAACCAAAGCTAGTAAAAATAAGTTCGTTCATTTAAATTGGATCTCTTATAATGAGAGAATTAAACAAATACTTTTTTACAAAATATGGTTCTGTATACTATGGTCAAGAGGATCATTGGGTGAACATGGAAAACAATTATATTGTGGTTGTGCCTCCTCAAAACGTTCAAAAGTATTTTAGTTCCAATATTAATTCCAAAGATTTAGAAGCAATAAAAAAGCATGCTTGGGTAATTAGGAAAGATTCATTAGTAAATATTTTAAATCAAAACGATGTTGTTTTCTTAGAACAAAATTTTGAACCTTGGCATTCTGATGAAACAAGTAAGTACCTTTTCATTTTTGGAGCCGGCGCTTCTGCAAAAGGAGTAAAAGGAGACCCTAAGCCTGAGTTGGTTCATCCTCCTTTAGGAAATGAACTATTTCATGAAAAATATGAAGAAATTTACAACGATTATCCGGGTGTAAAATTATCACTTCATTATCTCACAGAAGATAACATTGATATTGAATCCATTTTTGAGGAAGAATGGATGGAAATTGAAAGCGCAGCAAATGAAGACCTTATACAAAGACATATTTCAATTCAACTATACATTGCAAGATTATTGAGAAATGCATCTCAACACTTTTGTAGCAATTATTTAGGAAAAACATATTTTGAACCATTAATGGACCATTTGGCCAGATTAAGGGCAAGGACAAGACCTCGTGGATTATCAAATGATGCCAAAAGTAATCATCAATTTACTTTTATTTCATTTAATCAGGATTCCATTTTAGAGTATTACATAAGTCAATATTTTAAAACAACCCTTAAAACATTAAGCGATTATACCAAGGGTTCTGGAACTGATTTTAACTTATTTAAACCTCATGGTTCTCATAATTGGGGCTGGCCTTTTAAAAGTAAAGAACCATTAAAAAACTCACTCTCTCGAGACCTTTATGATGAGGGTGTAAATTATTATGATTTGTATTTTTCATTGCTTGGTTCACCAGAAACTATGGTTAATAGACTTTCTTATGGGCAGAATCTTAGGTTTAATAAAAACGATTTGGGCAAGTTTTCAATCAATATGGATAATTTGGAGATTTTTTATAGTGGGAATTCTAATAGTTATTTCCCAGCATTATTAATTCCATATAAGGATAAAGATGAATTTATCATGCCAAGCAGGGCTTTTTACGGAATGGAAAGTAAAATTTCAGAAGCCGAAAAAGTTATCATTATTGGCTGGAAAGGTAGAGAAGATGCCTTCAATAGAATTTTAACTGAGAAAGGAAATAATATAAAAGAGCTTATTATTTGTGACCCCACCCCTGAACCAGTCATTGAAAATCTAAACCGGTTTTTAGAAAAGCATAATAATATTAAGATTAAAAATTATAATGGCTTTGAAGATTTTGTTAAGAATGGCATGAAAAATGAAATTATTTAATGGGTAGGAACCAAACCCAAGCTCCATTGGTAACTCATGAGGAAGATAAATGCAGCAAACAAGAGTATCATCAAAATGGGGTGCATTCTTGAAGTTTCTTGTGAGGATTTTGATTGAAATATAGTGAATTGTTTGAGGTGGTTGACCAGGATAGCCTTCATCTTTATGTTAAGTTTTCAATTGGTGTTGCCCCCCTGCGTGAGGGGCAGGAGTGGTACCCCGCAAAGGGGCAGGGCGGTGGATGTGGTGCTGCCGAAGCGGCCGGAGAGAGCTATCGGCAGCGCCTACAGCCACCAGCTTTGCCCATGCGGAGTACAAGCGGATGACCCGGCAAGCGGCCTGTGGTATGGGTGTTCCATTGCGAATTTTAAAGGCCGCTTGCACGCCCATATTCAAAGCGTTTTCTTGCTTGGTTTGATGCGTGACTGATATTTCAATGGCAGGCTTGTTCTTGGTTGTTTTGCTTGCATGCTTTTCAATACCGCTTTTTATCTTTTCTTGCTATGCAGCTATTTTTCTGTTGGTCTTGACTGATTTTTAGTTTCCCTTTGTTAACCTTCCTAATTTCTTGCTTATGAAAGGTTCTTATGTACTACTTTTTCTGGCTGTATTGCTGCGCTCGGCTTTGTTTGGTCAGTTTGCTTCGTTTTCGCCAAAGCTTCCGTTTACCTATGTGTTTAAACTGGATTCTGCTGATGTGGCTCAACATTACTTGCACGATAGCCTTCCTGTTTTCAGGCATAAGCTGGATAGTTTTACGGGCATGCGGCCCAAGCTTGCTCCGGGTATGTATGCCTTGGTAACCTATCGCGAACCGCGCCTGGAATATGAAATTGTTGCTGTGCCTTTTGCGCGTCCTGTGGTGAATGCGTTCAATGGTCGCGTGGAGCTCATGATGCTCGATTCTGCTTTTAGGCAATTACAGGATATTGCTTTTGATTTGGAGGGAAAACGAATTCCTTTTGATAGCACTTGTCGCTGTTATCCGTTTGAACGCAGCAAGAAAAAACGTTTCTTTTATTTGAAAAGGGGAGAGGCTTTTTTGATGGGATTCGTGACTGGCGATAAACCTGCTATTCCTCCGGTTCCAAGGTCGGTTCCGGCTGGTAGGCCCGTGGTTTCGTATGGGTATTTTTTGCTCAACCAGCCCAAGTACCAACCTGGCGACAGTGTAAAGATGAAGGCTTATGTATTGAATGCAAGCGGGAAGGCTTATACCTCATCCATGAAGTTGTATTTGATTCCGGAGTATCAACGTGATAGGCCCATTCTTTTGGCCAACTTAAAGCCGGTAAGCCGTGGTGCCTATGTGTATCAATTTAAGCTGGCTGATACCTTGAAACTGGATCAGAAATATACCCTTGAATTGGAAAACATGTGGGGTGATCGCTTGCAAACTTCCCATTTTTACATTGAAGCTTATAAGCTTAGAAACAGTAGCTATTCGGCGCAGCTTGAGCGGGACAGGTTGTATCAGAAAGAACAAATTCGTTTCCGGGTTTCGGCGCGTGATGCCAATGGATTGCCTTTTACCGATGCACGCGTGAAACTGCGTTTGAAGCTGGTTTCATACAGTGATTTCTACGACTCAATTCAATTTATTCCTTCGGAATGGTACACCAGTTTGCTGGAACGAAACCAGGAGCTTGAAATAAGTTCACAAACCGAAATGCTGATTCCGGTTGATAGTTTGCCTGCTATGGATATGCAGCTTAAAGCGGAACTTAGTTTTAGCAATGCTGCGGGTGAACTGAGAAAGGACGAGTTTATGCTGAGCATTGTCCAGAAGGCCCAGTATGCAAGTTTAACTTTGGCGGACGAACAACTGAATGCAGTTAATATAGTACATGGGAAATCGCGTCCATGCAAAGCCATTTTGAATGGATTTTTAAATGGCAGTGTGTTGCTAAGCGATACCGTGATGCTTCCCTTTCAAGGTCCCATTTACCAGAATTGCGATGCCTATCAGCTTAGAGATACCCTGGGGAATTTGCTGGCCAACCTGAATCTTCCGCGCATAGACCTGCAATCGCTCGTTGTAGGTAAACGCAGCCACGATAGTATTTTTATTCAAAGCAACAATCCGGCTCAATTGGAATTTCAGTACCGGATTTACAAAGACGATAAGCTGGTAAAATGGGGAAGTACGCGCAACTTAAACTTTGTGCTTTGTGATACCTCTGCGGCATCGTACAATGTGTTTCATTCTTTGATTTACAGAGGGCATAATTGGATGTACGAATCGGTTTATTCGTTTAAGGAACGGGAGCTGATTGTGAAGACCAATTTGCCTGCTCAAATTTATCCCGGACAAACAATACCCTTGGATATTCAGGTGCAGGATGCGTTTAGGAAGCCTGTAGCTTATGCCAATTTAACCGCCTTTGGGGTGAATGCCCAGTTTGAGGATTTTGATATTCCCGAGTTGAAATCCTTTAGCCGGGAAAAAGGCAAATTGTTGGCCACTGAACATACCCGATTGATTTATTGGCCGGAGTTTACACGGATTCCCAGTATTTACAATCCTTCTTATACCCTGTTGTTAAAATCGGGTTTGATAACCGAAGGCGATTACCGCCTGCGCTATCCCAACGAGTTGTTTATTCAGGAACGCGTAGCCTTGCAAAAAAATCAGGTGGAAGTAATTCCAATTTTAACCGGAAATGGCAAGCGCATTCCCTTTTATTCGGTAGAATTGGATGGGGTTCCTTTGCTGGTTGAAGGCGAAAACAAACGCAGCAATGCCTTGCTAATTCCTGTAGGTAAGCATCAGTTGAGTATAAGAACTCGAAGCGCTATTTATACGCTTCCTGTGCTGGATTTTAAAGATAGCTCGCGTTATGTTCTGGCCTTTGATACCTTGTGTTTACCTGGCGGAATTCGCAAGCAAGCATGCGCCGATCAACAAGGCTGGAGCAAGGAAGAGTTGCTTAAAATCCGCAAGCACATGCTGGTGTTGGATGTTACTAGCGGAGCTTCTATTGCGGAGGGATTTTATGTAGTTCAGCGAAACAGAATGGCTAGAATAATTGAGCCTGTGTACCGCGAAAAGGACTGGCCTGCTCCTAAAAAATTGATTTATTTGGGTTTGTTTGAAGAGGATAGCATGGAATTGGTTTTGAATGGAAAGCCGATTCAGAAACTTCGCTTTGTTTCGGGAAATAGCTATGTGTTGTTCAACAACCGCCTGGTAATCGAGAACCAATTGCCCGATTCCTTGGAGTATGGTTTTCGCTTTTTTAAGACCAACGACCAAAGTTTTAATTCGCTTTACGATACCTTTAACTTAGCACCCTATACGCAGCCCATTTCTTTCAGCACTGAACAGTTAGGCTTTCAAAAGAAATTTCCTCCTGCCGATGAAGCCTGTTTGATAAAGGCGCAATTTGTGCCCAAAGCAGTTCCCAATCCGCAATTGGTGCAACTCGATGTAAAAGGTTTGACCAAGGCTGAATTAAGCCATATTTTGTTTTTCAACCAAGAGGATAAATTGGAGAGTTTACTCAATCCGGAAATAATCCCTTCGTATTCCATGCAATCTTTTATGCTGAAACCGGGGATTTACGACTTCTATTTTATCTCGGCATACAATAGCGTTTACAAGCTGAAAAGCCTGCCCATACTGGCGAATGGTAAGACTTGCATTGCCTTGGATTCGCTCTATTTCACGCAGCCTTGCAAAGTATTGGATGAAGTAAGGGAACTCAGTCGCCAATTGCATACCGAATACCAATTGAGGGAGTCGATGCAGGTGAGTTACCGGAAGGAAGATTACGTGGAAGTACGTGAAAAAATACCTGTTCAAATGGCGGCATCGGAAGAAAGAACACCGGTTGTTTCGGGATTTGTTTTTGATGAAAAGGGAATAGCTCTCGAACATGTTATCATTACCCTGGAGCAGCATGGAAAGGTAAAAGGAATTTCCTTTTCAGATAAAACCGGAAGTTTTATTATACGTGATATTGATGCCGGAAATTACCAAATGCGTTTAACCCGCTATGGCTCCTGCATTACCTTGGTGAATTCAATTCAGCTCCAGAAAAACAGGTTGCATAGCTATTCCCTGCGCCTGAATAAATGCGGCTTTGATGGCCTTTCGGGTCCGGGTGTGTATTTTGGAAAGCGCGTAATGACCGAGCTTGATAAGTCAAGAACAAGTCCTCCACAAAACCTGGGCAATGCAAGTGAACAAGAGGGTTCTGTTTATAGGAATGGAACAGGTATGTTGAAAGGCAGGGTAGTGGATTTGTCAACCAAAGCACCTTTGGATTATGTAACCATTACTCTTACTCTCCATGGAGTGAAGGTGCAGGCCGGGATAAGCGACGATGAGGGCGAGTTCCTGTTCCGAAATCTTACTCCGGGCGAATACACGCTTCAAGCCAATTTTGTTGGATATTCCCCAGCGGTAATAAGGGGGATAGTGATTGAAAGAGATTTTGTAAGGCATGTAAACTTTACCATGCAAGTCTCCGACAGGCAATTGCAGGAAGTTGTAGTTGTTCAAAAAAAGGACCTTGTTGAAAGGGGAGATGTACATGTGCAACGCTTTACGTCCAGTGAGATTATGGCTGCACCTGCACGCAATGTAAATGGAATTGCTTCCCTAAGTTATGGAGTGGAATCCAGATCGGGCTTGCTCCCTGCAACACGTGGGAGCAGGGCCGAGGGTACTGCCTATTATATCGACGGTGTTCGGGTTTCTGAAAAGGGCAATATTCCCCAAAATGCAATAGGTACTCAAGATAAGTTTCAAGCCAATTTTTCTGCCCAAGAAGAAAGGCAAAGGATGTTGCAAATGGCAACCAATACTCAGGTTAAAAATAGCCGCAATGTGTTTCGTGATTATGCATTTTGGGTTCCCAATTTGGTCACCAATAAGCAAGGGGAAGCCCATGTAAGCATTACCTTTCCCGACAATATTACCCGCTGGGATACCTGGATTCTAGCCATGAACGAGCATTTTCAGTCGGGAATGAACTCCTGGCAGGTTCGAGCCTACAAGCCACTTTCTGCAAGTTTGTACATTCCATCTTTTGCAATCCAAAAAGACCAAATCCATATCAAAGGGAAATTGAGCAATTATACCGGTGAGGAGTTGAATCTTCAAACCCATTTTTCTTTGGCTGATAGTTTGATAAAATCGGATACGGTACGCATCCAAAAGGGACATACCGAAAGTGTTCGGGTGGATGTGCCGAATGCCGACACCCTTTCCTTGAAGTATGGCTTGAAAGCGGATGGAAATTATGCCGATGCTGAAAGCTTCTTGCTACCCGTATTTCCGGCCGGTATCGAAACAAACGTATTCCAACAGAAACTGCTTGCTCAGGATTCGGTGTGGAACATCACAACGGGTGATTCGGGTACCTATGAACTCCGGGTGGTCCATGGTTACAGTCAGTTGCTACGCGAAGAAATTGGCAGACTGAGAAATTACCAGTACGGATGTGTGGAACAAACAACTTCAAAGATGAACGCCTTGTTGGTTGAAAAGTCGCTATGCAGGTTATTGAACGATTCCTTTGCGGATGAAAATATAATTCGCACCTGCATTCGAAAGCTGGAAGCTCAGCAATCCGGCAACGGTTCATTTGGCTGGTTTTCATCTTCTAGTCCGGAAACCTGGTTGACCTTTTATGTGCTGAAGAGCTTGCAGGAAGCCGCCAAGCAAGGCTATGAAACACGGGTGCTCAACAGAGGCTTGGAGTATTTCAGAAGCAATTTGCACAGGTTTCAAGGCACTGATAAACTCCGTGCTTTGTATGTGCTTGCAGAGGCGCGTGAGCCTTTGAATTACGAAGAATTGTTGAACAGCTTCAACGAAGAAGCCATGTTTTTGTTGGATAGATTGCTAATAACTGCCATCAAGCAAAAGCTGGGTTTGCCGCATTTCTCCGGCTTTTTGTACGAGCGTATTGCCAAAAATGCTGAAGGTGGAATCTTTTGGAATTTGCCTTATGAATCCATGTTTCAAAACCGAAATACTTTTGGTCCAATGGCCTATGAAGTCTTGAAAAAGGATGGAGCCGATTCGGCCTTCCTGGCGGGAATGCGCATGTATTTTTTCAATGAACGGAATTTTTCTGCTTACCTGCAAAGGAATACATTGGAATCGGCGATGGTATTGCAGGCCATGGCCAAGGATATGGCCGCTTCCGAAAATGCCAAGTTCCTGCCAGTGTTATCGCTCAATGGAAAAGCATTGGGAAATAAGTTTCCTTTGCGCGTAAAACTGCAAACAAATTCCACTTACAAACTGGCCAATTCAGGAGCCAAAGCACAGGCATTGGTAAGCAACAAGGTGTTTGTTGAAAAGCCTGCATGCGATTCCAGTTCATTTGGTATTAAAACCGTATTTGTACAAGATGGGAAACAAGTTACTCAACCTAAATCGGATATAGAATTGGAGTACCGCATTGAATTAAGCAGCAAGAAGAATCAGGAGTTTTTGTTGGTGCAAATTCCTATCCCGGCATCATGCACCTATTCAGTAAAAGGAAATCCATTTGGAGCCGATGAAGTGGAATATAAAAAGGACAGGGTATTGCTGTATTTCAGACGCATGCGTGCAGGCAAAAAGCAATTGGTCATTCGCCTTGAGCCCAGGTTCAAAGGCAGTTTTACCTTATTGCCGGTGCAGGTTGAAAACATGTACGACGCACAAATCAAGGGCAACAATGAAACCCGAAAGTTGCTGATAGAGTAGTCTACCCACATAAAGTCTTCGAGCAACTGAATTTCATTTTACTAAGTCAAAAAGTTTTACAACTAGTTTGCAAGGAAATTAATCGGATAACCAAAAACCTTGCAAATTAGTTAACAAAAATGGCCCCTTAATTCGAATGCAATAATGATTGTCAATTGGTATAGAATTCCAGAATCTAGAAATGAAGACACCCTTAACTTGTGAGTCGGAACTTTCCTGTTGGCAGTGCGTGCGGGCAAAATCCGCGGGCAGGACTGCGCGACTTGCCTTATTGGCTGGTTCGCCTCGGGAGGGCCTGCGGGTAAGAGCGAAGCAGGCGCGAAAAGGCAGGGAGGGATTTTGACCGAGCTTGGCCTCCCGCACGTGCGGGACCTCCAACAGGAAAAGCTTTTGGTGACTTTTGGCTACAAAAGTTACATATAATCGCGAAAACCAACTGTCCGGAATTTGAAAACCAATCGTCCGGAATTTGAAACGCACACGCAATTGTCCAAAAGAAGTATTTCAATAATGGCGAGGTAATCCTCGCCTTTATTTTTAAACAACCTTTAAAGGAAAATTTGCAGTCAGAACCTCTGTCTTTGGTTTGCCTGGTTTTCCATAGTTATTAGCCACACTAACAGTAAAATCGAATGTTTCTGTATGCCATCCAAAACTTTCAGTGTATTGCTTTAGAACTGGGCTTAAATAACTGCTAAGAATGAACTTACCTTTTATTTTACTCAATAGCGTTAAAAGGTTTTCAAAATCCTGAATGCTGTAACCATCATAATGCCCGCAATTGCTATTGTAATAGGGCGGGTCGCAATAAAAAAAGGCTTCTGGGTTATCTCTCGACTCAATGATTCTCAGCGCATCAGTGCACTCAATTTGAACCTCCTGAAGCCGAATTGCATAATCCATCGTGAAGGATTCCTTTTTGTTTTTAATCTTTTTCGATGTTGACCCTTTTTTAATGTCATAACCCCAAGCTTTGTCTAGGCCGGAGGCAAAGCTTTGGTTTGCTAATATCCAAACCGCCCACGCCCGTTTCAGCTCGCTAAACATGTCAGGATTTGCATAAATTACTTCGGCTTTTCGGTGAAGGTCTCGGCTATGCAATGATATCTGAATCTCTTTTTCAAGTGAAACGAAATCAGTTTGAATTACCTTGTAGAAGTTGATAATCTCCTTGTTAGTGTCGTTAATCACTTCAACATTTGACTTTTCTTTGGCAAAGAATACTGCCGCCCCTCCAATAAATGGCTCAGCGTAAAGGTTGTGTTTTGGGATTAATTGAAGAATTGTGGAAGCTAACCTTTGCTTTCCACCGTAATAAGAAATTGGTGTTTTCATAATATATTTGTTGACTCTGACTTTAATAAAAAAGGTGATAACGCACCGGAAACAAAAGGCATTGGCCTCTGTCGTGGTGCGTTATCACCTTTATGTGTTATTAGAGGTCAGAGTCTAAAACACAAGGCAGAGGCTTTATTTAGCCTCTATAAACTTAAATCTGTACGCTGAGGTTGTTAAAAACTGCCGCAAGTCCAAACCCAACATCCCCAGTCCTAATACAAAGCTTCCCATCCGGGAAAAGAACAAACTTTTGCCCAGGCAATGGCACTACGACTGGCGCCAAAGAGTCATCAACAGATGAATCCTCAGATGTGAAGTGAATTACTCTTGATGGCCTAAAATCAGCTGCTAAGGTTGCCATTAGGCTACAATAAGTAACTCCGTTAATTGTTGTAGAGTGGCCATCTCCAACGTTTAATTGTCCTTTAAAAACCAATCTTCCGTCAAGGAGTTTTTCAACTGAAAATGAGTCAGTAGCTTCGTTTGTTGTCCAAGCCGACAGGGTTACTCCTCCTGCGGGGATACCAACTTTTTCCACAAAATTACCCTTTAGTAGAGTTCCTAGTGCTTTGGGAAAAGTTCTAAAAGATTGAAAATAAACTGGGTCAGCCTCAGCTACGCGTGCCTTAAACTTGATAACATTTTCCCTTGTTAGGTCATAACTGTTGCCGTTATTATAAGCTAATGGATTGGCAGTTGAAACCACTTCAATAATTGCTATTGAATTTGATGCAAGTGGGGCGGCATCAACCCAGCTATGCGCGGGAACCCTGCAAATTTCACCATTAAAATAGGCCCAACCTGCAGTTAAAGAGTAAGTGGTTCCCACAGCACTCAATACACATCCCGAAATAAAATAAGCACTTCCAAAACCCTTGGCTAGTTCATTCAGGGCAACCGAAATTCCATCTTGGGCCTGAACCAAATAATCATTAATAATTGGTGCGCCGCCTGTATTTATATAAGCCTTCTTCATACGACTAAAAATTTAAAATTGAAACTTTGAAAGCGATAATAATCAACCCATGCTTTCATTTGGGCCTTGATTGAATCTTCATCAAGAGCTGAGGGGATTCTCACAACAAATCGAAATGAATTTGTAAGCTCTTCTGAATTGAAACTATATCTAGGAGTGCTAATTACTTCAGATGAAAAATTGCTATAAATTAGTGAAGGGTTAACCTCTCCTGAATTGAAGGAATAGTAAATCTCTTTCAAGTCACTTGAAGTGATGATTTTGATTCTTTTTAAAACTGGGTCAAATTTTTTATTCAGCAACGATTCTAAACTCTTTTGCTGACAGGAGTATTGAGTTTTAAAGTCAACTTCTCTCTTGAATTCAATAAACTCGTTATATAGCGTCCTAGTTGGCTCCAAGAGTGAAAGGTATAACTTCACTCTGTTTGGTCTTCTTATCCAATTTGGGAGGAGTAAATTAACCAGTTTGTTTAGGTTAAATCCGTATTTCATTAAACTGGGATATTAGAAATTACGCAATCAGAATCTATTAACTTGTAATGTCCAGAGGTTGCGCCATAATCAAAGCCAACTGCGGTATAAGCGCCGCCATGTGGCCTGATTTCTATGGAATGAATATTAACACTACCAGGACCAGAAATCGCTTCTAATGCATCGCGATAAAGATTAAGATTGAATCTTCCATCAAACTCGATTGAGGCAAGGAAATCCTTTCGAGCCTGTAGCATTTTAGCAGCAAATAAAACTGGCTCTAATTTACCATCATAGAAAATAGTTTCATGCACTTTCACCTCATCTGCAGCAATCGAAATAACCTCAGTTGAAACGCCCGCCGGTTTGATATCATTTACATAAGCTAGGAGTGCTGTTTTTTCCTCAGACGAAAGAGGAGCCGAGACCCCTGCACTTATTTTAGCCACCTTAATTTGCACTACAAGTATTCCATTCCTGAAGGTTTCAGGGACGGCCACTCTTTTAATAATTTGTTTTGCCGGGTCAATCGTTTGATAGTATAACTTACCATCTAACTCCAAAAGAGCGTCGCCAAATTGAAAGGCTTTTATCTTTTTAATCCACCAGTATTTATTCCCGAATTCAGTTGATTGCGCTAAAACAGAAACCTCTGTTTTAAATGTTTCAAAAAAGGTATAAATGATGAATAAAACTTGAGAAACAAAGCCCCTAAGGCCTTTCCACTCGCTTACATTTGAAGTAGTATTTATATCAAAACCAAACTGAGCTTCAAAAGCTCCGTCGATTTCTCCTTCAATTTCTGTTATTGATTTTGCCATTTTATGCGAATTTGTGAACTGGATTTTTCGGAGGAGGAATAATAAAACAATCAAGCGCAGAGAGGTCAAAGTTATCAGGGACAAGTAGGTTTGCGTGAAAAGCATCATCCCAAGTTAGCACTTCACCTGTTTCTAAGTTGAACGTTAATGCAATCTTCCCAATCCAATGCCCGTGAATCACACCATCACTAAACTCAGGTCCTCCTGAAAAACCCTCAATAATTGAATTGATTTTTTCAAAAAGGGCAGCTTCTTCTATTGATTTAAGATAAATCGTAATCATAGGTTATTAAGTTGTCAGTGCAATACATTCTGCATCACTCAATGCGTTTGCGTATAGGTGCATTCCTTGCAGGAAAAGCGGGACATTTGGACTGTTTATTCCAATTCGGTCAAAAGTAAAAGGGTAGCTATATCCCGAAACAACTTTAACACCATTAGCAAACACATCAAGGGTTGTTCCATTAGATTTAACTGCAAGTTTTACTTCATCCGTTGTTGTTTGGTATACATTACTTGCTGATTGTGTCCATATCCTCAACCTATCTGGGGTGGCTGTAGTGGCTAAGAATAAACCTTGTGTGCCATTTCCTACATAAGGACCATTTAGGTGAGTACCAGGATTTGGAAAAACTACATTATTTTTAATATGAATGTACCATGTGAAAGAAGCACTAAATAAACCTGAATTAATAAAAGCAGGTACCCTATCTCCAACTCTGGTAACAGAAGCACCTGCGGTAATTATTCGACTTGTAGGGAAAGAACCGCTTTCTGCCTGTGGATAATAGTATTCAAAGGTAACTCCAGTCCCTGAATAAGTTGTCGAAATTCCTGAATCGGAAAAATAGCATCTAATTAATGACGAATTTAAACTGCTATTCTGCGCAGTTATGTAAAATACATACCTTCCGTTTGGTAGATTAATAACACCTGTTGTAAGACCAAGTGACAACCAATTTCCTGAATAAGATTCAGAACCCGAGAGTACGCCTGTTTGCAAATTGAGCCATTTAGAACTAACCTCTCCCGTGGAAGAATCACTAACATTTAGTTTTGCCCACCTAGTACCTCCTGATACCTTCTTAAGTATTACCGAGTAACAGTATATGGTATTAGCGGCGAAGCCTGAATAAAAGTTCGTATTTACCACGTGGTTGCCAGAAGAGCTGTCTTCTGTAAAAATATTCGAAAGAATGTTACCTCCGACAAGCGAGTATCCGCCTAAAGTCTCATTGTTTTGAACTAAATTAGTTCGTTGGGGGTCAAATGGAATAATTGGACAACTACCTAAACTATAATCAATAGCTGGAACTTCGCTCGTAATTGATTCTATTGCTCCAATAGCATTCCTGCGTGTGCGTGTGCTAGATCGCGAAAACACGAGGTCGGCTGCACCGCTGTTAGGCTTTATTGAATAAATCTTTCCAGCCTTATACCCATTTGGAGTAATTATCAAACTAGCCTTATCCCACAATCCCAAATTCCTCAACCTTACAACTTCCGGCTCCAAACAAGATTCAGCTTCGAACACGCCACCATCGGCACTAACTCTGTTTTTGAAAAAGTTAATGATTTGAGAAATAACATTTCCCAAGATTATCAATGGTATTCCGGCAATCCTTTTCATTAGTCTATGTAATAAGAAGGCTTGATTGACACTGCGTTTGCCGAGGAAAAAGTAATTGCCTCCGCAGCTACTAGGGCTATCCAGAATCTTCTATTCTGATTACCTGGTACTGTAAGAGCAAGCTGCCTCTGAATGGCCACAAATCCGGCATTGAATTGATTCCAGCTACTTACCGAAACAATGTCACTGATAGCCCTTACATCAGCGATATTGGGCTCATAAGCTGCATTGTCTGCGATAACAGTTGTTGGTGCTGCATCCAGTATCACCAATCGCATTTGTTTGCCCGACTTAGAGGCGTCTATCACGTTGATAGATTGGATTAATACAGACTGGCCGCCAGCTGATTTTAAGTTAGAAACATCAACCGCAACCGGTTGGCCAATTAAATCACCCGAGGCATAAGCATCGGTTGTGTTGGCTATTGAAATTAATTTAGATTCTCCTTGTGACATATATTTAACTTTAGGTTTTACCAAGTTTACCAAGTTTGCCAAACCCCACCAAGCTTATACCTTGTGTATTCGGTTTGGGATTGAAATGCGAAGAGCTGAACACAAATTAGAGTGTCTCTCTTCATTACTTTTACCATACCAGGGCCGGTTAATTCTGCACCATCTGTGGGCGCATTGCTTATTCCTGACAAGTTCTCAATTATGTATTCTCCAGGTGAAGAGATATCATCGTAATCAGTAATGGCCAAAATTCTTACTTCTGCTGTTGCTGAAAGCTTACTCCCCAACTCGGCTGATAAGCCTACAACGTCGGCAATTTCAATGGATACTGCCCCGGTTTTACCAGCTACAGATAAAACCAATTGACTCGACGGTACCTTCTCCCATCCTGTTCCATTTGAAATAATCCAATCTCCAACTGCCCAAACGGATATGCCACTAATTGTGGTTGTTCCTGCCGTTGTAACAATGTAAAACCAGCCTTTATTTCCAACCCCAGCTGCAGGAATTGCCGGAGTGTTGGTGTTAGCATTCCAGCCTCCCTTATACGATAATCCGGAAGCTATGGAGTCTGGAATTTGGGCAGCCCTCAATTTGCCTGAAGAATCAAGCTCGGCAACCCCATTGTTTATTCCCCTTGCTGCTACACTTATAAATAGTTCTGCAATCTGGGCAAAGGTTTTACCATCCAATTTTTCTGAATTTAAACACGTTTCAACAACCTTTAAAAGGTTGTTTAAGGTAGGCACCCCTTCTGGAGCTCCTTTGACTGAAGATGGAAGTTTTCCATCTACATCTTCCCGTAACTGGTCACTTTTAGTTTCAAGCTCGCGGAAATTATTATCTACTTCAATGGGTTCGAGCGATTCGCCTTTGTCTTCCCAATAAACTATTGCCATTTTTTACGTTCTTTAATTTACATATCCTGGAACTACATACCCAGCCTTTACATACTCTGAACTTGCCAACAGGTCATAGCCTGAATTGATTACTATGCCTTTGTTCTCAAATTCAATCACATTTGATTGATTGGTGTCATTTAATCTAGGCACCTCATCTCTTATCTGAATGTTTTGGCCAAGTCTTAGCTCGCTGTTTACGGTCAGGTTATTGTCTTTGCAAATCAGCTCGAACCCCTCAAAACATCCATAATACCTTAATGCCAGGTCAAATATTGTTTGACCTTCTTCTGCTTTAATTACCATATCTAGCTTTAATTACACTCGATTTTGTCAAATCCATACTTTCAATTACCATCTCGTCTTTTTCAAATTGAAATTGAATCGTTTGTTGAAGGCCCAATAGGCTGTCATCCTCCAGCAAATAATTCTCAATCCCAACTCCTGTAAAGGGGTCATGTTTTAGGTCTCCCGTTTTCAACAGTAAAATCTTTGTCTGAAGCTGGGCAGTGTCGTCGCCAAATCTTATTCCGATTTCACTATCAATAAGTATATCCCCGTCCTGGTTTAATATGTTAAATGCCCTAGCCATGCTTTACTTCATCATTTTTAATATCAGAAAAATCCCCTGTCTGCTTTCCGGTAATAGAACTTGCAAAGAGGGTTTTCAAAGCTCCTCCTCCGTCTCCTGGCAAGACAGTCCAATTAAGTAGCGAGTCTTTGATCGCATTAACTACAGCATTTGTTTTATTCAGCTCTTCAACCAAAAGCTCTGTTTTGGTTAAACTAAACTGATTACCCTTTAACTTGATTGATTGAGCCTTGGCAACTTGAACTATGAAATACCTTTTGTCGGTCTTATTTATCCTTGAGCTCCCAACCACAACCAGAGAGTTTACTGCAGGAATAATAAGCGTGTCCGGATTGTCCTCAAAACTGAGCTTAACTCCTGATATCTCTACGTCGCCGTTGATTGGTTCAACTGTGCAACTTACTCCGCTAACCTCCTTAACCTTTGCAATTTGAAAGGTTTTGGCCGATTTAAGCAGAGCCGCCCAGCGGTCAATTAATTCCTGCTCTCTCATTTGTTACTTGCCCTCAATCCCGGAGTAATAATCCGTCTAAACCCTGTTGAATCTCCCCACTCAATTTGAACCTCATCAATATAATTTGACTGCTGACGCATTGGGTATTTACGGTCCACCCATTTGGCAATATCTCCATGCTTTGCAAATGGAACACCCCAAGTAATTACATTGCCTTTGTAACTCTTTAGCTTCAGCTGTTTCAACTTTTCATTTGCCTGGGTAATTAATTCCTCCCGACTCATTTTCCCGAAGTCAACGGTTACTGAATCCCCACCGCTATCGCCCACAACAACCTCAATAAAGGTATTCGTGCCCCGGTCATTACTCCTGGCATGAACCTTTATTTTCACGTCGTTTGGGTCTTGAAAAACAAGATTATTCTTGATGGTATTTTTCTGCAGGTCATAAACTACGGTTTCGGCCCCTGGCTCAGACAATGGCATACCAACGTACAATCTTCCATACCTAAAATACACATCAATGCCAGGATAAGTAGTTTTAAACTCGTTTAAAACCTCCATAACATTGGCCCTATTCAACCTAAAATCTGTAAGAGTCACCTCCGGAATATTTTGAATGAACGCTCCCGGCACCAACTCAAGAATCAAATTCTTTAGCAGAATACTCGGGTAGTTTTTAGTAATTACTTTCCTCCTTAGCATCCGCATTCCGTCTTCACAGTGAATTTCAAATGTCATGTTTGGCCGTTTTTCTGAAACAAAGCCAACAAACTCAACCCTATTTTCGCCATCATAGCCGAGTTTTATTTCAACCGGGTCGTCTATTTGAATAACTTCATTCAAAGGATTTGCCTTCCCAACAAAAAATCCAATATTGGCAATTTTAACCACGGCAGTACCCGTAAGGATATTTCTACCCAGCTTAATAGAAACCTGAGTTGCCTCAGAGAATCTGTAATTGCCAATATTTATTTCGCAGGTAAGATTGAGCACTATTTTATCTTTAAATCAGCTATTGAAATTACTTTGTCGCTACGCCCTGTTATCTCATAGCCCTGCATAGCTTGATAACCTTCCACTGCAGGCCACATAATTGTTTTAAAGGCAAAATGCCGGATTGCAAACAGGCTCAATAGCGGGGATTCTATCTCAAGACTTTGATTTGACTCATATAGGCTTCTAATCTTTCTAATTTCCACCTCCGGCATATCGTCGCTATCCATATTCACAAGCACCCCTTGAATTTTAATTTGGTAATGCCCGGTTGAAATGTGCTCAATAACCTCCTGATCACCTCCGGCACTTGGAGTTTCTATAAGCCTCTTTGCCCCAGAAATAGTAATAAGTGGCTCGTTAGGAAACAACCAACCATCAATTTTCAGCGGCTGAAAAATAGGAGTTCCCATAGCACTCTCAATTACCTGTTGTTTTTGGGTAAACAATGCAGCCTCAAGCCCTTCTGAGCTTGAAGTATTAAGGTTTACTTTGGTACTTAAACCAGGTCCGGGGATTCCCCTATAACCAAATGTGCGCCTGAAAAGACTTAGGAGGTCTAAGCTTCCAGCTGTTAGCTCAAAAACTCTTTTTTCTACTTCCAGATTTGGCGCTCCCTGCCCAAATGCTACGTTATAGCTGCTTGCAATTCCGCTAATATCAATCATGTTAGTTTGCCCCCGCTGTTAATTCAACCCCTTGAATAATTCTCATAAACATGTCAAACTGTTTCTTTTCTACCTCATCCAAACCCTCGGTTAAGTTTGCCGAGTGTATCTCTGTTTTATCCTGAAACTTGCCAATGTTTACTGTAAAATTCTTTACTGAACCGCCGCCACTTATCGAATCCATAGTTTTATTCAACATCGAGTTTGTTTCGTCCTCGGTTGCTTTAGCCTGGGAATCTGCCTTTTTATCCATTGCCGGTTTCCCTACTGGCGAATCGTTAGTCTTTTGAAGTGCCTGATATTTAAGCAAGGCTTCTTGAGACTTTATTTTTTGTTCATCCCAACCTAAACTATTCTTATAAAACAACTCGAGCGAAGCGGTTCTTCCGTTATACTGACCATCAACTCCAGTCATGTCTTTGCGGCGAATACCTTCCATATAGTCTTTTTCAACTAACTTTCTGTACTCATCTCTTTTAGTAGGGTCATTGGCAAGAGCTGTTCTATCACGGTGGCTAAAAAATGCTTCAAACTCCTCATTAATAGTTTGAAAAATACTATTCAAAGTAGGAGCAACAGCCTGCCCAAGATTGTCTTTAAAGGCCTCCCAGTTGTTGGCTAACTTTTGCAAATCATTCATGCCATTTTCTGTAGCATCAAGTGCTTTTTTCAATTCACCGCTGCTGTTAGCAGTTTCACGCATTATGCTTCCCAACTTCTTTGTATCTGCCAAAAGCTCATTCACAGCTGCTCTGGCTTGTTGGTCTTCAAAAATGTCATTCATCATCCGGGTTCTTTGCAAATCCGTTTTCCCGGCCATTTTTGCCTCCAGCTCCTGAACCACAGAAAGCAGGTTGTTGCGCTTACCTTCGGAGTTATAAAGATTAATACCATACTTTTTTAAATCTTTATTCACGGACTCTCTTCCAAGCGAAGAATAAAGGTTGGTAAGTATGGTTTGAGCGAAATCAGCTTTATTTCCTCTAGTGGTGAAGTAGGAAAAAGCTGCAGCTGTCTCTTTGTAGTCGTACCCTAAAGCATTACCCTGAGAAATTGGAGCGGGCAAGTAGTTCGAAAAATCTGAAAACTCGCCAACCCCAAGCCTTTTTGATGCAAAAAGAACATCCATTACTTCAGCTGAAGTATGCTTATCTGAACCAATGGCATTTAAAATGCCGGTTGTTGTTCCTGCAACCAGATTTACATCGGTAAAACCAGCTTGAGCACCTTTTAGAGATTGCTTTAAAATATCAGTTGAAAGCCTTACATCATTGGTGGCGGAAAGTATTTTGTCGTAAGCCTCCGGAACCTGATGAATATCGGTAGAGCTGGCTCTACCCAATTCCATTACTTCTTTTCGTAAAGCTGCAAGCTCAGGCTTCTTAAGTTGGGCTGTAGCGTTAATTTTGGCAAACTGCTGGTCAAATCCAAGGGTAACTTTTCCAAATTCGTAGGCAGTTTTGCCTATTGCGCCAATGGCCATAGCCCCCATAACGTAGGGATTAGCCCCCAAGGCCATAGCTCCTCCCATTCCTGGTATCTGGCTGGCGCCTTCTTTTAAATTTGCCATACTGAATCTTCCAGGTGTGGAGCCTAATCCCCTCATTTTATTTAGCTGCTTTTCAACATCATTAATCTCTCGGTTTAGCTTTGAAATGTCTTTAAAATCTATTGAAACATTTCGCTTTTTAGTAAGGTTGTCAAGCTTTAAACCCAACTCATCAATACTATGTCCAAACTTTTTAGTTGAGGCAGCATTCTCATCAAGTTGTTTCTGAAAAGCTTGGTTTTTTTTGTAAGCATTGTTAAATGAAGTTTCAACGCGACCCATTGTTTGGGTCACATTTTCTTTCATTTTCAAAAACCATTCACTTTGCTTATACATACTTAATTACCCTTACCAAACAAACTTGTTAAAATGCTTATAGACTTATGGTTCTCACTTTTTCTTACATGCTCTAATTGGGCCACCAGCAAGGCCCAATCGTTGGTTTCTAATTCTTCCGGATTTTCGATTTTAAAATAATAGCGAAGCTGGCCATTAAGCTGAAGGAGAGGGTTTTTATTAACCCTCTCCGTCGCTTCGCTTAAAGCTTTTTTACTTCTACATTAAAATAATTGGTTAACTCGTCCAACTTCTTCATCAATGGAATGAAGTAGTCCTCGTTGTCAATCAATTCTGGGTCGCCAGCAATAAAGCAATTTCGAGCCAGGGTGTAGTAGTATTGTGTAGAGTCTTTCTGCGCCTGTGCTGCGGTTAGAATCTTAATACTGGGATTCCGGAACCAGCCTTGTTTGTCCCCAACAGTATAGTGAAACAATTTGTGCTTTTGAATAAGCTCATCAATCTGCTCTTGGGTAAGGCTTTTAGGTTTATTTTCAGTCATGATTAAACGTTGTAGTTAATTTTTCCAATAATCAAAGGCAATTCAATTTCCATGTTTGCATCACCTTGCTTCATTCCCTTTTCAAAGTCTCCAATTCGGCAAAATGTCAACTCATCGGTTGTAATTGCTCCGCCTTCAGGAGCATAAGCCACTGTTACAGTAAATGGCGCAAGGTCTGTTAAGTCTTTACCTTTTGGCAGTTTGGCTTGCAGTGCCTCTAATTCACTTTGATTAATTGTAACAGAGCCGTTGTAGTCTTTTTTGCCGCGACCCATAGCCACTGGCTCAGAACCTCTGCCGTAAATATTTTTGTGCTCTTTGCTCGATTTGTACTTTACAGCAACAAATCCTACCAGCAATTTTCCTGCAAGGGTTGCAGAAATATCCTCCCAGGAATATTCAAATCCGTTTATCATGGTTTTATTGGTTTAATGAGGTTGCATATCCTAATTCAACTTCAACTGCATCAGTCATTCCTTTGGGCACAATACTGAGTTTAATTGCTACCTTGTTGGTGGTTACCACATCCTGATTCGGGTCGGCAACTGCCCTTACCCCGCTAATTTCTTTAACCCCGGTAGTGTTGTTAATCTGCGGGTTAGTAATCATTTGAGTTTGGATGGAAAGTTCAACTTTGCTTTGGAACTGCTTAATTACAGAAGCATCCAACTTGCCTGTCTCCGGATTCAATTCCGGGTCATCAAGCAACTCATCAATATAAGTGCTATTGGTAATGCGCACTGCTTTGTCAATGGGCCTGCAGCGGCTAATACGGTTATAATCACTTGTGCGCGGGCAAGCGCAAAAATCATTATTAAAATAGGCTCCTGATTTGCCCTGAATGGTTCGAAACAGGATATAGTTGCGATCTGTCAAAACGCCCAGCTGTGTATCGGTAAAGTTTACCGTTGTAGCTGTTTTAAGTGGAGAGCCATTGCTCAGTCCTGGATTTGCAATTGAAAGCCTTGGGCCATCAAGTACCCTTCCAATGTTTCGTTGCACCTGAATTGAAGCTGCCCGGCCCAATAACACTCCCACACTGGCATACTTTGCTGCATGTGCATTTGCCGTAGCGTAAGCAGTATCTTGGCCAATCATTACGCTGATAAAAGGAGCATTGGTTGTTGCTTCAGAAGCAAGGTCTTTCACACTGGCCACTGTTCCCTGGAAGTCTCGGCCCTCAATAAACAACTGAACCGGCATTCCTTTTGAGAACAAGTCCGCTCTTAATGCCTTCCCATTTGTTACTGCAGACCAAATATCGTCATCAAATTGGTCGGAATAGGTTGCGGTATATCCGGTTTGGGGTACTCGGCTAATTGCAATCATTTTAATCCGGCCTGCGCTTACGTTCATTAGTTTGGGGGCATAGACACCATCTTTGTCAAACATGGTTGCCATGCTTATCGTTTTGGCGGCAACAATTACCCAAAGCTCTGCTCCTGTGCCTGCTTCGGCATAAAAATCCTTAATTTGCTTGTAGGCAATACAGGTATTCGTTGTATCGTATGCAGAATTAATACCTTTTGCTTCAACCTCTGCCAAGGAGAAGAAGGGCCCTATTACATCGCCAAGAGCAAACTGCCCGGCCACCGCCACTCCGGAAACAATTAATCCGGATACTCCGTCCAATTGGGCTGCTAATTGCCCTAAACCATTGGTGCTTAAACCAATTATTACTTTGCTTAATCCGCTCATTTTCTGAATTGTATTAGTATTATGATTATTAATGCCAGGGCAGCTCCAGCCAAAAACCAGTTTATTTGGAAAGAACCAGTCTTTTGGGTTGAAACTTTTTCGGTTTTTGAATCCGAACTTTTTAATGTGCTATCCCCTGAATGTTGCTTTTGAAACAGGTTTAAAACCTCCGGACTCGACTCCTGGATTACAAGTTTGTTATTCCCCGCACTACTAACTTTAAGCTGTTTTTGGCCAGATTTTAAAGCAGTTTTAAAGGGCTTTACACTTCCGGTTGAATCTACTATCAATTCAAATTCAATTGTTGATTCAGAAGCCGGAAAAACATAAACACTGTCCTTTTTTTCAATTGATTTATGAACAAAAAGGCTATCTGAATTTTCCTTCAGCTTTGTTACTTGAGTTGGAGCTTTACAGCCAAACGCAAGCAGTAAGAACAGTACCAGGAATAATTTACCCATTTTTGAAATGATTAGAAATTGAATAAATGTTTCTGATTCTCCGCTTCAGGGAAAAAACGCCGACACCTTCTCTACTCATACCATTGTTGGTATTTCCTTCCACAGTTACAACATATCCGCCGCGCCTATCCTCAATAAAAAAAATGTGGCCAATTCTTTTAAGCTTAGCAAAATAGATGCTCCCGCAATTTGCCCTAAATCCGGCCAGTTTATCAAAACTTCGCTCACCATCGCGCTGGGTCCAAACCAAAAAGGGCTTTCTAAACCAACTTGCCGCCATTGCATTTCCATGCACCGGAAGCTTGTTTTGAGCAAAGCTCCAGGCTACAAAGCTTGCGCACCATGCATCACCTTTTTTATTTCCGGTTACCTTTTGATAGGCCTCCACCATGGGGCCGTCATTGTTACCGGTTAGCTCAGTAACTCCAATTTGGGAAAGGTAAGTAAGGGCAACGCTATCCCTAAGAGAACTAGATTTTAGTGAGGTTGCAAAAGAGCAAACACTATAAAGTAGCACAAATAGCAGGCTACCACCACGCAAAATTTTTGCCATACAGATAAATAATTAAAATCGGTTTTGAATTGAGTTAGTGAATAGCCAAAGAATAAAAACAGGTTAATGGCTAAACCTATTTGAGCCAACAAATTGCCCACCATGAGTTTAAAGGCGGCAACGAAAATGTCCTGCACCTGGTTCATCCCCCACAAATCTTCAAGTGGGTTAAGCCACCTTGCCACCAAGGTCATGCATAAAAGCATGACTCCGGCAGCAGGAATACTCCAAATAGCATCCCAGGTGATAAGAAGAGATTTGAACTTTTTAGCCATTTTAGTTCAAAAGGTTGGTGGCAACATGGTTAAAGGTTGTTCCATCAAAATAGTACCTCATGATGTACGACTTGTTTGCAGTCAACACCTGGGCATTTCCTGTAAGACCGGTACCGTGGGTAAGGGTTCGGTTTGTGCCATCCACACTGGTTTTGATTGTAAGATTTGCGCCTGCTCTTAAGCCTGCACCAATGGTAAGGTTTAAGGTTGCATTGGCTGTAAGCTGGGCAATAGGAAGCACCGTTTCTTGGTTTTGAATGGTAACCGCAATTGGCGAGGCGCTTGCTACCTGGGCTTTCACATCTGCATCAGCAAATGGATAAGAAACAACTTGATCTGTCATATTTGAATTTTAAGATGGTTTGACTTGACCTGGAATTACTCAATTGAACTCAACTTGGATTCTATCAATGCAATCAAATCCTTGTTGGTTGCATCCTTCTGGAACTCAATTTCAAGGGCAGTAGCTTTAGCAATAAGTTCTGCCTTATTCATTTTACCAAGTGGCTTTTCAGAGGCTGATTCCGGAGTTGATTCCGGTTTTGGGTTCAAAGACTCCTCACGGGTTATAGTGAAATACTCCAGGTTATTTTCTTTGCAATGGCCAATAACCGCACCCATATTGTTTGGCTGATTCAAAAAGAATTGCCCGTCCTCAATACCAATAATATCTTGAATTTCAGGTTTGCGCTCAAAAATTTGAGCTGCACGTTTGGCCAATTCTTCGCGCGTACTTTTTTCCATTTTTGTTTAATAATTGTTAATGCTTCTCAATGCCCCAAGCCCGTCCCGGCTATACAGCCAGGTACGGGTTTCCTGTTTTTGCGGGGCATTTTTTACGCGGTGGCTTGTACAATGGCAATTACTCCAGCTCCATTAGCTCTGCGCTTTCTTCCTCCCATTCTGCATAGGAATGAATAAATATCGCCGTAGTACAATGGATTACCCTGGTCATCAAAGGCGTTTACTTCGCCCATAGCGCGTGCTACCTGATTTTGTTGGTAAATCAGGCTAGCAAAATTGTCGTCTGCAGCTGCAACTGCATCTGGAAGTTTTGCAACTGGGGTGCCAGCATTGTTGTAAGTCAAAACATCAGAACGCTCCATGATTTCAAAACCAAACAATCTTTCAATCACGCCATTTTTCATATCCAACTCACGAGCATAATCCCTTTTCAGCAAGTCAGAATCGCTTTGCAACTGGTCAAAATGTTCTGAGTTCAAAACTGCAATTCGGTTCTCCTTTGGAATATTTAATTTGTTCATTCTGTAACGGGCAGCCTTCAAATCTTCCTTGGTAAAGATTTTTCTGTTACCGGTTTGGTCACCAACGGGGCCAGTTGCACCACCGGAAGTTCTGATAATATTTGCGGCCCCTTCAGCTCTCCAATTGTAAAGCATCCAATTGCTAATAACCTCACGCAGTGTTTCCATGTCCTCTGCCAATACATTGGCAATTTTATCGTAACTCAACTCAACCATTTCGGCATTGGTTATCAGTACCGGTTGGGTTGTAAACTCATCCAAGGCATAGGTAATATCTGTGTCGCTTCGTTGTATAATGCTTGCAGGAAGCTGCACCCTGTTTTTGGTAACCTGTCGTTTTGCACCTGCTTGTGGAACGTGTACCACAACTCCGTTAAGTACATTATCGCTCTCGTTAAAACTTCTATTTATGAAGCTATTGTCCTTAAACAAGTTTTCAATAATGTAGTTAACCCAAATCTCCCTTTGAATGGCGTTTAAACTGCCTTCTGGTAATTTAAATTGGTAACCGGTTACCAGGTAAACCGCACCCACAACTAGGTTAATCCCTAGGTCAACTTTTACCAAAGTGGTAAAAGCTTCCTTAACTGGAACGTTACTGGCCTCTGCCAGAACCGGAGAAAACACCATGCATGCCAGTACGCTGAACAGCAATGCGGTAATAAAGCGAATTTGATTTTTCATTGGTATGTTTTTAATTTTTGATTTGCTCTTTAATGAACTTGTAGATGGTAATAAGACCAACAATCACAGCAACCCATCCGCTACAAACCTTTATTACCTCATTCATGGTAGACAGCCATGCTATGGTAGAAAAAGTGCCTGTAGCAACCGTGGCCCCCAAGTAGTTTAATGTGTCGTTGTTCATTGTTGGTCTCAATTGATTTGTTTGATTGGATTCTTGCTTATGCTTTAGGGGCTACCTTAAATTTCTCTTTGTACAATTCAGCATACCTGTCTGGGTCGCTCATTTTTAAATCGGCCAGCTTGCCAGATTTATGGAATTCATCCCAACCCCAGTCTTTGGTTTTATCGCTTGAGCCAGCAGCTCCGGAACCAGCAGCCCTGTCGCTCAATCCAACAAATGGCTTTTTGGCATCCAACAGCTTTTTGGTTGTGTCGTAATTGGCGTCGGCCAGTGCGATATAATCCTCCCGTTCTGCTGGCAAAATTTTGTTGGCAGAAATTGCACCGTCTACCAGGGCAACTGATTTGTTTTTTTCAGCATCCTTAAGCTTTTGTAACAGCGTTTTGTTGGCATCGGCCAACTCAAGGTTTTTTTCGGCTAGTGCGTTTACTGCCAATAATACTTCATCTTCGGTAGCGGTATCTGCCAACTGAAGTGTTTTTGCGAAAAGTTTGATATTTTTCATGGTATGAATTAAGTCTTCTTGATTTCGGTTACTGGCGGCAAACGTGAGAATGTTCTCTTCATTCATTATTGAGCCGTTTTTGTCATATAGAACCAAAGAATTCCCGTTGGACGGTACCGAGGCTGTTGAAATTTCTTTTAATATCCATTCGACTATTTCTAAGGTTTGGTCGTCATCATTAAAAATTGATTTTACTGGCTCAATACCCATTGAGCAACCTTTCTGAAATCCTCGGTCGTATTTACCTTTTACTTTGAGAACTTCCGGGTCTTCTTCATCCCAAATAGCATCAGCAAATATTTGTGTTCCTTCTACTCTTAAATTCTCCCATTTGCCTAATACTAACTTCCGATCATGCAAATCCAACATCACGGGATTTTTTAAGAATCGCTCAAAGTCTCCTCCCGACGATATCACTCTCATTCCATAGGTGTTTTTAGTTTCGTCGGATACCAAAAATGTATACTTATTTTCTGCCATTGCTCCCCCGAAATTGAGGAGGTTTTGCCCCCTAAAAAAATGGATATTTTCAATTGGTATGTTTTGAATACCAATTAGGTAGTAATATTCAAACCTATTCAAAAAGTGCTTTTAGAAAGTAAAGTGGCGTTTGGCACCTTTGTTAGTAATAATGACACTTCTTAACAGAACCCAACAAAAAGAACTGGCGCGTTTGTACTATATCCTGCAAGGATTAACAGCCAAGGAAACCGCCGAAAAAGTAGGCGTAAGCGAAAAAACTCTAAACAAATGGGTTGACGAATTGGGGTGGAAGGCACTTAAGGCAGGAGAATTAACCAAACCAGACAGGTTAATAGCAAACTGCTACGATAACATACTTCAAATTCAAGAAGACGCCCGCAAGCAAGACAGAGGCCTAAATGCGAAGGAAGCTGATGCCATTTATAAGATTTCATTAACCATAAAAGGAATTAATAAGGAATTCTCAATAGACGTTTATTCTGCGGTTTTGCAGGAGTATTTCAACTTTCTAAAAACTATTGACCTAGCACTTGCCCAAACAAGTATTGATGCAGCAGACAGCTTCTTTCACCACAAAATAAAGCAACTATCCAAATGAGTGTAAGCAAGAGAACACTTAAGGAGTGGGAAGATTACCGCCAACATATTCGTGTGGCCACAGCAATTAACGCTACCGAAACTGAAGCGCAAAAGAAGGAGCGTATTCAACAATTACTTGCCAACCCCATTGAGTTTATCAAGTATTACTTCGCCCATATTGTAGATGCTGAGCCAAGTAAATTCCAAAAACGATTTGCAAAAAAAGGAGCAACCGCCCAAAAAGGAATAATCGTGCTGCGTTGGTTTAGGGGTGCGGCCAAAACCACCTACACTTGGATGGTTTTAATAAACCGCATGTTCACCAAAATGTCACGCTTTGTGGTATGGGCAGAACACACCTACGATAAAGCCTCCGAAAGTCTTAACCTCATAAAATGCGAGCTGTTGGACAACCAGAGGCTTATCAACGATTTTGGCAATCAAATGACACCCGGCCAGTGGGAACAAGGAGATTTTACCACTCAGGTGGGCTGCCGCTTTGTTAGCCTGGGCTCTGGGCAAAATCCAAGGGGATTGCTCAACAGAAATGTTCGTCCTGATACAATTATCCTAAATGATATCGACGACGACGAGGAGTGCCGAAACGAAGAAATTCTTACAAAAAAGTGGGAATGGCTCACCGGCGGATTATTTGGATGCTTTGGCTATAAGGGTGGAGTAGTAATTGTGCCCAATAACAAAATAGCCAAAGATTGTCTTGTTGAACGGCTAAGCCAACTACCTGCGGCTGATGTTGATATTGTTCACCTTACAGATTCGCATGGGGTAAGTAACTGGCCAGAGCTTTTTACACCTGAAGTAATCCAGGAAAAGATTGATACCATGCCAGATTACATGTATCAGCGCGAATTCTTTGAAGTTTACATTAAGCGCGGAAAAACCTTTAAGCCCGAGTGGTTTGTTTATGGCAAAATTCCACCCTTATCTTCATTCCAGGCATTGGTTTCTTATACCGACCCAGGCTTTAAAAACACCAAAACCGCAGATAGCAAATCAACCATTCTCTTGGGCTTGCACCTGGGAAAAATTTTCATAATCAAGGCGTTCTGTGATTTTGGCACCGTTGGCACTATGATTGAATGGAATTATGAGGTATTCAACTTTGTACATAAATACGGCCAAACCGTTTTTATGTACATGGAGCAGGTATTCCTACAAGACCTGCTTTTTAAAGATTTTGCAGAAGTGGCCAAAGACAAAAATCAACCAATCCCACTTATTGGCGATACCCGCAAAAAGCCCGATAAGGATACCAGGATTGAGGCCATGAGTTTCTACTTCGAGAAAGGCAATGTTATTCTAAATAAAGAGGAAGAAAATAATCACCACATGAAGCGACTGGTTGACCAATTTATTGATTTTAACAAGGGCTCTTCCAAGGTTAAAAAGGATGGGCCCGATGCATTTGAAGGTGGTGTGCATAAACTTATAGAGCACGCCCAGGTAACAGGCAGTAAGCCCGCTATGGGCAAAAACAAACCCAATAAAAAATACAAAGTATGAGGTTCTTAGTTTTAGAAGATTTTGACGCGGTTATTGACAGGGATATTTTATACGATTTAATCGATTATCCGGAATTTGAAAATCCGGAAGCCCCAACAACCGAGGAGCAGGAGTTTGCAGCTGAAGCTTTGGCAAAAATTGATTTGGCAGAACGCTCAGCCATTGGCGAGGCAGAGGGTTTTCTTAATAGTCGTTACCTGGTTGCCGATATTTTTAACCGAACAGGAAACGAGAGAGCTGCTGTAATTGTTCTCAGAATTACAGACATGACCTTGTATCACCTGCACGGAATAACAAATCCAAAATCGGTGCCAGCCATCCGGGCCAAAAAGTACAACGACGCCCTGGACTGGTTTCAGCAGGTTAACGAAGGAAAAATCAATCCTGGAAGTTTACCTAAACCTCAAGACTCCAGTAAGGACATGATCCTATTTGGCTCAAACAAAAAACGCAACCACTATTTCTAAATTTTAAAAGACATTTAAATGGCTTCACCACAAGGCGCAAAAATCAAACGTTCCTACCAGGGCATCAGTTCAAACATTACTGTAGCCCCTTATATTCTTTCGGCTAAACAAATTAGCGATTGGGTAGTGGCACTTAACAATGCTAACTCCCATACAAACCCACAGCGCCGTAAGCTCTACGAACTCTACAACCGGGTAGAACTAGATGGGCAAATAGAAACTGTAACCAACCTCAGAACCATTGCTGTTACCAACAAGCAAATTAACTTTTTGCAAAGAGGCAAGGAGGGAGAGGTTAATGAAGCACTTATGGAACAAATCCGGAGCCCTTGGTTTAGCAATATGTTAACTCATGCCATGTCTGCCCGTTTTTGGGGGCATAGCCTAATCGAATTCAAGCTAGAGCAGGGTTTGGTTAAAGAAGCTGTCTTGGTGCCTCGTGGCAACGTTAATCCGGAAACGGCTATGTTCTTTCCCAACTATGCCGAAATAAACAATAAAAACGGTATTCGCTACAAAGAAGAGCCAGAGAGTAACTATTGCTTTGAGGTGCATGGTACCCGTAAACTTGGTTTATTTTCGGTAATGGCACCCTATGTTTTGTACAAGGCAGGAGCAATTGGAGACTTGGCGCAGTTTTGCGAACTGTTCGCAATTCCATTTCGCGAAGTAAAATACAATCCATTCGACCCCGATTCGCGAAAACTTGCACAGCAGGCAATGGAAGAAATGGGCTCCGCAGGGTATGTCGTTTTGCCCCAAGGTACTGAATTTGTAATTCACGATACCAAAGGAACAACCTCCGGGAGCATGGCTCCTTCAGCTCTTATTCAGCTATGCGATGAGCAAATTGCAAAAGCGGCCCTGGGCGGAACCATGACAACCGATAATGGCTCCTCAATGTCGCAGGCCAAAGTCCATTATGAAGTTAAAAACGAAATCAACCTTAACGACATGATTTGGATTGAATACCTCCTAAACTGGGAAGCTAAGCAACGGTTTGTAGGATTTGGCTTACCAGTTGCTGAAGGAAAATTCGAGTTTGACAAAACCCGCGAAATACCACTTGAAACAAGAGTGGAAATGGACGTACTGTTGAGTGAACAGGTGCCAATTGCAGAAGACTACTGGTACCACACCTATGGCATACCTCAACCCAAAGCAGGCCAAAAAGTACATGTTAAAGAAGAAAAGCCTACCGGTTCTGGAGGAGCCGGTACCGAAAAAAAAAAGCTGAAGCTAGGTGATTTGCAACTGTCGGATTGTGGTCACCACCTCCAACTCACAGATATTCCAAACCAGGATGAAATTGCTTCAGCTTTTGAACAGGCAGTTGAAGAAGTTTACAACAATCCCACTGCAGATAAAGTTCCTCTGGCTTTATTCAATGCAACTGCCAATATCCTAATGAAAGGCTTATTCAACAATTGGAATAAGGCTCAGGTGGATATTAAGTACGATATGCTAGACAATGCCTTAATCTCTTACCTGCGGTCAAATATCTTTGCCTTTTCTGCGGCCAAAAGTTATACCCAGTACAAACGATTTGGGGAGATTTTATTGGATGAGAAAAACAATATCAAATCCCTAAGTCAATTCAAAAGGTCTCTATTTCAAGAATTTGGTTTGTTTAATGATGTTTATCTGCAGGCAGAATACAACCATGCAATTGCTTCAGCTCAGTCGGCTAGTTTTTGGGTAGATGCTTGGGCAAATCGCGATAAGTTTCCAAATCTAAAATGGGTTACAGCAGGCGATGCCAGGGTGCGTCCTGCTCATTCAGCGCTTAATGGAATTACCCTGCCAATTACCGATGATTTTTGGAGCTCTCACCCTACACCCCTAGAATGGGGTTGCCGCTGCCAACGAATACAGGTTGATGGAAATGCCAAGCTTACAGATAAGCAACATGCTATTGATGTTGCCAAATCCATTAAAGTGCCAAAGTACTTTAAGAATAGCGGTAAAACCGGAGTCATTTGGAATGAAGACCACAGTTATTTCCAAACCGGAGATGTGTATCAATTTACTGCAGTAAGTAATTACGGAATGAGAACTGCCAACAAAATTTACGCAGACCCCTCTAAGCTTTCAAAGCATTCTCCTGCACTTAATTCTGAAAATGAAGTGAACCGCTGGGTTGAAAAAATGAAAAAGGAATTCCCGGCAGGTTCTGGTTTCGTATTAAGTGACTCTATTGGGGATAAGGTAGTTTTTGATGATGTGTTCTTACGCAAAATAATCAAAACCAAAGCCTCGGAAAAAAGAGCCAATTATCTTAGTGATTTACAAGCTACACTGCAACATCCCGACGAAGTTTGGAGCAATTCGTTTAAGGGCGCCATTAGTAATTTTTACATCAAGTATTTCGAAGATTCTCCAATGGTAATTAGAACAAACCCAGACATTGACTCAGGGCTTGTTAGAGCTTACTCTTTCTACAAACTCGACGATAATTTTATAAAATCGGGGGGAATTGAAACCTACCGAAAGGGTGTTTTATTGCAAAAAAAGCAGCGAAGTAATTAAATAAAAACGCTGTTCAGGCGTAAGTAATTCACTTCACTGCTTTTGAGAACACAAATATACAAATAAAATGACCAATGGATTATTTAGAAGGAACTTTAGAGACTGGTACGGCCAACTGCCTTACCGGGTTTCTGTTATGGCCAAAAATGATATCATTCTCAATTTCACCAAACGCCATGGCTCCTATTCCGAAGACGGCACTTCGTTCAAAAAATGGGCTCCACGCAAATCAGATAAGAACAATAAAGACCGCACCAGGGGCATTTTAATAAAGTCTGGAAGACTTTATCGTTCATTCCGCCCTGTTCCATCGCCGGGGGTTGCCCGGGTAGTTACAGACGTTCCGTATGCCCAAAAGCACAACGAAGGTTTTAAGGGAGTTGAGTATGTAAAACCACATAAAAGAAATTCACCTTCAAGACGGTCTGTTAAAAATGGCAAAAAGGCCCGAACAGTTTCCAGGCATAATGTTAAAGGCCACTCGCGAAAGGTTGACAATACAGCTCGTCCATTCCTGGTTACCTCTCCGCACTTCTCAAGGGAAATGCAAGAATTAATACTTAACGAACTTGAACAATTATTTTTAAAGAGCTTTTAAATCATGGAAACAGCCCTATTTTTATTCATTCAAACCTTGCTTCAAGGTATTCCGGAAGTAAAACATTTCGACTGGTTTAACGACCAATTTAATACCGAAGAGGATGAATTGCCCTTTCAAACACCTGCCGTGTTTATTGAGATTTTGCCCTATCAAACTCAATCCCTGGGAAAACTAAGGCAAGCTGCAGATATTCGATTTAACCTTCATGTTGGCCAGCAACTATATGCCAATACCAGAAGAGGAGCAAAAGAGCAAACCAAAGCCCTTTCGCACCTAAATTTAAACGATTTGGTGTTTGCTGCACTCCACGGAAAGTTTTCAGATTCGCCTATCAACAACTCAACCATTGGCACCATCAATAGAACAGATGTAAATCCAAATCATAACTTTCAAGGGTATATCATTCACATTACCTCTTTTAAAACCCGCTTAATTAGCGATAATGCTGTAATTCCAACCCAACCATTACCTGCCAATTTAAAAACACAGGTTACTGAAGTTGAGCTTCCGTAGGCTGGGGCTCCTGTTTGGTTTTAATAATTTTTGTGATCATAAATTCTGAGTAAAAGTGCTTCTTACTCAAAACACTTATAATGTACTCAGTGCTATAAAATTGCTTGCCATTTACTCGCTTGTTTATCAATTGGTCAAAGTCTTTCAAAACCGCAATGTAACGTAGCTGGGTAGTTGCGCGAGTCATTATGCAATTATAACGAAACGCAAACTTATTTGTGTCTGGTGCAAAAAAAATGCCTCCACCTGGGAGGCATTTTTGTTTAGTCTTTGTGAAGGTCAAAAACCTCAGGGTCATCAACCAAAGGGTAAATACTCTCAGCTAGCTCATCCAACCAATATACAACCTCATCCAAGCCCTGCTCTCTGTTTTCTTGAGCATCTTTTATGGCATACATGCTAAGGTTTTTAATTCCCTTTCTAATCAATCCACTTAAGGCTTTGGGTCTAATGGCATCGTTTACCAGGTGTTTTACATTACCTACGGCTACTTCAACTTCGTTTGTTTCATTTTTCATGGTCTGGCTTCAATTTTCTTTGTGGTACAATGGCTACTAATTGTGCTTCATTTAAAAGCTGTTTAAAAGAAAGCCTAAACGCTTCCCTTTTCTCCTCATTGCGCACCTGTTCTACCTCAAACCACAACTGCATCAAATGCCCCTCGGTTACCAGCATGCGCTTACGCATTTTATTTGCCATGCTTAACCTCCATTCCAAAATTTTCCGGCAATACCGGTTTTGCTGCTCTGGCCTCTTCATGCAAGGCTCTTGTTTTGGCACGGCTCATTAATACCCTCACGTACTCTTCGCTTACGTACAACCTGTTATCCCAAAGTATTATCAAACCAGCATAATGCTTTTTTATGCCGCTAGTATTGCTTTTGGGGCTAAACCCAAGTGCAGCTCTAACTTTACGCAGTTCAAACATTTTGCGGCCATTTAATTGATAAGGCTTTACGGTTTTACTCACCTCGGTGATGGTGGATGAAGCTGCGTACAAACGCCTGGTTCTTAACTCCTTTTCAGCCTCAATAAAATAACGGCGAAAAGCCCTGCCAATCTCACTACGTTCTACCATGCAAATCTCTTTGGCCATGTCTAGGGTGAGGTGATATTCCATTTTACCCCTGCCAATCCCACGCCCAGCCCTATTAAATAAATTTATTAAAAAGTCTTTGCCTTCTAAAAAGTCGTAGTCCTTTATTCGATTATTTATCCAGTTAGAAAATTGCTGTCTAGATTTCAGCTTTTCATGAAGCAATCTGGCATCAACCAAAAGTTCATTGTTAGATGTAATAAGAGGAAGCTCGTTTCGTGAGCTAATCGCAAAATCGCTGCTACTATGCTTCGCAGATTTTTTGTTGGTTTCGTGAAGAACCATATTTATTAAATAAAAAAACCCGGAGGTTCACGACACTTGCTATGCGAGGCATAGATAGCCGGGAGACGTTACCGTGCTCCACCCTCCGGGAATAAATTAAATTTGTGTTGAGATGCCTCATAAATAACAAATGTCGTGAGAGGCAAATATATAGAATAATTTAATATTCCAAATTATTCATATAGTTTCCAGAATTTCCACCACGGAGCCGGAACATAATCCGGGTCAACCATATCTTTTCCACCAGTTCTAATTTGTGGTTCTTTTAGTCCGCCCTCCATCAGTTTTGTTTTTTGAGCCTGAAACTCCTCTTCGCTTACAACGCCTTTATCTCTGAGGTCAGATAGTTTGGCTAAACTATCAATGATGTTTGATTGAGTAGCTAGTTGTTCCAAACCTTTTTTAGGTAACCGCTCCGATAGGGCTACGCAAATTAAGCCAATAAGTGGGCTGAAAATTAAAGAAATAAGCAATGCCGCTGTTGCTCCAATCTTTCGGTCAGCACCGTACCAGCCAACAACAAAAGTTAAAGGTAGCCAAAGGAATAGGAATAATACAAACATGTTTCTAAGGGTTTAAAAATGAATAATCTGGTAAAAAGCCTTACGCCTTTAGGAGTTTACTTTTTTGTTCCTGGAACTCCTCATCGGTTAAAATGCCTTTTTCTTTAAGGGCTCCCAACTTGGTAAGTTCATCCAATACATTAACCTCTGCCACTTGTTGCACAGGAGCTGCCACCAGTGCCGGTTCTGGCTCCTTGCTTACTCGTTCAGAAAGAGCTACGCAAATGAAGCCAATAATGGGCGAGAACAATAGGGAGATAAAGAAAGAGGCCGAAGCGCCAATTTTCCTGTCAATACCGTACCAGCAAACAATACATGACAGGATAAACCATCCAGATAGAATAGGAAGGAAAAGAATGCTAAACATGTTTCTAAGGGTTTAAAAATGAATAATAAAAAGTCGAATTTAGTTTTTTTCGGGCTTTTTCCATTGCCCGTTTTGGAACTGAAAGCCTAGGCTTCTTAAGTGTTTCCAGTAAAGTGGAACCTGAAAAGGTTTTAAGTCCTTCTCAAACTTGGGGTCGTGAATATTGGGAAATGCCAAGCCCCCGTTTTTTTGCGTTTGAGCTTCAGCTCGCAGCTCGTTGTAGTACTTTACCAGGTTCCCAATGCTTTTGTTCTTAAATATGAAATTGGCACTTGTAAAATAAACCTTCAGCAAGTCTTCATCCACCTTTACCAGCTTTAGTTTACCAGAGTCGCTGGGGCTTACCTTGTACTTAATTTTTAAATGCTCCTCATAGAATCTACAAAATGCTGCAATTTTTTCATTGGTTTTAAGTGGGGCCTTGCCCTTGGGCAAAAGACCCAATACCGAAAGTTTGCCCACTTCGGCTTCCAAAAGCGGTATATGCTGTTTTAGCTTACTAAACTGGTCATTGTCCATTTCGTGGCCAAACTCGCATACAAGGCTTTTAAAATGGCCATTTTCATACACCAAAACAATAAAGCCTTCAAGCTTTTCACTAAACAACTGGTACTTGCTAATCATTTGGTATTTAAAGTTAACAGTCTAACAATTCCGTTATCGGTTTCTGCAGAAGAAACATGCCTTTCATTTCTAACGTGGTAAATTGCCTGCATTTGAATATCAGTTAGTTTCAGGCTGCAACCTTTACCAGGAACAACGCCTGCAAGTTTTCCGGCAACTTTTACCTTTATGCCAAAAAACACCAGTGCAAGGCACTTGTTTAGGTGTAAATTTTCGCCTGAAACTCCGGTATTACTCAGGTATTCAATACATGCATTACAATGCTTGTCTATTTCAAGAAGGTCGGCATAGGAAAGCTTTTGTTTAGGCATTTTTCTCGGCAGATTTATAGTAAGATTTCAATACTTGTTCAAACTGGCTTACCAACTTGGGCAGCTCTTGCAAAGTGTATTTATTAAGCCTTTTCTTAAGGTAGCTATGGGTTTCACAAAAGCGGTTAACCGCATTCATGTCAATTTGGGTGGTTCCTGGCAAATGCCAGCCTAGTTCATGGCAAATACTAATCACCTTTTTCCGCATCTTATCTTCCTCCGGCTTCTTCTTTCCTAGGCTCTGGTGCCACTCACTCACCAAAGTTTCAATTACCTGGTCCATTTCTTGGTCAGTAAGCTCTTTACTGCTCTGGGTGCGTCCGTTGCTCACATCAACTACATAATCTATTTTGTAAGCCTGCTTTTTGCATAAGGCTAAGAGCGCATGAAAGCGCGCAAGTTTTCTATTATCCATGGTCCTCAAATAGTTTAATTTGGCTTGAATCTGGGGCCGGAGCTTCTCCAAGTTTAAACTCACGTATTAGCGTATCAACCTCCTTTTCATAGGCCTTTGAATTTTGAAGGTGTACGGGTTGCTTGGTGGCAAAAAACCTTTTCTGTTCGGTTCGCATGCTCTCAACCGTAAGTACAAAATCACGTATCCATGTTTCTCTATTCTTGGCCATGATTTACCCCCATTTCCCTTTTTTGTAAATATTCCTTTTGTGTAATCTCAACCAAATCGGGGTGCTCAATATTCCATCTATGGTCTAATGAAAGAAGAATTTCACCAAAAGCTATTTCAATTAATGGAATAGTGAACTTACCTCTAAAATTCACTTTCAGAATATCGAATACATCCCAAACTGAGCTCCTTTCTAAGCCCCGGTTTAAAAAGTCGTACATCTCTCTGCCTAACCTGGTTCTTCGGTTGGGCACAAAATATTCCGGCTCCTCCCGATCAGGTGTCCATGTCTTTTTGCAAACTAGCTCAGGTTCTTTAAACATAAATCCAATGTAGATGTTAACCCTTAACAAGTTGCGGTCTGCTGGATAGCCTATCCAGTGCTCCCAATCCGGAGTGCAAATTGCTTTTACCTGATTCCAATTGCGTTGCTCCATTTGCTTTTCATCATTGAGCAACTTCAAGAGCCTTTGATAAAGCTCACTTTCCTTTCTTGTTATTTTGTAATACATGCGGTTATTTTTAATGGTTACTATCCAATTCTTTCTTGCAGGACGCCAGATGTCCTTTTTTTGTCCCTTCCTTTATTGCTAGAGGGTCTAGACAATTTTTTTACTATCAATCCACTATACCAAACAAACCCACCCTCGTCTTCATCCCAGATTCTTAAATTGTCTCCAACTTTAAGCTTATTCATATCAATAAACTTTCCGGTGAAGACTCTCCAGTGAAAATCGCAGTTCAGAATTTCACCGGATTCATGAACCCAAATGTTCAACATATCCTGGCCTAAATCTTTCAAGGTTATTTTTTTGAAAGTGGTGGCATTTAGCCAACTATCGAACTCATCTTTGTTTTTAAATGTCAGTTCTTTAAAAATTGCTTTTTTCATAGTGTCGTTTTATTAATTTATTTCTTTCTGATACTCCTGCTGGCACTGGTGGCATGCACAGTCCCTTCTTTGCCTTATCCTTAAATAGCTGAATATGTGCAATCTCAATCCGTTCTCTTTTCCGCTTACCTGGTTTTGGCTAGCTGTCCTTTAGCAGTTTGGATATTTATTTCACATTTGGCTATTCAAAATATCCAGAATCAAAAAATCAAAGCCATGCACAAAAAGAAAAGCGCCATTTCACCAGGCAAAAAGCAAAAGGTTTCAAAGGTTTTTAAACCACTTCCATTTCAAAAAGTGAAGAGAAAACCCCCACACCTTCATTTGCTTTCTTGTTACTAATTATTCCCTGTGTTTAGGGTTTAAAAGGCGGACAAAGAACACCAACCAGCACACTAGATTCCTCTAAGGGTAAAGGGCCTAACGCCTCATTTATTTTACTCCAAGTTACCTCGTAGCACTCTTTCCACTTTAATTGGCCATAAGAGTCCATGGCGGCCAGCAGTCCCATTACAAACAAATGTGCCGGATGAAACTCGTTAGTCAAAATTTCCCTAAACTCTGCTAAACTTAGGTTCTCGTCAACCTCCTTCCAGCGCTGGGAGTTCATGGTTTCAAAAAGCACCTGTTGAGCTGTGGTTAATTCTTGCATAGTTATTGTATTAGCCTTGTGGCGCCTTTAATCCTCGTTTAAACCTTCCTGCGCCGCTGGTTCTAATTCCCAGATATTATCGCAGTCAATACATTCCCCAATCGTTCCAACCTCAATACATTTGGAGCTGCCGCATTCCGGACAAATCAATTCATCAATTGTCATTGGTATAAATGTTCAGTGTGCCTGTTCCCACCTTTGCTCTAGGCGGGGGAGTCGAACCCCCGCAAGACTAACCCCGCGCTAGATAACCAGTAACCAACCAAAGTGGCAAACTTCAGTTCCTTATTCAATCCTTATCTCGGAGAAATTCAAATTGATATTTTGCCAGGAATTGTCTTTAGACTTTTCGTAGGCCTCTAAAAACATTTTACTTCCTACCACTTTGTAGGCGGCAATAATGATATTGATACCATCCATAAACAGCTCGTTTCCGCCCTCTTCGGCAATTTTGCTCAGCTCTACAATTCTTCTGGGGTCTAGCATGCCCTTTTTGTCTGGCTTTAGCATACCTTGAACCATATTAACTAGCTCGGCACTTCTGGTATCTTTTGCCAAACTCTTCAGGTAGTCTTGAATTTTGTTGATACCCGCCGTTTCCGTTCCATCCCACTGACTAATATCCCGCACACCCATAATTATTCTGAATCGCCCATCGGTGGTGGTAAATGTGTGGCTCTTTTGACTTTCCTGGGTGTCAAAAACCTCTTTTTTGCTTTCAACTAAGGTTCTAAGTGAATTGTAGATTTCAACCTTAACAGATTTCATTGCTTCAACCGTTTCCTTCAAACGCTTAACATGGTTGTAAACCTCATTAGAGGCAATCTCTTTGTAGGTTCTTCGCTCTGCTTTTTCGCGTTCTTCAAGTTCCTTTAGCTCTTTCCTGGCTTCTTCCATTAGGGCCTGTCTTTCTGAGGGGCTAAGTTTTTCTAGTGCTGACATGTGTTATTTGTTATTAAAGTTCGAATGATTCGTTTAAACTTCTTTCCAGTGGCTTTGCTAACCGTTTAAGCCTTAATTTCAAGGTCTCAATATCTTGGTTTAGCTCTGTTCTATCCTGCCAAACCCGTTTGTATTCAGGCTCACTGTTATCGTGCTTGCTAAGCCATGCACTCAAGTTTTCGGCTTGCTTCTCCTTTTTTTCAAGCAAGGCCTCTAGTTCGGTTTTTGTTAATTTGTCGTATTTCATTTAGAATTTACTTTTTGTTTGAAATGTGTTTAGCTTCAGTAATCTTGACCTTGTTAATGTCTGCCCAAACCTCTTTGCCAGGATAAGCTACAATAGAGTCCGGGTTATGAAGGATTTCCCAGTACCTGCGCATACTCACAGGCTTTACCCCCTCATACAGACTTAAAACCAACGTTTGCGGAAAGGCCGGCACTTCAGGTTTTTCCAACAGAGCCTTGTCAATTAGCAAGAATTGGTTGCGATAAAACAGCCAGAAAACTCTGCTATCTGCAATTGATTTTGCCATTTCCTCGCTTTTGGCAACCTTCAGAATGTAGTTTGCTCCGCAAGTAAGAAGTGTTTGCTTGTACTCCATTTCAGTAACGCCTGTAAGCTTCATTATTGCAGCCATTATTGAGGCCTCATTTTGTAGGGTTTTCATGCGCTTGGTAGTTATTCAATTGGGTTTACTTCAAGAATTATCGACCCTTTGTTGATTCTTGTAACCACCACTGATAGGCAGTCGCCAGAAATAGATGCTTCATGGCTCCTTTCCAAGCCCCGCTTAATGATTAGAATCTTCACATCGTCAAGCAAAGTGTAAACGCTAAAATGTGACCTGCGAGTCAACTCAATAATGTCCAGCTTCAGAAGCTCCTCGTCAGGAGTAGGTTTAACTGCTGGTCTGGGAATTGTAACTTTATACATGGCTTAATCAATTATTTTGGATGACTGAACTCTTCCTTGCATGTAATCTGCTATCCGGTTATTTTCTTGCTTAAGGTGCTTATTGGTTTGCCTATATGAATGGTTAATAACCAAACACGCAAAAAGAGATAGGAATAACACCACGATTACCATATAGGAAACTATTAGGTGTGTTGTAAGGTCTTGAATTAACCTTTCAGGGCTTGAAATGGCACCCTCTTCAATTGCTTTCATAACTCAATTATTAATTTGGTATAGGTATAAATTGCAGATTAATGAACCGCCCAGGCTAAGGATTTCATCCGCTGGCTGTTTGTTTTCATGATTTTTTATCCAGGAAGCTCTAACTGGCGTGCATCGGGAATATTTATCATTAAAAGCTGAAATTTGGTCTAGGATGGCCTTTTTGAATTCGGCAATTTCATTACCACTTAAAAGCTTTCTGTCGTTAAGTTTCAGGTACTCCTGGATGGCATTTTCCAGCCTGTTTTTTGGCACGTAGGACTGTCCCACATAAACCATACATGTTGTTTTCATTCTATTTACATTTTGCTTGTTAATCCATTGTAAGAAGCTCCAGTTCCGTGGTATGCTTCAGCTCCTTCCTTCCAAATCACATACTCACCTCCTGGGTTGTGCCTTCCGTTGCTAATTGCTTTAAAACCTTCAACCCATATTTTCATGTCGGCGTCAAACTTTACTGCCTTGGCTGTTCTTCCTGCTGGTTGTTTCCCCTCAGCATGGCTCACCATAATGAACAGTTTGTTGGGAAATGCCTCCTTAAGTTTTTTATACCTGGCGTACCCAATTAGTAAGTATTGGAAACTATCGGTAATTACAACATCTGGGCTGCGGCGTTTCTTCAATCTTGCTTCTAGTTCCTCAACACTCTCCTTACCAAACAGCACATTCCTATGGTTAAGTTGAGTGCTTACTCGTTGTAAACTTTGCTGCATTGTAAGTCCAAAACCCTCTTCAAGGCTGTTGTAAAAAACCCGCTTATTTAAAGAAAGCTCTGCCAACAGCTGCATCACAAAATTGCTTTTGCCATTCCCACTATTTCCCCAAATAATCCAAACTCCGCACTCCTCTGGGTTCCCAAAAGCATTTACCCATTTAGGAGCCCATTGTAAAGTCTTATGTTTAATTTTCAACATCATACCGGAGGAAATTACCTTTCTCATTAAGCCGCCTTTTTAAGAAGTAACTCACGTTTAATCAGTCTTTTCAATCGGCGGAAATCCTCAACAAATGGCATCATTACATCCTTAGTTCCGGTTGGGGTTTTCACTGTAACGGGCTTGCTCTCCTTTTCAAGCTCACCCCAAATCAGCGCAATAGTTTCCGGAGTGTCTATTCCATTCGCCTCGCAAATAGCCTGTACCTCTTTTTCGGTAGCCCCTTTAAGGTGAATGTATGACCTGCCAAACCTGCTTTCAAGCTCATCGTAACCCTTCTTCTTCAACCTTACTCCTTGCCTTATTTCCTTTTCCAGATTCTCAGTTCCAGACATAATAAGCCCTAGCCTGTCCTCAGTGCGGTTAAACAGAGGAATCAAGGTCCGTAAAGCTCCTGGCTTAAGTTTATCAGCCTCGTCAATAAGCAATACAGGGCGCTCCAGGCTCATATCGTTAAAGTAGTTGGCCACAATATCCATAAGCTGGCTCAGGTTCTTATACGAGCCCTTTAGGGCATTTTCGCCAACTGTCTTTTCAATCAATTTGCTCAAAAACTGGCGGCCACTCCATTCCTCTGCCTGAATAAAAACAACAGTTCCTGTAGTGTCGTTATTGAATAAATCTTGTTCAGTTTCAGTTTTTCCGCTACCAGCTTTATTGCTTAAACAAAACCACATACTCTCCTCCTTAGCGTTGGTGTACATAGCCTGGATGGTCTTGTAGTTCGATATTGACCGCACAATTTTCCAGTTACTTTCTTTGTAGTCCAGCTTATTGGCAATTTTTTGGAGCATTGCACTTTCGTTGGCGCCATACTTACCTGCCATGATGGTGCTGAGTGCTCCAACATTAATTTGGCATTTGTTTGCCACTTGAGTTAAACTTCCGAGTTTAGCTACCCAGAGTTCAACATGCTTAATTAGTCCGTTTCTATTCATTTTTAAAGGGGGTTTAAAGAGTTGTTAATACTGCTTTCTTACATCATCCTCAATAATTTCATATTCCTCCATTGGGCTTGGAGCTGGAGTCACATAGCTGGTCTCCGTAATTTCTAATTCTTGCATTTTACTGCTGGCCCTTCCTGCAGATAAATTCCTTTGGTTCTTGTGTTGACCATCAGAGTCAACAAGCATGAGCTTGGTTAATGTGTCGTTGAGTTGAGGGTTGGTGGTAAATACCTCATCAATTAATACCTGTTTCTGTACTGAACGTTCAATAATTCCGGCTTTTAGTTCCTTATTGTATGTGAATACTTTTTGTAACTCTTCATTATCACCGTCTTTACGATCATACAATGCCATTGGTTGAATGTATTTGGCTTGTAGTTCAAATCGGTGGGTACCGATAATATGGTCAAGCTTGCCATTAGCGTCAGATTTGGCATTTAACACCAGGATTGAGTCTAAATTTTCAGGGTCATACTTAATCGCCCAATCCATGTATCCATTTTCACGGAAGCGAATGTCAAAACAGTCAAATGCCCTTTGTTCACCTAGGAGAATTGGAGTTAATCCGGAGCCTTTTAATTTGTTGGTATGGCTATGAGTTTGCCCAAACAAATACAAGTATTCAGCGTTAGACAATGGCAATCTTTCGGCCACCGGCATATCTTCAAATCTTTGAACATACTCAGCAGTTTTGTCTTTTCTGTCCAAAGCGATCAGCCTGTGAATTTGGTTGATACAGCCCTGTTTGTCAGGAAATGAGTGGCGAATCTGGTTCAAATAATCCGAATTTGGCTGATTCTCTGGGGTTGATGTAACGTTAAAGCCAGACCAGTTCTTAAAGTACATTTGGCAAAGCTTATTGAGGCTGGCAAAATGCCTTTCAACCTTCTTCGATTTAGCGTTCTTTACCCTAGCAGGAGTAAAATACTCCGACATAGCTTCGTAAACCGGTGTCAATGCTTTTAATGCATATCGGTCGCTCTGTAATTGTTTAGGCTTATACCTGGCACCAAACAATTCCTTGGTGTGGTTGGCTGCATCCCTAAGTGCCGCAGTAATTAGATCTGGCGTTTCGTGCGTACCAATTGCATAGCCAATTGGATAATCTAATCCAGCCACTGGGTCAAGAACTACACAAACTGTCATTCTGTTATGGTAGGTAGTTTTCTTGTGGCCCTTCTTGTCAATTATCTCCTCTTGGTACAACAATTCAGCATCCCATGAGTCCATTGTCCAAAAGGCCATTGATGCACTTGGAGCCCTTCTCTTAACCTGCATTCCAAAGTTGTTGTCAAATTGTGATTCTCCGCGATTTCCTCCGTATATGTACAGACCTAGCTTTTTCCGATACAAGGCAACGGTGCTGGCATCTATGGCCTTCCATCCCAACGCAGTAGCAGCTGCATTGTACAGGTATGCTACCTGTTCATTATCAAGATTCTTAGGGTTTTTCAGCAACTGTTCAAGCATGGCATGTTGAGTATCATTTGATACTTTGGCTGCAGCTGCATTCTTGTTTCTGCCATCCACATAATACTCGTACTTTAATTGAGCAAATCCCTTCAAATCCTCTCTAATCCTACGTTCACTTCCTGGAAGGGTATGTTGAATGCCATCGTACTTTGCTTTTAAAATGTTATTAAAACAGGCAAGGTCTTTAAGAAGTCCAGGCCAAAGTCCACGAGAAGAATTGCCCTGCCTCTTATGCATTATTTCCCGATCACGTTTTGCTTTGGCAAATGCTTGAAGTACGCTAGAATTTATCGTATACTGACTTATTTGTTCAGGGCGAAGGTGTAATCCGTCAGCAAAAGTGAACCCATCATAGAATCTGCGAGCTTCCTCATCAATGAAGAAGAATTTTTCAATATGGTTTACTTCCAGAACAGGATTTCCAAACTTTTGCTCAAGGGCATATTGCCATTCTTGTGGTAAGTTGTTCCAGGATAATAGAACTTCATTCCCAAACCCAAGACCAGCCCTTAGCTTAAATCCTTTGTGCCGAATGGCTCTTTTTTCATAAGCCGAGTAGCTTAATAGCCTCAAGCTATCTGGATGGCAGATAGCTTCCTCTTTAACAATGAAGCTAAGCCTAACCCCAATCTGATTATTGTATGTTTCGTAGGGGGTATTCATACCTACAAACCCGCTAAGGCCGAAATTTGAGACTCAAGGCTTTCACGGTTCTTTGCAACCACAATCGCCGCTTCAATAATTTTTTGATTTTTTCTGGTTCCGTTTAGGACCATCCGCACGTATTCGCCTGTATATCCAAGATTTTTTCCAATAAAAACGGCGTCTTCGCGATTCAAATTCTTTTTTATCTCCTCTAAAGTCATATACATTTGTTTTAATTGTGGCAACAAAGCACAATAATAAACTTGACAATGTCAATAAACTTGACCCTAATGTTATGAAAAATGACTTACTTTAAGGATAACCTTCTGTTTCTTAGAAAGAAAAATAAGATAACACAGGGTGACTTAGCGGATAAATTGGAGGTAGGAAGGACTACAATCACCAATTATGAGAGTGGTTTAAGTATGCCGAACTATGAAATCCTAAGCAAAATAGTCAAGATTTTTGACGTTCCAATGGATGCGCTTCTAAATTCCGACATGGGTCTTGACATCAAGCCAGTTGGCTCAAAAAACACGGCTTCTAAAAGTGGGAATAGTCAATTTCCTGTTCCTGGAAGCATTCCTCTTATACCCATCGAGGCCTTTGCAGGAATAAGCAATAACACTGACTACTCAATTGATTTTAACAAAATAGAGGAAAGGTATATTATTCCCCTTTTCAATGATGCCGCAGATTTTCTCATTCCTGTAAGGGGAGTCTCCATGCTCCCCAAGTACAACAATGGTGATATCGTAGCCTGCATGTTTATCAGCGATCGGTTATACATTCAATGGAATAAAATTTACGTAATAGACACCTTTACCCAAGGCGTAATGATAAAAAGAATTCTACCAGGAATAAAAGCTGATCACTACCTGCTAAGAAGCGACAATAAGGAGTATCCAGACTTTGAAGTTCCTCAATCAGATATCAGAAACATAGCCTTAGTCCTGGGGGGCATCACCCTGGAATAACTAAATCAGTCCAACATTTTCCGGAATAATTGAGGAGAATTAGCCTCAATAAACAGCCCTACACACAAAATCACGCACATTTTTAGGCTAAAAACCTTAGTAAAAAATCGTATTTGATTGACTATCAGAATATTTACTACTTGCCATAAGTGGGTACTTAAGGCCCAAAAAGGCCACTTTAGACGCTAAAAAAGTGCCATAAGGGGGTATTTACGAGCATTTAAAAGCCGACTTATGTCCGCCTAAGTGTCCGCCTAAGTGTCCGTCTTAAAGATTTTTAAGGTTTTCGCGCGGTAATTTTTACCCTAAAGCAAAACTGCATTTTGGAGCCAATTGGATGTAAGTTTCAGGGGCAATAAAAAAGCCCTAAAAGCCTGTTTTTAGGGCTTTTAGGGCTTTTCTTGGCATATCCAATGCACCCACATGAATAAAGTTGAATGGTTCACAGGGAAACCCACTTAAAAAGGGAACCTAAATGAACCCAAAAGCGAACTTTCGGACAGTTGGTTTTTGGACGACTTTTTTAATAAAAACGGCCAAATCCGCACTGGTGGCCATTTTTGCCGTTTTTTGCCGTTTATGAATTAAGGACAGTTGGTTTTACCCCCCTTATACAGCAGAAAAAAACTAAATACCTCAAAGGTAAAATGTCATCAATAAGTAATTAAATGGAAGTCTACGCTTTAAAGACGATTTTATTCTTGAACGAGAAATTCAAACCGTAAATAATGACTTTTAGAGGAACAACTAGACTAGTTTTCTAAAAGGGTTAATTCAATAAAGTTCGCATGTGTTGGGAGATGGCTGAAATTCTGCAACAGTTGTCCTATTCCGGGTTAAAACTTGTTGGCAAATTTCAAATTCGGATGGCATTTTCAGGAGCCTAAAATCCGGAAATTCAAGATGCCATTAATCTGGGGCTTGCACCTAGCGGCAAGAGGAAAATGAATGCGCGAAGTAAGATTTTCGCACTTGCCGCTTGGTGCCGGGCCATCCGCTTGTACTACCCCAATTGGATAAGCATCACTGCAAGCAACAAGCAGAGCTTCTTGGGTCGCTTGCTTGTAGCAGCAGTGTTAAGCTTACCCAATCGGCGCGGTACCGCTGCTGTCCCTAAGCCGGATGCAACCGGGTGGAGAATAATAATTCCTTAGCAGAGTTTCTTTTGATTTTAAGCTCTAATCATTCAAGTTGATTGTATTGCATGTCTTTGGTTGGTTCATGCTTGTAGCTCAAAAAAAACAACCTCATTGAACCTGCAAAGTAAGGGTCCACAAAAGTGGTTAAACTTTAAACCGGCACCGATAACTTGCTAAGCCATTTCAGAAAGTTCCAACCAGCGCAATTCCTTTTCGTCGAGCTGCGCTTTGATGGCTTCAAAATCCTTGGTGAGGGCAAGCAATTCTTCGTGGTTAGTTCCCGATTGATTCAACTTTTCTTCAAGCAAGTGCTTTTGCTTTTGCAGCATTTCCAACTCATCGGTTAGCAATTCCAGTTCCCGCTGTTCTTTGTAACTGAGTTTCTTTTTGGGTGCTGCCTGAGCGGGTGCTTCCTCTTTTTTTACTTCAGGTTCAAGGGCTTTTTGTTGCTCTTGTTTGCTTTGGTTTTTCCTTTGCTCGAGCTCATTCAGGTAATCCTGGTAATTTCCATTGAAGCTGCGGATGATTCCTTCTCCTTCAAACACGAAAAGAGAATCAACCAGATTGTCCATAAAGTAGCGGTCGTGGGTTACAACCAATAGGCAACCTTCGTAATTCTCCAGGAAATCTTCCAATACGTTCAATGTGTCAATGTCAAGGTCATTGGTTGGTTCGTCCAGCACCAGAAAATTCGGTTTTTTCATCAGGACGGTAAGCAGGTACAACCTCCGTTTTTCTCCACCACTGAGGGAGCTTACGTAATTGTATTGCTTTTTGGCATCGAATAAAAACTGCTTCAACAACTGGGTGGCACTCAATTGCACGCCTTTGCCTACTTCCAGGTATTCGGCTATATCGGTAATGACTTCAATAACACGCTTGTCGTCTTTCAACTGCATACCCTGCTGGTTGTAATAGCCAAAGCGAACAGTTTCCCCTTTTACAATTTCGCCGGAATCAGGCTTCTCCTGTTCAAGCAACATGTTGAGGAAGGTACTTTTTCCAACCCCGTTTTGTCCAATAATGCCAATGCGTTCTCCGGGCACAAAAAGGTGCGTAAATTCTTTGCAAACACAAAGCTTACCAAAGGATTTTTTCAATTGGTGCACATCCAGAATTTTGTTTCCCAATCGCTGCATTTGCATCTGAATTTCAACAGAGCCTTCTTCTTTCTTTTGCGCTCCTTTTTCTTTTAGGACATAGTAATTGTTGATGCGCGATTTGCTTTTGGTTGTTCGGGCTTTGGGTTGCTTACGCATCCATTCCAATTCTTTTTTGGCCAGTTTTCGGGCAATGTCTGCTTCCCTTGCTTCATTGGCTTCACGAGCTGCTTTCTTCTCCAGAAAGTACGCGTAATTTCCTTTGTAGGTATAGAGTTTTCCTCCGTCAAGTTCAATGATTTCGTTGCAGATTTTATCCAGGAAATACCTGTCGTGACTTACCAATAACATGGTCAAATCAAGCGATTGCAACCAGCCTTCCAGCCATTCAATCATTTGGATGTCGAGGTGGTTGGTTGGTTCGTCCAGAATCACCATTTTGGGTTCGGTAATCAGCAATTTGGCAAGAGCCAGGCGTTTGCGTTGCCCACCCGAAAGCTTACCACAGGGCTGTTGCAAATGGTGATGCAGGTTGAGTTTGGTGAGAATGGTATGGACTTTTGAATCCAGGTCCCAGGCCTGAAGGAGTTCCATTTGCTCCATGAGCTCCTGCAATTCATTTTGAAGGTTGATATCTTCCGGATTCAATTCCAATTGTTCCTGCACCAATTCATAACGGGCAATGGTTTTAAATTTGGGATGTTCTGAATCGAATATGGCATCAATAACGCGTTGGTCCTCTTTGAAACGGGGTTCTTGTTCCAGGTAGGTCCATTCAATGTTTTTATCAATAATTACTTTGCCGCCTCCATCGGGTTCTTCACGGCCTGCAAGGATATTTAATAAGGAAGTTTTTCCGGTTCCATTTCTGGCAATCAGGGCAATGCGTTCTCCTTTGGCAATGGTAAGTTCCAGGTTTTCAAACAATACCCTTTCGCCAAAGCGACGGCCCAGGTTTTCCGCTCTCAAATAAATCATCCGCAAGAATACGCAAATCGCTTCATAGCTTTAAATTTTGCGCTTACATTCGCTTCAAATTTGCTGATTATGATAGTTGGAATAATTCCCGCCCGATATGCATCTACTCGTTTTCCGGGCAAGCCTCTGGTTGAAATTGAAGGTGTTAGTATGATTCAACGGGTGTATCAACAGGCATCGCGCGCAAAATCGCTCGATTACCTGGTGGTGGCTACCGATGATGAACGTATTGCAAATCATGTGCGTGGCTTTGGTGGGAATGTGGTTATGACAGGAAGTAATCATCCAAGTGGAACCGACCGTTGTTATGAAGTGGTAAAAAAGTTGAATACTTCTTACAAGTACATTATCAATATTCAAGGGGATGAACCTTTTATCAATCCGGAGCAGATTGATGAATTGGGAGCAGTTTGCAAAGGACATACCGAGCTAGCCACGCAAATGATTAAGGTTGATAGTGCTGAGTTTTTGTTTGATACAGGCGAAGTGAAAATTGTGTTGAACCACGAAATGGAAGCGCTGTATTTCAGTCGTTCAGTAATTCCATTTTTAAAGAATATTCCACAAGAAGAATGGCATAAACATCACACGTATTACAGGCATGTGGGCATGTATGCCTATCGCAGCGATGTATTGCAGGCCATTACTCAAAAGCCTGTTTCTTCTTTGGAAAAGGCAGAGAGCCTTGAGCAGTTGCGTTGGTTGGAAGCAGGCTATAAAATCAAATGCGTTGAAACCAAATTCGATAGCCATTGTGTAGATACACCTGAAGATATTGAGCGCGTGCTCAAATTGATGAAGGATAAAGCTTGAATTTGTTTTTGAATGGATTCAAAGAATAGCATTCAAATTCCCGGGCTAATTGGGTAGTTTCAATACCTTTATCGTATGCAGTTCATCTGAGCTGGTTTTGATTGAGATCAAATAAGCACCATGCGGCTCTGGCAAAGAGAGTCGAATGCTTTCATTTTCCCAAACATAGGTGGTAGGGTAGGCGCGTCCTTCGACATCTCTAACTTGAATCCAATTTACTTGTTGACCAGGTTTGAGGTAGAGCCAAACATCCTTGTGGGTTGGATTTGGCCAATACTCAATTTCTGATTTGTTGTTCCAAGAATTTAACCCGGAGGGAATGGCATATAAGAAATTCTTTTTGGTGAGTGTAATGGCTGTGTCCGGATAATTGACTTTTAAGCTAAGAGTATACCATCCCGGTTCTGTTAATACCAAGTATGGATTTTTGGAACTTGAATCTGTTCCATTTAAAAATCGTGAGTTGGGTGGATTTAATGTCCATTGATAAGCCTTTACATTCCCACTTACCTGGGAGCTAAGTTGGAAAACCACATTTACACCCGGATCATTTTTGCTGCTTGAAAATTCAAGTTGATGAACCAATGTCAGGTAATCTGTTTGCTGAATCTGGCTGCTGTCTTCCTCCTGCTTGATAGACAATTTTACTGTATAAGAACCGGGCTTTAGCAATTCAATCCAACACAAGGCATCGTTTTTGGTTGTTCCTTTGATAAATCGAAAATGCTTGGGTTCAATGTCCCTGGTATAGCTTGTATTTAGATTGGTAGTGTTGGGTTTTAGTGAAATTGTATCTCCAAAACCTGGAGTAGTTTTACTGGCAATAATTGCGGTAGGGAATACTAGTGGTCCTTGAGTTTCAGAAACAAGATACCTTGAAAATTGAAATTCATTGTCTGCCAGGAATGTGCGTACAATTCTTCCTTTGCTGAAGGAGGATAGTTGATGAAAATTGCAGGGAACTTGAACCCTTCCCCAAGTTTCCTTTGCGAATGATGTATCCTGTTTTGTGTGGTTGAAGAGCAATAACCTGTTTGTTAAATTGGTGCCTTTAAATTTCTCGGCAAGTAAAAAGTTTTTTCCGGAACATGCTTGCAAGTGGTATTCATATCCAAGTTCAAATGGGGTATTGTTTTCAAAAACCACTTGAGTTGTTTTGCCAAACATGTCCATGCTTAATACACGAGTTACTCTCATTTTTGATACACTGCTTGCTTGATAATCGGTTGAGAAATTAAGCAAATAGTTGCTTCCATCTGCGTATTGTTGAATCTGGGTGCATTTCAGGTTTTGCCATCCAAACCTTGCCAGAATGCTGGTGCTTACATGTCCGTTTTTGCCAAAATCACCTGCTAGTTTTCCATCCGATTGAATTAGGCAAAGGCTCGTATCCAAACCGGCAAGAATTGTTTCATTGCGATTGATTTTTAACGCGTGAACAGCACCGGAATAGTCAAATGAAAAGCTGCTATCTTCTTGGCCATTTCCAGAATACCGCTTTATTCCTTTGAAGGCTAACAAGAATTTGTCCTGGTTAGGATAAGTAGCAAGTTTCAAAGGGATACCATAACCTGAAGCTCCTTGAATGGTAAATTGAGATAGAATTTTTCCCTGGGTGCTTATACTGTACACAAGGATTTGCTGGCTATCGCGCATGGCAAAAAAGAAGCTGCTATCTGTTTGCCAGGCTACTGCAATGGAAGTGTAATTTGCCGAAGAACGGATGGGGAATACAGGCAACTTAGCGGCTTCAAATTCTGGGTTGGGTAAAGCTGTTGAATCTAGCAGCATCAATCGGATAAAACCCTTGTCATAATCTTCTCCGCCAAAGGCCAGAAGCATTTTTTCATGGAGGCCTTCTTGCGCAAACAATCCATTGGGTGAAAAGGCAAATTTGCTGCCTAGTTTAATTTCAGGTCCCGGATTGGTAAGTGTATCCAAATCGAAATTTTGTTTGAAAAGGCTTCTGTTTAGGGTTGAATGGGCGGCGTAATCTGTGGTTCCCCATTGAACCCATTTATTCACCAATGGAAAAAGTGTTCCTTCTTTAGGAAGTATTTTGCTTGAAACAAGGGCTCCTGAATCACTAATTTGGAAAAGGTGCCGACCAGTTTGTAGACAAATTGAATTGCTATCAGTGTAAAAGCTCTCTATCCCCACTAAATTTTCGCCCAGTATGCATATTCCAAAGTTTCCAAATCCTTGATTGATGCTTCCGTTTGCCTGCAATTGAAAGAGAATCCTGTTGTTTTGTCCATTCAATTTCGCATTGGCTAATACGGCTATTCCTCCCCATTTATTGGTCCACATTTTCAAGATGCTTTCATGGCCTGTGCCAAGGTTTAAGTAGTTCAAACCTGAATTTCCAAAACTGCTATCCAATTGGCCATTGGGCTGCAAACAAAGCAGGGCCGTTTTGTAAGTACTATTTAGCAAATGAGATAAGCCCATTACTATTTTGCCTGTTGGTAACAAGGCCAGTTTCATAGCATCCATGGTTTGCAGGCTTTGGAACTGAAAAACACCCTGGTTGCCAAAACTGCTGTCCAGGTTACCTTGTGCGGTTAAGCGAAGCATTTTGGGGTCTGATGTGATTCGGTCGATAAAGCTGATTCCGATTTTTCCATCGGTTTGAATGAAAATATCTGTTGGTTCATCATCCTGAAAACCCATGTTTTTATGGACCACGCCGGCATTTCCAAATGTGAAATCGGGTTTGAAAGCGGCTGTGTATTTGTAAACCGCAATAACCTTTTTTCCTTGAACAATATCTGTTCCGACAAAAATCAAATTGCTCTCAGAGTCGCGAGTGGCAAATTGTAAAGTGTTTGGAAGGGTTATCGGGTAATATTGAATTCCATCTTTTGTAAAAGAAGTATCGGGGCTAAGGTCTTCGGTAACGCGTTGAACAAAAAGGTTTTGATTCCCATCAACCTCGCAAATGCCGTAAAAAGTATATGGGTGTTGAGTTTGATGTAAGCCGGGAAGAAGTTTGATTTTACTTCCTTGAATTTGCTGAAGAGGTTTCCAGGAAATTTTGCCATTGCTGCCAAAAGTGCTATCCAAGCCTTGATGGGCGCTCAAATTGAAATAGCTAATAAACAACAAAAGGAATGCCGTTAGATTTTTCATTCTCATAAAGATACAATTAATAAAGAGTGGCACCAATATTCCTTCCCTTAATTAGGTTTTGCCTTTTGTTTAACTGGTATTTCAGCTGAAAATCCACATTGAATTTAGCCAGGTTTATGTATTTGAACTTAGTCAAGAGGGCCAAAAGTCAAAAAACATTGGCAGTTACATGACTAAGGAATAGGGAATCTTTATGACGAGTGTGGGTAACTGAGTTTTCGCTCAATTTCCCAAGCATTTTAGGCAGTATTAGATGGTAAAATGGGTATTATGGATTTGGTTTATGGAAACGCCCTTCCGCGAAGGATTGCAACGGATAGCCCACAGACCATTTGCCTTAAGGAATTTTCAGTTTCAGGATAGGTTTTGCTGGCAAATGGGCGAGGACTAGCAGTGGAAAGCCTGACCCTGCCTGGTACGCCTTTAGATTGAAACGGGATTGTGATAAAGGCAGGGGCGCGGCCAAAGGAAAATGTTAATTCTTAGTGGAATCGCTTAAAAAAAAGCCGCCCCGAAGGGCAGCTTGAATGAGTTAACAATTGAATATTTCGACCAACCTCACCAAATCGGGGTTGAGGTCTTTTTTCATGTAAATGGCATCGTGGAAAGGAGTAAGTACAAATTTGTTGTTGATAAGTCCGGCCATCTTGTTTTTCTCACCGCGCATGAGCGCTTCAACGGCTCCTGCACCAAGACGGGAAGCCAGAACACGGTCGTATGCAGTTGGACTTCCTCCGCGTTGAATATGGCCAAGGATTACAACCCGTGAGTCAAAATTTGGAATTTCTTTTTTGAGTAATTCGTCGATTTTAAAGGCACCTCCTTCAATGTTTCCTTCAGCAACAATGACAATGGAAAATGATTTTTTGGTATTTGTTCTGCCTTTAAAGAATTCAACTACTTTGCTATGGTCTTCAACAATCTCGGGGAGTAATACCTGTTCAGCTCCACCTGCAATGGTTGCGGCTAATGAAATAAAGCCGGCATGCCTTCCCATGAGTTCAATGAGAAACACGCGCCCGTGGCTATCTGCTGTATCGCGAATTTTGTCGATTGCATCAACTGCAGTGTTGATTGCGGTATCAAAGCCAATGGTAAAATCGGTTCCGTACAAATCGTTATCAATGGTTCCGGGAGCTCCAATGGAAGGTATTCCAAATTCATTGAAGAAAATTTCTGCACCTGTAAAAGTTCCGTTTCCACCAATGCAAACGATGCCTTCAATGCCATGGGCTACCAAATTGTCGTAAGCTTTTTTACGACCTTCTGGAGTCATAAATTCTTTGGAGCGGGATGACTTTAGAATGGTACCACCACGTTGAATGATATTTCCAACTGAGCGGGAATTGAGTTCAATAAAGTTTTCTCCACCTTCAATCATTCCCTTATAGCCTTGCATAATACCAACTACCTCAAGGTTGTGGTAGATGGCAGTTCGCACCACTGCACGAATACAGGCGTTCATTCCGGGGGAGTCGCCACCCGACGTAAATACAGCAATTTTTTTCATGGCACAAAAATAAAAAAGCCCTTGGCTTAGGACCAAGGGCTTTTATCATCAGTTTGTTAAGAAATTACAATTCTGCTTTTACTTTTACGGTCAATACACCAGTTGTAGCGTTAGCAGCAGTAGCAGCAACAAGGATAAATCCACGTTTGCCATCGCCACGTTTGTAAGCTAATACTTGGCTAGCTTCCAAGTTAGGCATACGGTCGATTGCTGAAGTCCAAGTCAAAGCGTCCAATTCGTCGAAGAAAGTTTTTGTAGTCAAACCGTCGAAAGCTGACAAAGAAAGGTCTGTTAACAAGTAAACAGTTTCTTTCTTGGTAGTCCAGCTGCTCACTTCAGTAGCCCAACCTGTTCCGGCGCTGAAGTTGTAGTTTGGAGAGTAAAGTGCATTACCTACGCTACCAGCTGAGTTGTAGAAATAAAGGAAATCAATTTTGTCTGAATTGCTGCGAGCAAGTTCTGTGCCTGTAGCACCTGCACGGTAACGAGCGAAGCTATTTGCTACTCCAAAGAAACGGTATTCGTTTGTGGTGTTTGATGGAGCTCCTAATAGAATCTGTTCAGATACAGATACGCTATTGATAGTAACTTCAAAAGTAGCAGTGGTAACTTTGTCTTTGTCGTCGGTAACTTTAACTGAATAAGTCATTTTGTCTCCGTCGTCGATGGTTAAAACACCTTTAACCAAATCGTAGTGCTTCAGGATAACAGCTGCATCGTTGTAAGTTTTGTTAACGATAGGGTCTGTAGCACCACCAGAAATAGCACGAGTGATATAAACCGATTTAATTTTACGGTCTGTATCAGCAGTAACTTGGATGTCGAGCAGGAATGAATCTGTATTGGCAGAGATAGTTGTTTTGCCAATGCCACCGTTGATAACAACTGTAGGTGCAAGACTTTCTTTGGTAGAATCGGTTTCGTCCTTGGTACAAGAACTCAGGAACCCAACGCTAAGTGCGCTGAGAACGAAGATTGATTTCATCAACTTTTTCATGTGTATGGTTTAAAGGTTAAACGTGGCGAAAATAAAAAATAATCAGCGAAATTGATAAAGAAATCCTTAATTGTTTTCCTCATCAAAGTTCATGTCGAAACTTTGGTCGTGATTGAACTCATCAAAGTTATAATCGGGCATGAGGTCTGTTTTGATATGATTTACAGTTTCATTGAGGGCTTCAGTAAACTTATTAAAGTCCTCTTTGTAAAGGAAAATTTTGTGCTTTACAAAATTCCCGTCCTCGAAGCGTTTTTTACTTTCGGTAATGGTAATGAAGTAATCTTTGCCTTTGGTTGATTTTACATCGAAAAAATAAGTCCTTTTTCCTGCCCTGATTTTTTTGGAAAATATTTCCTGTTTGTCGTTTCTGTTGAACTCGTCCATTGTTGGGATTTAATGTAAAGTGGGGGCAAAATATATGTTCGGTTTATGATTTCAAAACATTTAATACCCCCCAAACAGCGGGTCTATGTTGATAACTCAGCAGTCTAAAGCCCAATATGGCGTTTTTTTGACATGCAAGAAGTTTAGATGCTGAGTTTAAATACTTGATAATTAGTCGGTAAATTCGGGTTTTTGTTCAGTTCGATTTGAAGTGAGTCAAATTTTGTGAAGGCGCTCCCCCCGTTTCTTGGTTTAGTTCGCTTCTTCCGGTTCCGATTTTTGACGATTTACCATCTCGGCATATTTGCCGTTTTGCTCTAGGAGTTGAGCATGAGTTCCGGATTCAACTACCTTGCCTTCGTCAAGCACAATAATCCAATGGGCATGTCTAACACTGCTCGGTCTATGACTAATAATCACACTTGTTTTTCCTTGCATAATCCTGCCCAGGTTGTCAAGAATAACCGATTCAGTTTTTGTATCTAATGCACTCAGGCAATCATCGAGTACCAAAATTTCAGGGTTCCGAATAAAGGCTCTGGCAATGGCCACACGCTGCTTCTGCCCACCCGACAAGGTTATTCCCCGTTCACCAACCAGTGTTTCCAATCCATTCGGAAACTCGTGTAGGATTTCAGTTAATCCTGCTAATGCAGCTGCCTCTTCAATTCGCTGTTGTTCGGCATCTCCGCCGGGCTCACCAAAGGAAATATTGTTTTTGATGGTATCGCTAAACAAAAAAACTTCCTGAGGCACATAACCAATTTTTAGCCTCCAAGCCGCAGGGTGAATGTCTTTCAAATTGCTGGAGTCAATTTCAATAGCACCTGAATTTGGGTCGATAATGCGAAGTAGCAATCGGGCGAAGGTGCTTTTACCTGAACCCGTATTTCCTAGGATGGCGATTACTTCCCCTTTCTTAATCTCTAGGTTAATGGATTGAAGCGCAGGGAATTCTTTACCGGGATAGGTGAGGCTAACATCTTTCAAGCGAATGGTGTTGAAATTAGGAAGCGCTTTTCCTTCGTTTTTAATGTGAGGAACCTGCTCCAAAAACTCATTGATTCTGGCCATGGATGCAGATGCTCTTTGAATTAAACTGCTGGTATAACCCAAACTGGTTACCGGCCAGGTGAGCATATTCACATAGATTACAAACTCCGCAATATTGCCCAAGCTGGCTCTTCCTTCCAACACTTCAATGCCTCCTGCAAAAACCGTTATCAGGGTGCTCAAACCGGTTAAAAAAAACATGACAGGAAAGAAAATAGCATCGGTTTTGGCGAGGTCCATTTGCTTATCGAGGTATATGCTTCCTTGTTTTTCAAATTCTGCTTCCGATTCTTTTTCAACGCCAAAGGCCTTGATTACTCGTATTCCCGAAAAGGCTTCTTGCACAAAAGTACTTAGCTCGGAAAGCTGTGCCTGAATGGCGTCGCTTTTGCGGTTAATCAGGTTATTTACATAAAATATACTGATTGACAATATAGGCAAGGGAAGAATAACCAACCAAGTTAGACGAGCGTTCACACTAAACATAACCCACAACACCAGAAAGATTGTAACTCCCAGGTTGATGGAATACATGATTGCCGGGCCTACATACATGCGAACACGGCTCACATCTTCACTTATTCGGGCCATCAAATCCCCTGTGTTATTGTGTTGGTAAAAGTCAAAGGAGAGATCCTGGTAGCGTTTGAAAATTTCGTTCTTCAAGTCATACTCAATCCACCTGCTCATTACAATGATGGTTTGCCGCATGAGGTACATGAAGATTCCTCGCACGATGGCCAAAAACAGAACCAAAAAGGCAAATAGCAACAATAGAAAACCGGTTCTTGATTCAATAAGTGATTCCAGATTTGAGTCTTCCAAAAGTTTGTGTAGTTTTAAGTTTTCAACTACCAAATCAATGGCAATACGAACGGATTGAGCAGGGAAAACAGCGAACAAGTTGGAAAGACTAACAAAAACGATACCTGCGAGAAGTCGCCACTTGTAACGAATGAAGTAAGGTCTTAGAGCTCTTAAAGGTTTCAAGGGGCGCAAGTTAGAAATTTCTATGCGTTCTTTCACTTTTCAGGCAAATCAGTCCGATTATCCCTCAAAGTTCGGCCATATTTTCAGTCAGGCGGAAAAATCAAAAATAAAACTACTTTTGCCGCACCTAAACCAGACTTAAACCAAAACTTATGTCAAATTCAGAAATTTTCACACAGTTAGCTACCTACGACCACGAGCAGGTGGTTTTCTGCAACGACAATTCTACTGGTCTCAAGGCCATCATCGCCATTCACAATACGGTACTTGGTCCCGGACTTGGTGGAACCCGAGTTTGGAATTATGGCAGTGAGGCCGAAGCTTTGAATGATGTATTACGTTTATCCAGGGGAATGACCTATAAAGCGGCTATTTCAGGACTGAATCTTGGTGGAGCTAAAGCCGTTATCATTGGAGATGCAAGCAAAGTAAAAACAGAAGCTTTGATGCGTAAATTCGGCCGGTTCGTTGAAAACCTGAATGGTAAATACATTACTGCAGAGGATGTAAATACCACAACCCGCGATATGGAATATGTACACATGGAGACTTCTCATGTGGTAGGTTTACCAGAAAGCATGGGCGGCGGCGGAGATCCATCTCCGGTTACAGCTTATGGTGTTTACATGGGCATGAAAGCTTCAGCAAAACATGTTTGGGGTACAGATAGCCTGGCCGGTAAAAAAGTTGCTGTTCAAGGTGTTGGAAAAGTGGGCGGTCATTTGCTTGAAATGCTTCACAAAGAAGGAGCAAAGCTTGTGATTTCTGATATCAATGAGGCAACCTTAAAACATTACGCAAGTACCTTAGGGGCTTCAGTAGTTAACGGGGATGAAATCTATTCTCAAGACGTTGATATTTTTGCTCCTTGCGCTTTGGGTGCTATTTTGAATGATGAGCATATTCCAATGCTTAAAGCAAAAGTGGTTGCCGGAGCTGCAAACAATCAGCTTGCAGATGAAAATATTCATGGTCCTATGCTTATCGAAAGAGGCATTACCTATGCTCCGGATTTCTTGATTAATGCTGGTGGCTTGATTAATGTTTACCAAGAGCATATTGGTTACAACCGCGAAACTGCTTACCGCAAGGCTGAGCATATCTTTGATGTAACCAGTGAAATCCTGAAAATTTCATCTAACGAAAAAATCCATACCCAAAAGGCTGCCATGAATTTGGCTGAAAAACGCATTTCAGATATTGGGAAGATGCGTTCTACTTACTAATCGCTATTTTTGATGCGGGAAACCGCGGTGTTCTTTCCTTCTTGTTGATTACCGTTACTGAACACCGCGGTTTCCTGCTTACTAGTTTATATGCTCAACAGAAGGTTTTTACGAATTAAAGTTTTTCAAACGCTTTATGCGTTTGCTCAGGAAGAACAAGCTAATGCAGCTGCCTTCCGCTCAAGGTTACTTGCAGGTGTAGATAAAACCTGGGAGTTGTACCTCTTTTGCTTATCCTTTCCTTTAGAGTTTCAACATTTTGTAACACAAGAACTGGAGTTGCAAAAAGGAAAGTATTTTCCCCAGGAGGCAATTATCAAGCCTCTCCAGGCTTATGCCAACAATACGATTTTGCTTCAGATGGAAAATAGTCCAGCCTTAAAAGAAGCATTAAAAAAAATCAATCCCCTTTGGAAAGACGCAGCCGATTTTAACCGTAAAATTTACAATGAAATCAGAGTCCTTCCTTTTTTTGAGGAATACGGCTCAAAACCCAATCATACCTATTCAGAAGACCGGAATTTTTTATTAGCCATTTTTGAACAGCTTTTTGCCGACTCAGAACATTTCAATTCCTATGTAGAGGAAATCTTTCTGAATTGGGAAGACGACCAAGTCGTGATTCTTTCTGGCCTTCAAAAAATGATGGGAGCGCTGAAAGAAACCAAAGCTGATTTCCTTCTTTCGCCCCACAAAGACAAAGAAGAAGATTTGCGCTTTATGAAAGACTTGTTTGATTTGTGTCTGGCTCACAAACAAGAATTGGATGAATTGATTATTGCTAAAACCCAAAATTGGGATCAAGATCGTATTGCAGTTGTTGATTTACACTTGATGCGTTTGGCCCTGGTTGAAATACTCTTTATGCCACTTGTGCCTGTAAAGGTAAGTATCAACGAGTATCTAGAAATTGCGAAACTGTATTCAACTCCTTCCAGCCATGGTTTTATTAACGGTATTCTGGATAAGATTCAACTGCAATTGCGCAAAGAAAACAGAATTCAAAAGCAGGGTAGGGGATTGCAAGAATAAAAGCTCTCATTTAAATTTGAACCGCTAACACAATTCAATTATGATGAAAAAAGGTTTTTTGATTCCTCTATTGGCCGTATCTCTAAGCATTGGAGCTTGCGGTGATAATGGAAAGCCAAGTGTTTCTGAAGATTTAGTTTCAAATCCGGCATCAGCAAATGATACTTCAACCACAGCTGCCGATCAGGCTCCAATCATGTCGTTTCAGGAAAATATCCATGATTTTGGAAAACTGAAAGAGGGTGAAGTAGTAACCTACAAATTCAAATTTACCAATACCGGTAATTCTGATTTGATAATTAGCAATGCCAGTGCTTCCTGTGGTTGCACGGTGCCTAGTTTTCCCAAAGAACCTGTTGCTCCTGGCGCTGATGGAGTAATAGATGTGGAGTTTAACAGCGCAGGTAAATCAGGTGTATTCGATAAAACAGTTTCTATCCTTGCCAATACCGTTCCTACTGAAACCATTTTAGCAATTAAGGGTGAAGTAATAAGCGCTTCAACCCCAAAATAAACAAGTAATATGAACCTTTCTGTATTTTTAATGGGTCCTGCTCCAGGCGGGGCCACCGGTGGAAGTGGCATTATGGGAATGCTACCATTTGTATTGATTTTTGTGGTTTTCTATTTCTTCATGATTTACCCTCAAATGAAGAAAAACAAAGCTCAAAAGAAATTCCGTGAAACCTTGGACAAAGGCGATAAAGTAATCACCATTGGTGGAATCCATGCCAAGATTATCGAAGCCACTGAACATACTTTCCTAATCGAAAGTGAAGGGACCAAACTTCGGATTGATCGCACTGCCGTTTCAATGGAAGCTTCTCAGGCTCTCAATCAACCAAAAGAAGAAAAGAAATAAACTAAAAGGCAGCTTAGGCTGCCTTTCTTTTTTACCATGAAAAAAATTGGAATTACAGGAAATATGGGCTCCGGAAAATCTACGGTGGCCAAACTGTTTATGCAGTTGGGGTTTCCAGTTTACGACGCGGATTCCAGAGCCAAATTACTTATGGTAACCATCCCAAGTTTGATTAAATCTATCCAATCCATCTTTGGCCCAATGGCTTATACAGAAGATGGTCAATTAAACAGGGGGTATATTTCTGAAATCGCATTCCGTCAACCCGAAAAATTAAAACTACTTAATGAGACCGTACATCCTGCGGTTCGAACTGATTTTACAACTTGGGCCGAGTCTCAAGCGGTGGCCTTGGTTGTAAAAGAAGCTGCATTAATGATTGAATCGGGTTCATACCACGATTTGGATGCCTTGATTTTGGTGAGGGCTCCATTGGAATTGCGCATTCAACGGTCAATGGCTCGCGATGGGAAAACCAGAGAAGAAATAGAGCTCCGACTCAAAAATCAAATGTCGGAAGAGGATAAAGTTCCATTCGCTCAATTTCAGATTTACAATGACGAAAAACATTTGCTAATTCCGCAGGTTAATGAAGTAGTGAATGCTGTTCTTTCTGCATGAAAAATTACCTATTCCAATTCTTATTCTTTATTAGCCTTTCACCTTGTATGAGCCAGGTTGTGTCCAATCCTGAATTGTCTTTTTTGAGGTCGTTTCCAGGAAATACCCTTGATTCCGAAAAGCGTTTTGTCAATCAATACAATCCTTTCGAGGCCAAATTCTCTGATTTGTTAAAATGGCAATTCAGTAAGAATCCTCAGAAGAATGCCAAAAAACTGAATCCTCGTGGGCTGGAGATAAAGAAAGATACAAGCCTCTTTTCAAGTTCAAATGATGGCATTGTTTGGTTAGGCCATGCGTCCTTTTTCATTCGTTTGAATGGAATTACCTTTTTAATCGATCCGGTTCAAGGCAATGCAGGTCCGGTAAAACGGTATTCGGAGTTTCCATTTGCTTGGTCTGATTTTCCACCCATCGACTTTATCCTCATCAGTCATGACCACCGCGACCATTGCGATAAGCCAACCTTGAAGCAAATGCTTAAGCATTTTCCAAATGCCTATTATCTTACAGGTTTGAATATGAGTGATTTGTTGAGAGATCTTACTTCAAGTCAACTCGCTGTTCAGGAAGCCAGTTGGTATCAGATTTACAAACATCCGAAATTGGAAAAGGCAGGTATTAAGCTCGCTTTTCTTCCTTCACGGCATTGGAGTAGAAGGGGTTTAACAGACACCAACAAGCGTTTGTGGGGTGCGTTTTTGTTTCAATCTGATTCGGGCAATATCTACTTCAGCGGTGATTCCGGATACGATTTGCATTTCAAAGAGTTGCCAAGCCTGTGCAAAGAAATCGATGTATTCATCATTGGGGTTGGTGCTTACAAACCTGAATGGTTTATGAGCTCCAATCACATCTCTCCAACAGATGCACTTAAAGCATTTCAGGAATCCGGAGCAAAGGCCATGCTTCCGATGCATTACGGAACCTTTGATTTGAGCGATGAACCAATGCTTGAACCTCGCGAAGTGCTCAACTCTATTAGACCAAATCAGGGAATCATGCTTCCTCTTCCTGGTGAAGTAATACCAATTCGCACGAAAAACTAAGTGTTTAGCTTAGGTTACTTCTAACCTGTCCTTATAATATTTTAAAACCCTGGAATCAGTTCAGGATTTTGAGCTTTGCAAATTTCAAGACGAGAATTTTCTTGCCATGGCTAGTAAATTCGATAGTCGCCTTTTTGTTGTCGCCACTCCCTTCAACACTCAATACATTTCCTTCTCCAAATCGTTGGTGCCTGACTTTCATTCCGCCTTCTAATCCAGAGGTGTCGTGCCCAATAAATTCTTCTTCATTTGCTGCAGCGGGACTAGCCGATTTCTGGGGTAAACTTGGTTTTGCTGCTGGTTGAAGTACCTTTTTAGGTAATCCACTTAATGTTTTCCCTGCCGGGCTTGGACGAGATTCTTGTTGTGGACCTCTTGCAGAAAACAAGCTTTCAAAACTCAGGAATTGAGGGTCAATTTCTTGCAGGAAACGAGAGGGCTCAGAGTGAATGATTTGTCCAAATTTGAAGCGACTGGTGGCAAAGGTTAGGGTGAGTTTTTTCATGGCTCGTGTGAGTGCCACATAGAACAATCTTCGCTCTTCTTCAAGCTCTTGACGGCTATTCAGAGAGAGTTGACTTGGAAATAAATTTTCTTCCAATCCTACTACATACACATTCGGGAACTCCAAGCCTTTGGCGGAGTGTATTGTCATCAGGCTTACATGGTCCTGGTCCTCATTTTTGTTGTTATCGTCGTTGGTAAGTAATGCCACATTGGCCATGAAATCCGCAAGCTTGTTAGGACGTAAAACGCCATCTTCATCAGCAGTTTCTTCAACCGAAAACTCCTTAATACCGCTCAAGAGTTCCTCAATATTCTCGTAGCGCGCTATGCCTTCAACGGTTTTGTCTTCGTATAGATTTTTTAATACACCACTTTGTTTGGCAATGTGAAAGGCTACATCATAAGCATTTTGTTCAAGTTTGGTTTGGAAGCTTTTAATCATGGTTACAAAATCCTCAATCACTCCCACACCCTTCAAACCAAACTGCCCAATGTTTTCCATCACCTCCCACAAGCTAACCTTGTTGTGGTCTGCAATAATGGTAATCTTTTCCATTGTGGTTTTACCAATTCCTCGCGTTGGGTAATTGATAATCCTTTTCAGGGCTTCCTCATCGCGTGGATTCAATACTACCCGATAATAGGAGAGTAGGTCTTTGATTTCTTTCCGCTGGTAAAACGACATGCCTCCATAAATTTTGTAGGGAATATTCATTTTACGAAGGGCTTCTTCAATGGCGCGACTCTGGGCATTGGTGCGGTAAAGAATTGCGAAATCCATGTTTCTCACATGAGAGTTCATCTTTTCCTGGAAGATTGAAGAGGCCACCATTTTACCTTCCTCGTTGTCGGTTAAGGCTTTGATTACCTTAATGCGATCACCTTTTTCATTGTCAGTCCAAACATTCTTTTTGATTTGGTCTTTATTGCGTTCAATGATTGATGAAGCAGCATCCACAATATTCTGGGTGCTCCGGTAGTTTTGCTCAAGCTTGAAGGTTTTCACATCCGGAAAGTCCCGTTGAAAACCGAGGATGTTTTTGATATTGGCACCCCTGAATGCATAAATACTTTGTGCATCATCACCCACTACGGCGATGTTTTGATGAACTGCAGAAAGTTTCTTGATAATCATGTATTGGGCATGATTGGTGTCTTGAAACTCATCAACCATAATGTATCTGAACAAGTGTTGGTACTTATTCAGTACATCCAAATGATTCGCAAAAAGCTTGTAGGTATTCACCAATAGATCGTCAAAATCCATTGCTCCCGCGCGGAAACAACGGTCTTGGTAGGTTTTAAAAATGACAGCAAACTTGGGCCTTCCACTAGAGGTATCCTGGTCGTTGAACTCCTCATTCATCAAGTATTCTTCTGCTGTGATTAAGGCGTTCTTAGCTGCAGAAATCCTACCCAGCATGGCAGCAGGTTTGTAAAGTTTATCGTCCAGCTTTAACTCATTTACAATGGTCTTAATCAAACTTTTGCTGTCGTCTGAGTCGTAGATGGTAAAGTTTCTTGGGTAACCGATTTTTTCGCTTTCAGACCTTAATATTCGAGAGAAGATACTGTGAAATGTTCCCATCCACAGGTTCTTAGCCTCTGGGCCTACAGCTTGCGAAACACGATGACGCATTTCTTTGGCCGCTTTATTGGTAAATGTTAAGGACAAGATTTGGAAAGGGTCAACATCATGTTTTAGCATGTGTACTATTCTGTAAGTAAGTACACGTGTTTTTCCAGATCCGGCACCGGCCACAATAAGCACAGGTCCATCAATTTGTTCTACCGCCGCACGTTGAGCAGGATTTAAAGTTTCCAGGTAATCCACTCGGCAAAAATAGAGCCTTGAACTTTGGCCTTAGAGGGAAGATTTCAACATCATTCTTGCCGACCACCGAAATGATCTGCGGCTAAGTCGTAAGGGAAATCGTCTGTAGGGTTTAAAAAACTGGAGAAAAAGTAAAAGCTTGCTGTAAGGGGAAGCAGCAAGAAATACAGCGCCGCTATTAGGTAAAAGCGGGTCCCGGTATTTCTATATTTTGACAGTTGATTCACTTTCTAAAGATAAGTCTGATGGTGTTGACCTGAAATGATAAGTTTCATATTTATCTACAATCAAAGATAGAAGTTAGTTTTAATAGACAAAATCTGTGCATAAAATCCCCACATTGATTTGTCACCTTTTGGCTGGCCCTGAAATTTTCCTACTTTTACGCTTTCATCTATTGCTATGATTAAAGAATATATTGCTGAAAATCGCCAACGTTTTCTCGACGAGCTTTTTGATTTACTTCGTATTCCATCCATTAGTGCCGATGGTGCATTTAAGGACGATGTGGTGAAGGCTGCAGAGTTTATCCGTGAAAAACTCCTTGCTGCCGGTGCCGATAAGGTAGAAGTAGTTCCTACGGCTGGTCATCCAATTGTTTACGGAGAGAAAATCATTGATTCAAGCCTGCCTACCGTTTTGGTTTACGGCCACTACGATGTTCAACCTGCAGTTCCGCTTGAGTTGTGGGATTCCCCTCCATTTGAACCTGTAATTCGTAAAACAGAAATTCATCCCGATGGTGCCATATTTGCCCGTGGTTCTTGCGATGATAAGGGGCAGGTTTACATGCATGTAAAGGCATTTGAATACATGATGAAAACCAATAAACTGGCTTGCAATGTCAAGTTTATGATTGAGGGAGAAGAAGAAGTGGGTTCTCCAAATCTCGCTACATTCTGCATCGAGAACAAAGAAAAATTGAAGGCCGATGTGGTGTTGATTTCGGATACATCTATGATTGCCAATGATATTCCTAGTATCGATTCCGGTCTTCGTGGATTGAGTTATGTAGAGGTGGAAGTTACTGGTCCAAATCGTGATTTGCACAGTGGTGTTTATGGTGGTGCTGTTGCCAATCCTATCAATATCCTTGCTAAAATGATTGCATCCATGCACGATGAAAACAACCACATTACCATCCCTGGTTTTTACGATGCTGTGCAAGTATTGAGTGATGCAGAAAGAGCTGAATTGAACAAAGCTCCATTTGATTTGGAAGCGTATAAAAAAGACTTGAACATTGCTGATGTTTGGGGTGAGAAAGGCTTTAATACGCTTGAACGTACAGGCATTCGTCCAACCTTGGATTGCAATGGAATATGGGGCGGATATACTGGAGAAGGTTCAAAAACAGTATTGCCTTCAAAAGCATTTGCAAAAATTAGTATGCGTTTGGTTCCGAATCAGGATTCACATACCATTACCGATTTATTCAAAAAGCATTTTGAATCAATCGCGCCACAGGGCGTAAAGGTTGAAGTGCGTCCTCACCACGGTGGTGAACCAGTTGTTACCCCAATTGATTCTCCTGCTTACTTAGCTGCTGAAAAAGCTATGGAAACAAGTTTTGGTAAGAAACCAATTCCAACTCGGGGTGGTGGTTCAATTCCTATTGTAGCTTTATTTGAAAAGGAATTGGGATTGAAATCTGTTCTTTTTGGTTTTGGCTTGGACTCGGATGCATTGCATAGTCCGAATGAACATTATGGTGTTTTCAATTACCTGAAAGGCATTGAAACCATTCCTTATTTCTTTGAGAACTTTGCTAAAATGCATAAGTAATAATTAGTGCTTGAAAAGGCGGCGGGCTTGCCCGCCGCCTTTTTTTACCTTTTTTAGCATCCTTTTACATATCTTTTTAAACCTGATGGCGTTTATTTTGCTTTTATTTGAAAAGTAAGCAGTCCCCAATTCAGGTATGAGAAAACACCTACTCTTTGCATTCTTTTTTATTGCTGTACTGTTTAATGCAAAGGCGCAGTATGGCTTTGAGTGGATTGAAAAGGATGCTCCTGCATTGAAATTCCCTATTCATTCAAACGGTATATTTCAACTCGATTCGTCTTCTTTTGCTCGTGCTGGCTTAAATCCATTGGATTGGCCAATACAGGATTTACGCTTATTTAGAAATGGAAGAGAACAGGCTCTTTATGTTTCCAATCCTCAGGACTCCTTTGTTAGGGCTGGCCAATCTCTTGTTTTTCTTGGCTTTGCCAACGATGGAAAGTTAGATCAGGAACTCTACAGGCAAGCCCAGGAACAACCCCATACACAAAAATCACTTTTTTCGGATACAGCTTGGTACTTTTTGGTACGTTCTTCAACAACCTCTTCTAATCCTCCTAAGCGTTATCAAGAAACAATTCTTCCTACAGGCTCATTAATTCAGGAAACACAAGTTCTCAAGCAGCTTTGGTTTTGTCCGCAGGAGGAATACTACCGAGGGGCGAATTTACCCGCCAGCGAACGTTATTACCTTTCTGACTATGGAGATGCAGAGGGTTGGATATCTTACCTTATTTCCCAAGGCCAATCGCGAATTTATCCTTTCTCCTTGCAAAATCCCGTCCAGGCAGGAATGGCAAAGCTTCAAATTAAGCTTATTGGTTCTTCTGATTTTTTCCTTCCAGACCCCAATTTGCCTAATCATCATGTCCGCATTTTTGCCGGAAATCAGCAAAACAACTTAACACTTGTAGCTGATACAACCTACAGAGGCTATGGAGAACGCTTGGTAAGTATTACAATTCCCGCTTCAATGCTCGGGCCTGATTTTTTTGTTCGCTTTGATGTGGTTAACGACCTTGGTGTTACTTCTGATTTAAATGGAATTTCATACATTCATTTGGAATACCTTTCCCAGAATTTTTCGGGAGCTTTTTTACAAAATCAGGTTTCCTCAACACGGAAAATGTATCAAGGTTTAATTTCAGGAAGCCTGCCTTTTATTCTTGATACTTCAAGTCAAAAGCTCTTCCGCAGTTCCACTCAAGGATTGAATTGGCAATTGGTAGTAGAATCAAATTTATCATCTTCGCTCTACCTCGCCAAATCCGAAGAAATCATTCCTGTTTCTAATTTATCCAGAGTTACTTTTGGTTTGATTGATCCGAATGAAGCCTATTCCTATTTGATAGTAAGCAGCCGACAACTGAGCCAATCTGCAGAAGCTTACAGGAACTATCGTTCCGCTTCCTACAAAACACTTCTTGTTTATGCAGAAGACCTGGCCAATACCTTTTTCTATGGGCATCATCATCCCTTAGCCATTCGTCGTTTTGTTAAGTATTTGTATCAAAATCAATCCACAAAACCTCAGTATTTGTTATTGTTGGGTCGCGGTTATCAAAACAGTTTGTTGCGATTGACACCTGAGAATTATGCCAAAAATCTAGTTCCGGCAATCGGTGAACCTTCTTCCGACAATATGTTTAGCTCCGGGTTTGATAACGATAAAGGTGTTCCTGCTTTGGCTACCGGACGAATTCCAGCAAGTACCAATGCCGAAGTGCTAAACTACCTGAATAAATTAATTCGGATTGAAAACGAAGATTCCATTGCTTTCTGGAGAAAACAGTACCTGCATATCAGTGGAGGTGAAGATTATTTTTCTGAACAATTGCCTTTCAAGAATCAGGTGAATGCCATGGAAAACATCATCAAAAGGGCACCAACAGGGGCCTTTGTGAGTTCTTTCCATAAAAATGTTACAGCCCCAACACAAGATAATATCCGTGAAAAGTTAATTGCCATTCAAAACAATGGCATCTCCATGCTTACCTTTTTAGGGCATGGCTCGCTTACGGTTTTAGATATGGATTTCGGTTCTATTGGAAACTTACAGGCAACTCAAAAGCCGGCATTTTATTATTTCAATGGATGCAATATTGGAAATGCGAACGATGTGGACCCCGGCGGAACAGGATTGGTGTATGGAAAGGATTTTTTATGTGCAGCAAATAAAGGCGCAATAGGTTGGTTAGCACATAGTAACCTAACTTTGACCAATAACCTGTTCAGTCAAATGAACTCCTTTTACACGGCCATAAATGGTTTGCATTATGGAAAAGGAGTAGGAAGAATTATTCAAGAAGCGCTACTTCAATCTACCGCAACCGGCGATTTGTATGCGCGCTCTCATGCGCTGCAATTGTTACTTCAGGGCGATCCCGCATTCAAATTGTATAGTCCGGCATTGGCCGATTTTTTACTGAACTCAAATTCAGCTTTTATTTTCCCGGAGTCTTCAACCGCTCAATCCGATTCCTTTGCTTTAGCTATTGTTGTTGACAATGCAGGAAAGGCCACTTCAGACTCTATTCAAGTGTCCATAACACGCACCTTACCTGATAACTCACAAATCACATTTCCTGAGTTCAAAATTCCATCGCCTTTGTTCAGGGATACTGTTTACTATTGGGTGAAAGATGTGAAGGAACAACATACCGGTATCAATCGTTTTCAAATTCGACTCAACCCAAATCAATTGGTCAATGAAGCCAATTTTTCCAACAACAATTTGAGTTTTGAGTACTTCCTGAAAGGAACAGGTATTCGGCTATTATTCCCGCCACCATTTGCCATGCATTCCGGCGATTCCGTGAAGCTTTGGGTGCAGAACAATAACCTGTTTTCGGGTCAGCAAGCCTATTTGTTTGAAGTGGATACAACCCCGCTTTTCAATAGTCCCTTGTTGAAGAAATCGGATATAATCAGTGGCGCAGCGCTCGCTTCATTTTCAATTGAACAAAAACAATCCGATACCACCATTTGGTTTTGGAGAGCTCGGATGGACTTGCCCTCCAATCAAGGTGGGGATTGGCAAACATCTTCTTTTACCTGGATTCCTAATGCAGATAGAGGCTTTCGGCAGGCAGGTTACAATCAAACCAAACAAATTAGCGCCTCTCGTTTTGTTGTACTTAATGATTCGAACAAGACCTGGGAGTTTACCGATAACGAATTAATTCTTGGCATTGAAAATCGCCGTTGGGATCATAGACGGATGGGGGTTACAATACCCTACCTGCTGAATGCTTTGGTTGGGAACTGTATTTCGCAGGGAACTGTTGCTTTGGTTTTTGAACCTTTCCAAGTTGACATGCCTTATGAATTACCCAATTATCCGTTTAATTGCTCGTTCATTCAAGCCAATAAGGGCGACAGGAGCTTGAGGTATTATCCCTTCAATACGAATTTTGCAGATGGAGAAACAGAATTGAAGCGATTGATTGATTCTGTTCCTGATGGCTATTTTGTAGCTTTATTTTCACGCTATTCAAGCAATGTTAATAATTGGCTTCCTGCTACCAAGTCTATATTCTCAGCCATTGGATCAACAGTTGTTTCCCAGGTGAAAAGCCCAAATACAGCTTGGGCAGTTATTGGCGTAAAAGGTGGTGCATTAGGAACAGCTACTGAAGACACTGTCATAAACAACGAACTTGAAGGATTGGTGAGTCTTCCTCCTGCAGCCGATCAACCCCAGGATGAAAAATACCTTCGAATAAGAAAGTCATTTTTACTTAAGTGGTTTGAAGGAGATTTTACCACTAGCCCTGCCGGTCCTGCAAAAGCATGGAATACCTTGGAGTTTGTAAAAGAGGATGCGGAAAATCCACCTTCAGGGCGCTCCTGGGTGAGCTTACTCGTTACCAATAAACAAGGCAAAGATTCAGTAGTAATTTCTAATCTGAGTGGAAGTAAATTGGATATTTCATTTATTGATGCATCCATTTATCCGTATCTAAAATTGAAATTAAGCTCGGTTGATTCAAGCTCAAGAACTCCCACTTATTTTAAATCATGGGCTGTTCATTATGCACCATCGGCAGAGTTGGCCTGGGATCCTGCTGCTGTTAATGAATGGAAAGGAGAACAGATTCAGCAAGGCGATAGTTTGAGCTGGAGAATTGGATTGAGGAATGTTTCTCCATTCGCAACGGATTCCATCTTCATTCAAAGTTCATTGGCCAATGCGAATCGGATTCAGGTTCAACAAAATAAGTTAACTATCGCTCCGATAAAAGCAGATGCAGTGGTGCCCGTTTCAATCAAATTGGATTCGAAAATTTCAAGTGGTAGGCATGGGGTAGAGTTGATTGCGAATCCGGATAACAATCCGGTTGAATTCAATTTCAACAACAATATTGCTCAGAGGCAAGTGGATATTCTTGCAGATAGACAAAACCCCTTGCTTGATATTCGTTTTGATGGCCAACGTATTGTAAATGGCGAATTGGTTTCTCCATCACCCCGAATCCGAATTACTTCAAAAGATAATAATGCCTTTTTACTTCAAAAAGATACATCAACGTTCTCTTTATGGCTTCGTAAACCTAGAGAGTTTGATTACCTCCCCATCAACCTAAATAGTCCGGAGGTGAGCTTCTTTCCGGCAGAGGAGAAATCAAATGAGGCAGCCCTGGAATATAAACCATCACGCCTTGCAGATGGTTTATACACGCTTCGTGTTCAAGCTAAAGATGCAAGTGGCAATGCAGCCGGTAATACCGAATATCAAGTTGATTTTAACGTACTTGGCAAAAGTACAATCACCCATTTTTATCCCTATCCCAATCCCTTTACCACACAAATGCGCTTTGTGTTTACATTGACAGGTGAATTTATTCCAGACCAGTTACTCATTCGCATTCTGACTGTTGATGGACGAGTTGTTAAGGAGGTAACTAAGGAAGAATTTGGAAACATACGTATTGGAAACAATATCTCGGAATGGTATTGGGATGGGCGCGACCAATATGGCGACCCGCTTGCCAATGGCGTTTACCTTTATCAGGTTTTGACACGATTGAAGGGTAATGAGTTGGAGCATCGAACTGCTAAATCTTCAGGTGAAGAGGGCCTGTTTACAAATGGTGTTGGGAAGATATATCTCATGCGCTGAGTTCATAAAAAATTAATAGGCCTTGGTCTGATGGTTGATTTGTAAGCCATTGCCTTGGTATTGCCTGCATTTGTGGGTTGATTGCTTTTCCCGGTTGAAAAGTCTTTTGCTTTTTCATCCCAAGCTCTTTGGCTTCATGAAAATCTTTAACGAAATTCCCACAAATGTCTAACCCATGAAAATTAATAAACTCCTTGTTGCTAACAGAGGTGAAATTGCAATACGTGTTTTTCGTGCAGCAGTTGAACTCAATATCCGAACTGTTGCAGTTTATACCTATGAAGATCGGTATTCGTTGCATCGCTATAAGGCAGATGAATCTTACCAAATAGGAGAGGAGAATGACCCCCTGAAACCGTATTTGGATTATGAAGAAATACTTTATGTTGCTAAGCATAACGGAGTTGATGCCATCCATCCGGGTTATGGATTTTTGAGTGAGAATGCAAGCTTTGCTCAACGCTGCAAGGAAGAGGGTATCTTATTTATTGGTCCCGACCCTTCTGTAATGAAAGCATTAGGCGATAAAGTGCTTGCCAAAAAAGTGGCATTAAATGCTTCCGTTCCCATCATTCAGGATAGTCAGCTTGATTTAGTGAATCTTGAAATTGCAAAGCAGGAAGCCTCACGTATTGGTTATCCTTTGATGATAAAAGCCGCTGCCGGTGGAGGTGGACGGGGAATGCGGGTTATTCGTTCCGAGGAAGATTTGAATAAGATGTTTCAGGAGGCCAGAAATGAAGCTCGTGTTGCCTTTGGTGATGATACCGTTTTCCTCGAAAAGTTTATCGACCAACCCCGGCATATTGAGGTGCAAATTTTGGGCGATAAGCATGGAAATCTGGTTCACCTACACGAGCGCGATTGCTCTGTGCAGCGTAGGTTTCAAAAGGTGGTGGAAATGGCTCCTGCTCCGGGATTAAAAGAAGAGACCAAACAAAAACTTCATGCCTATGCACTTGCCATTTGCAAACAGGTAAATTACAGTCATGCCGGTACGGTAGAATTCCTCGTTGATCAGCAGGAAAACATTTACTTCATCGAAGTTAATCCACGCATTCAGGTGGAGCATACCGTAACAGAAGAAGTAACCGGATTTGATATTGTTCGCTCTCAATTGCTAATTGCACAGAATTATCCCCTAAGCTCCCCTGAAATCAATATCGGTTCACAAGACCAGATTCAGGTTAAAGGGTTCGCTGTGCAGGTTCGTATTACTACAGAAGATCCCGCAAATGGTTTCAAACCGGATCATGGTACGATCATTGCATACAGAAATGCAGGTGGTCCCGGTATACGTTTGGACGAAGGAAGTGCCTATCCAAATGCACGTATCTCACCCTTTTTTGATTCCTTGCTGGTAAAGGTTACGGCCTCTGGTCGGAATTTGTTTGAGGCAGCAGAGCGCTTGCAACGGGTGTTAAAAGAATTCAGAATTCGTGGTGTAAAAACCAATATCAGTTTCCTTGAGAACGTATTGGCACATCCCGTTTTTTTGGAGGGAAGAACCACTGTTAATTTTATTGATTCACATCCTGAATTGTTTAAATTCAGCAAGCGTTTGGATAGAGGAACAAAAGCACTTAAATACATTGCTGATGTTATCGTAAACGGAAATGAGGATGTAAAATTCATAGACCCGAACAAGCAGTTCAGAAGCCCTAAAATTCCGCATTTCGACAAGTTTGCACCCATTCCAAAAGGCACCCGCGATCGCTTGAAAGAGCTGGGGCCAGAAGGATTTACAAAGTGGTTGAAGCAGGAAAAGTCAATTCAATATACGGATTGTACCTTGAGAGATGCACACCAAAGTTTGTTTGCAACACGCATGCGTACTCAGGATATGTTAAAGGTTGCAGATGCCTATGCGCGTAACCTTCCAGGTCTGTTTTCTTTGGAAATGTGGGGAGGTGCAACCTTTGATGTGGCGCTTCGCTTTTTGCATGAAGACCCCTGGCAGCGTCTTCAACTGCTGCGAGAAGCTATACCCAATGTCTTGTTTCAAATGTTAATTCGTGGGTCAAATGCAGTTGGATATAAAGCTTATCCGGATAATTTGGTTGAACGATTTATTCAGGAAAGCTATCAACAAGGTATTGATGTGTTTCGCATTTTTGATTCCCTCAATTGGATTGAAGGAATGAAGGTAAGCATCAATGCTGTGCGTGAACGTACCAATGGACTTGCAGAGGCATGTATTTGCTATACAGGTGATTTTTTTGATGAAGAAAAGAACAAGAAATTCAACCTAAACTATTATCTAGATCTGGCAAAGCAATTGGAAGATGCAGGCGCACATATCCTTGCAATAAAAGATATGGCCGGACTGCTAAAACCTTACCAAGCCTCGGTGTTGATTACCGAATTGAAAAAATCAATTGATATTCCGATTCATTTGCATACGCACGATACAAGCAGCATACAACCCGCGACTTATCTGAAGGCCATCGAAGCCGGAGTTGATGTAATTGATGTGGCACTTGCTTCCATGAGTGGATTAACCTCTCAACCCAATTTTAATTCCATGGTGGCCATGATGAAAGGGCAGGAGAGGGACAATCCAATAGATCTCAAAAGCTTGAATCAACTGTCGGATTATTTTGAGGCTGTTCGTGATTTTTATTATCCTTTTGAACATGAGTTGAAAGCCGGAACTGCCGAGGTTTATGAACATGAAATTCCAGGTGGACAGTATTCAAACCTGCGTCCACAAGCCAGAAGCTTAGGTTTGGAAGATAAGTTTGAAATCATCAAGGAAAATTATGTTGTAGTAAATCAAATGTTTGGAGATTTGGTAAAGGTTACCCCTTCATCCAAAGTTGTAGGAGATATGGCGCTGTTTATGACAGCCAATAACTATTCTAAGGAAGATATTCTACAAAAAGGAGATTCCATTTCATTTCCTGATTCGGTAATTGAATTGTTTAGGGGTGATTTAGGGCAGAATCCGGGAGGTTTTCCTGCTGAATTAACACGCTTGATTTTAAAAGATACCAAGCCCTACTCAGGCAGGCCAAATGAGCATCTAGAGCCGGTTGATTTTGAAGTAGACTTTGAAAACTTTAAGCAAAAGTTTGGGCAAGATTACCAGTTCACCGATTTCCTCAGTTGGTGTTTTTACCCGAAAGTTTTTGAAGATTATGCCACGAAAAGGGAGCTCTTTGGCGACTTGTACCACTTGCCTACACCGGCATTCTTTTTTGGATTAAAACTTGGAGAGGAAATTTTGATTGAACTTGCTCCGGGAAAAAATATTCTGGTGCGGCTAATCAATTTGGTGAGTGAAGAAGATGGTAAAAAGCTTGTGTTTTTTAGGTTGAATGGACAAACCCGAAGCATTGAAGTGATTGACAGGCATAACAAATCTGCTAAACCGGCCAACAAAAAAGCCAAGGAATTCAACGAAATTGGTTCACCTTTGCAAGGAAGATTATCTAAATTACTTGTTCAACCCGGAGATTCTGTAGAAAAGAATACACCCTTGTTCACCATTGAAGCTATGAAAATGGAAAGTACCATTCTTTCACCTGCCTCAGGCATTGTTCAGGCTATTTTGATGAAAGAATCAAGTTTCCTGGAACAAGATGATTTAGTTGTTGAATTAAAACTCAGTTAATACACTATGATAATACCTGTTTTGTCTGCAATCGCATTGGTCGTATTGCTCCTTTCTATCACCACAGTTCAACAAGGAACAGTTGCGGTAACCACTATTTTTGGAAAGTACAATCGCATTTTGTTCCCGGGTTTGAATTTCAGAATTCCAATTATTGAATCCATCTTTCGTAAGATTTCAATTCAAAATCGCTCGGTAGAATTGGGTTTTAATGCCACTACCATTGACCAGGCCAATGTGAATTTTACCGCAATGTTGTTGTACTCGGTTATCAATCAGGAGGAAGAAACCATCAAAAATGTTGCTTTCAAGTTTATTGATGCCGGCAATTTTATGCAAGCACTTACCCGGTCTGTTGAAGGTTCAATCCGGGCTTATGTTGCCACCAAAAAACAGGCTGAAATTTTGGGCCTGCGCCGCGAAATTACAGAGGCTGTAAAAGACAATATGGATAAAACCCTTGAAGAATGGGGCTATCATTTGATTGACCTTCAAATCAACGATATCAACTTTGATGAAGAGGTGATGAAATCTATGGCAAAAGTGGTGGCATCCAATAACATGAAATCGGCAGCTGAAAATGAAGGTCAAGCACTTTTGATTACAAAAACCAAAGCAGCAGAAGCAGAAGGTAATGCCATTAAAATTGCAGCACAGGCCGAGATGGAAGCTGCTCAACTTAGGGGACAGGGTATTGCATTGTTTAGGGAAGAAGTGGCTAAAGGTATGAGTCAGGCTGCCAAAGTTATGCAGGATTCAAATCTGGATGCATCTTTCATCTTGTTTAGTATGTGGACTGAATCGGTGAAGAACTTTGCTGAGCATGGAAAAGGAAATGTGATATTCCTGGATGGTTCATTGGAAGGTATGCAAAAAACAATGAAGGAAATGATGGCCATTTCACGCCTGGATGAAATGAATAAATCGAAGTAAGCTTGAAGATAACTTATCTGTCTTACGGTAAATACGTAACCGGAGGCTTTCTGCATGAAAAAAATCTTGCAGAAAGCCTTTTTCTCTGGATTGAAAAGCAATTCCCGGGGCAGCCAAACAGGCTCAATATTAAACGCATTCCCCGGTTTTTTGAAACGCCACTGGCTTGGTTAAAATTGCAATGGCTTCCGTTTCAATCAAATTCTCAAACTGATTTGTTTGTACTGGTAAGCAGAATGGCTTTTCCGGCTTTAATTTTAGCAGTTGTTTTTAGGAAGAAGGTTGTATTGGTTTGGCATTACCACGATGAGCAGGACAATTCAGGTCGTTGGTTGAAGTATTACTTCAATAAATTCTTTTTGTGGAATAGTTGGATTCGGCCAGATAACTTGGCGTTGGTTGTTGTTTCTCCATTTTGGCTAGGCTATTTCTCAAAGGTTTTAAAACAAGAACAGGTGCATGTTTTTCCTAATTTGATTAATCCGTATGAGTACCTTTCCTATCAAACAACTCAAAAGAAAAAGCAGATTCACCTTGGGCAATTGAGTTGGAAAAATGATACATCTATTTTTAAGGTAGCAAGTCAATTGATGGAGTGGGGTTATGCATGTTATTTCTCAAGTACGAATCCGGAAGATCCCAATGAATTCAAGGGCATTCCGGTTGTTAAAGAATCGCATACCGATTATTTAAAACGAATGGGTGAGTCGATATTTACCCTTGCATTTCCCAGGATAAATGAAGGCTGGAATCGAATTGCTCACGAAAGTTTTTTGGTAAAAACCAAGGTTATTGGTTTAGATCGCGGAGGATTAGGTGATTTGCTTCGATTGGGAAATGGAGTTATCGTAACAGATTATAAAGAGCTCCTGGAAAATTTTCAATCCTTTATAAATCTAGCTTCTGATTATGAAATTCCTAAAGGCTTACTTGAATTGAATCCTGACCGAGCGCTTGATTTTATCGAACCCCTTGCGAATTCAATTTGGAGAGGCAAAAAGGGAAATTAATTTCAATTGCTACTTGCTCTCTCAATTCTGTTTTAGGAATTAATTCAAGAATAATTTCTCAGGTTTTAGCTGAACAGCAGTTATCAATCATTTTGGATTGATTTGTAGTGAATCACCAATCTGTTGATGCGAAAATTGACTGCTCCGTACAAGCTGACTTGTTGAGGAAATGGGATAATGCTACCTCTGTTGGAAGGAAGTTCTGTTTGGTAAAAATAGATATCGAAAGTTAAGTTAGCCTCCTTTGAAAACCTATTTGGATACAACTTAAGCGGAATTGAATAGGTGTTGAATTCACATTTTGACCCAAATTTTGTAAGAATTTGCAATTTTTCTGATGATTATTTTCAATTACATCAACTCGGATAGGCAAATAATTCTTCGATTTGTACTAAGTATTCGTATTGTTTGCGTCCAAAAGTGCTGAGTGGCTGGGATTCAGCAACTCTCCTGATTTTTGTCTGTCTTTTTAGGTGGATTTTTTCTTGCTACTCCACTAATTTTAGAAAAAATATTTTCACTTATGCTTGAATTTTTTTCCGGAAGTACCCGAATGGTGAATACCCGACGTGGCGTAGCAGAATGTATGGAAATTGCCTTAGGTGATGATCTCTCAACTTGTGATTTAATTATCCTTCATGCATCCATTGGCCATGAGTTTAGTGAATTGGTTGATGAGGCATCACGATTAGCCCCACAAGCAAGAATTGTTGCGGCTTCTTGTTGCGGTGTTGTTGGAAGAGAAGGTGTAAGTGAGTCGATGAAGGACATTGCATTAATGGCCATTCGCGGCAAGGATTTTGGGGTTAGTCATACTTCTTCCATTTCGGGTAAAACAGCATATCAGGAGACGCTCAAAATGGCACATCACCTTAAGGATTCAACGCCAGGAGTGAATATGATATATTTTCTTGCTTCAGGAATTGATATCGATAACAATGCCTGTATTCAAGCCATGGAAGATGTTTTTGGTTCAGATGTAACAATTTTTGGTGCAACCTCATCAGATAACATGAAGGGTGTGGTAAGTTACCAGGCAGTTGATTCTAACGTGTATACCCATGGAGCCTATATGATAGGATTTTCTGACCCTGGTTTGTATATAGACACTGCCGCCACGCATGGTTTTGTGGCTTTTGGAGAACCACTTGTTGTAACAAAAGCAAATGGAAATGAAATCCTGGAATTTAATGGCCGGCCGGCTTGGACAGAATTCACTTCCAGATTAGGTTTATTGCCTTCTCATACTTGTGGAGATACCATTCCTGTTGGTGCTTTAGCTGAAAAAATTTCGGATGATTTGGTTGATGAATATGGCAATGAACATATACTTCGTGTTGTTACTTCCCATGAAGGTGAAACTATGCATTATGCCACCTCCATTTCCGAAGGTACTGAGCTGTGGTTAACCAAACGCGATGAAGAGAAGATTTTTATTGAAATGGACAGGCTTGTTGAAAATATGGTTAAACGAGCAGGTGCTAAGAAGCCTGTTGCAGTTTTTCACGCCGACTGTTTGGCCAGAGGTAGGTTTCTTTTTAATCGGATTCTCAAAGAGGAACTTGTAAATCGTATGCAATTTCCATTTTCTACAGAGGGTGAATGTCCGCCCTGGCTAGGTATGTATGGTTTTGGTGAGTTTGCCAGATTGGGTGGTAAAAATACCTATCACAATTATACCACCGCGCTCTACGTAATTTACAGGAATAACGATTAGTCATGTCATTGATTGAACTCCAAAAACTTAGCAAAGAAGAACTGGCCAAAAAATACCTTGAGCTTCAGCTTAGGGTAAGTAAGTTCTCATCAGTTGAGCAGGAATTAATTAATACAAAAGACAGGCTCGATAGCGAAGTGTTCATGCACAAACGCATGAATTATTTCAGTCAACAAGCTTTTAATAAAACCAATGAGCACGATTTGCTCAAGTTGGCAGCTGAATCGGTAATTGATATTTTTGAGTTTGAAGTAGGCATCATCCTTTTGGCCAATTCCGAAAAACGGATTGCCCTGCAATATGCTTCCGAAGGAATTAAGCTCGAAAGAGAAAGAGCTTTTAAACTATTCAACCTAATTCAAACCAATCTCAATTATTACGATATTGGAGTTGTACTTCAAATAAACAAGGGACAATGGTCAGATTTACATGACCTATTGTCCTTTCACCAACTAATGGTTACACGGGTTGCGCCCCAAGAGTCTGATTTGACCTTGTATTTTATTGGCGGTGTTTTGGAATCTGGTGCTTTGAATTACAATCCCGTTGAAAAGCAACGGGCAGATGCATTTGGTGTTTTTGCCCAACAAGTGCTTGCGCAATTTGTAAACCATAAGAAGGCTTCCTTGATTGAAGATTCCGAAAAACGCCTGACCAAACTGGCCAATGTGTTTTTGGGATTTGGTTCAGACCCCATTGAAAATATTCACGCCCTGACCAAACTTGCCAGGGAACTACTGAGAGGTGATTTCTCTTTTTATAAGGGTCTTGATAAGATGGATCTATTCGCCTATTCTTCTGCTCCCGTTGCTGCTCAGCCCTATTTGGCGGTAGAAGATGTCCTTTTTTTGAAGGGTTTTATTCGCAATGCAAGTACCGATTTTCACATTGATAAACATGTTCCGGAAAGTGTAAAAGTTCGCAGAGAACGGGATGGTAAGCATGTGCATTTGTTTCGAACATTAGGTAGGAAAGTAATATTGGATGGCCAGTTTACCGGGGTTTTAGCTGTGTGTTTTGAAAATGGAAATGTACCTGGCGAGGAAGAAACACAAATGCTAAATATTATTGCCTCGGCAATTGCTGTGGAAGAAAAGCGCTACAATTCATTGATTGCGCTTTCCGAAAGCGAGGAAAGATACCGTTCACTCTTTGAAGGGACTCCTCATGGAACGGTTATTCTTAATCCCGTCAATAAAAATTTGGTTTATGCAAATCCTGCATTTTGCACCATGTTTGGATTCACGGTTGATGAAGTCAAGCATGTAAAATTTGAAATGTTGCATCCTGAGTTATCGAGCACTTTTATTTCCTTAAAGGAATCTTCTGTTACCAACCAATCCCTCGTGGTAGAATGCAAACGAAAGGATGGCTCAGTTTTTCATGCGGAAATTAGCAACCAGCCTGTTCAAATCAATCATACCGATTACTTGGCTTGTTTTTATGTGGACATTTCCTTGCAGAAAAAAGCTCAGGATGAGTTAATCCAAAACAATGCAGAACTCAAGAAGATAAATTCAGAGCTTGATAACTTTGTTTACAGTGTTTCTCATGATTTAAGAGCCCCATTACTTGCCATAAAAGGCTTGATTTCTCTTATCCAAAGTGGTGGTAATTTGGATGAAGGCTCCAATGCTGAATTTCTTCAATTGGTTAATGATTCTGTAATTCGAATGGATGAAACCATTAAAGAAATTTTGGAGTATTCACGAAACGCACGTCTTGCTGTAAAACCAGAGCGGATTAATCTGGCTGAAATGGCAACTTTAGCCCACAAGGATGTTCGGTATTATTCTGCACATACAGTAGATTTAATTTTGGATATTGAGCCTGGAATTGACCTGGTAAGTGATCGTTCAAGGCTAAATACTGTAGTTAAAAATTTAGTTGCAAACTCGGTTAAGTATGCCAGAACAGACATTTCAAATTCGTTTGTAAAAGTTTCGGCTTTCAAAAAGGACAGAGACTTAATAATTCAGGTTTCCGACAATGGAGAAGGCATTTCAGAACACCATCAGAAAAAAGTCTTTCAGATGTTTTTCCGGGGTTCAAATAAAACAACAGGTACCGGTTTGGGACTTTACATCACTTCTGAAATCATTCAAAAACTTAGTGGTGAAATAACTCTTGAGTCTGTAAAAAATCAAGGAACCACCATAAGTATCCGATTACCTTTAGAATATCAAGAGTAATTCCATTTAATTTGTAAAATGCCTGAACAAAATACATCCCCAGTACGCTGTTATTTAGTAGATGATGATAAAATCTTCAATCTGATTAGTGCAAAAATTATTGAAAAATCAGGTTGGCCTGTTCAATTAAGTATTTTTACTAATGCTTCAGAAGCCTTGGCCAGTTTGGTTGCTGCTCAAGACGATTTAAATGCGGTTCCATCCATGATTCTTTTGGATGTTAGAATGCCTGATATGGACGGTTTTGAGTTCCTGGATGGTTTACAAAACCTTAACCCTACCTTGCTGTCAAAAATTAATGTGTACATGCTCACTTCATCATTAGATGACCGAGATATTAACAGGGCATTGTCGTTTCCGATGGTTAGAAAGTTTTTCAATAAGCCTTTATCCATCCAGGATATGGAACTAATCTTACAGGATCAAGCCACTTAAACTTGGCAAATGCATGCTAATGCAGTTTTATCGGGAGTAATCCCTGTTTTCCTAGAGCATCCTTAAAGTCTATTTTGCTATTAAGGTATTGTGACGCAAAAAACCAGAATTCAGGTTTATCAGTAGTGTACGCCTGAACCTCGTCATGAGTTCCCAAAGGCCAATTTCACAGTCATTTTGGAGCCGATTGCTGAATAGATGCATTAATCAGTTTACAGGGCGGTAATTGATGGTCAAATGCGTATTCCGGATTTAAATTAACTTTCCATTCGATAAAACGGCAAGTGGCTTTCCTTCCTTGTTGAAGATCATTTTAATTTCAAACAGAATTTCTTGTTCGTTTCCTCCTGAATCAAGAATTATCCAGTTTCGCTGGTAACTATTTCCAGACTCTAGAATGTTGCGAATTTCAGCGGGGTTTTCGGAAGCCGGATTATTGGGAAAAAATTCTCGTAAATGATGTCCCTTTAAGGTAGCCAAAGGAAGCCCACATAAACCTGTAAATGCTGAATTCGCCCACAATACCAAGCCATTTAATTGGGTTAGAATGACGAGATTGGATAAATTCTCTGCAACCAATGAAAGTAGAATAATTTCTTCTTCTAAACTCTTGTTTTTGGTGATTTCTACATGCGTTCCTGCTATGAGTAATGGGGCGCCTTTTGAATTTCGTTTAATGGTTTTTCCTCGTTCATAAACCCAAACAGATTTTCCAGATTTACTTAACATCCTTACCTCTACAGAATACATATCACTTTTCCCATCAATATGATCCTTGGCTTTTTCTAAAATTATCGGTAAGTCTTCCGGATGGTAAAAGGGTTTAATATCGTCGAAGTTTGAAATTTGTACCTCGCCAGGTGAATACCCAAGTATGGTTGTCCACCTTGAATTTACCCAAACTTCATTGGTAATTGGATTCCATTCATAGGTTCCTGCATCTGTTGCTTCAAGAATGTTTTGAAGCCTGTTTCGCTCATCCAGCAAGTCGGTTTCCTGTTTCTTTTGAATACTAATATCTTGAATAATGCCGAAAATCTTCCTCATTTTTCCAGATTCATACCAGGGTTTTCCTATCACATGAACATCTACTTGCTTTCCACTGCTTAAGTTTAGGATTAGTTTTTTATCAAATGGAATTCCTTCTTCAAGCAGTTGCTGAAATGCGTGTTGAATTATGGGTTGAGATTCTTCATTGTAAAAGTTGATGGTATCTTCCGACCTAAGTGGAGTGCCCGGCTCAAGGCCATGAATGCGGTACACTTCATCCGACCAGACGAAGCTGTTAGTCTCCAGGTAATATTCCCAACCGCCAACATGAGCCATTCTTGAAGTTTCATCCAACAAGGCTCTGTTTTTCTTTATTTCATCCTCGTATTGTTTTTTCTCGGTGATATCATGAAAAATAGCAAAAACACCATAAGGTTCTCTATTTGTTCCTTTGAATAAAAATTGAGAGCTAATATTAATCCAGGATAAACTTCCGTCGGGCTTATGTACTCCCATGGTAACATTCTTTTGGGGTTTTCCGGTTTGAATAGTAACCATGGCTGGGTGTTCAGCACCCGGGAAATCACTTCCGTCCTCATGGATGGAACGCCAGCGTGGATCAATGGATTTCCGTCCTAACATTTGCTCAAAGCTCAAACCCAGAATTTGTTCTGCACTTTTGTTACAGGAAATAATTGCTCCATTCATGTCTTGAATGACCACACCATCCGAAAAGTTAGAAATGATAGCATGATTCCTTTCCTCAATCATTCGAATGAGGTTTTCCTTTTCTTTCTTTTCGCTTATATCTTGAATAATACCTGAAATTCTCCGAACTTTTCCATGTTCGGTCATCTCCATAATTTTTCCTGAAATATGAAGGTGTTTTATTTGTTCAAAATAGGTTAGTATACGAAAGTCTAAGTCAATTTTGGTGGCCTCTTGTTGGGTCAGTTCAAGTAAGGCAACCTTTACCTGGTGTACATCCTCAGGATGAATCCATTTTTCCCAAGCCGACATTGAAATGGATTCTTCTTTTTGATTTGTTTGTAGAATGTCCCACCATTTCTTGTTTAATCGGATTTTACCAATTTCAAGAATCCAATCCCAAATTACTAAATCTCCGCCCTCAATTGACCGCTCATATTGTTCATTTGAACTTTTTAATTTCGATATGGTTTCCTCAAAATTACTGAGGTCTCTGCCTATGGCTTGAATTTCAAGGAGGGTCCCATCAGCATCAAAACGGGCCTGATATTCCCATTCGGTATCCAAATATTTTCCATCTTTATCGGGTTTCCTAATTTTATTACTTACACTCCAATTCGGGTTTGAAAGCAATTGGGCAACAATTTCTTCGCATTTATGGATGTCATCCGGATGGATGGTGCTTTTAAATTCAACACCTTTTATGGATTCTGGGGTATAGCCAAAGCGGTCACAAAAAGCCTTATTGGCATAGGTGTAATAGCCGGTTAAATCAAGCCGCACTACATAAATATGATTCAGGCCTGAGAGCGATTGTAGTTCAAATTCTTTGCCCCGATTTCTGCTGTTTCCCAGGGCTGGAATTTCAATGCTATGTAACAAATAATTGCCATCATCTGTTGGACCAACTTTTATCAGAAAATCCCTGTTTTCTATGACCAACTTAAATGAAATAAGTTCATTGGGATAAAGTGAAATCAAAGGAACCAATTTTTCATCAATTCCTTCCTTTAATCGGTTAGTTGAACTATCCTCCTCAAACCAATTCGCTAAGCCTTTCCATTCCAGTATTTGCCCATCCTTGTTAAACAAAAAATAGTTTAGGCCTAGAAAATCCGGAATGTTCAATTTTTTTTTGCTTGGCATTTGCTTTTTTCTGTTTGGCGACAATTCGCATTACTTTTTGCAATATATCCAAAAGCGCTAAAAAATGAATTAGTTTAGAAGATTGAAGAAGGGTTGACGAAGCTTATCTTTATTCTTCCAAACTATTAAGTGACTTCAAAAAAGAAACCAGGTCAGCTTTATCCTGTTGAGTCAGGTTTAATTTCAAATCCTCATGGCGTTTAAACATAATAGGATCGAGGGTTTCGGAGTTTTTGATGCCCGAATCATAAAACTCAATAACCTCTTCCAATGTAGTAAACCGACCATCGTGCATGTACGGACCCGTTTTGGATAAATTTCTTAAGGTTGGCGTGATGAATTTTCCTCTATCTGATGCTTTGCCAGTTACTAGTTCCAATCCTTTGTCAACTCCTTCATGGTTGGCCTGAAGTCCATTGTTGTGGGCCGAATTATCGCAGTACATGGGTTCCATATGGCAATGAAAACAATCTGCTTTTTCGGAGAAGAACAAGAGCATACCTCTATAAATTTCCGGTGTTATGGTACCGCGTCGCTGTCTGTACAAATCAAAAGTTGAAGGTTTGGCAATTCGGGCCCTTAGGTGTTGGGCAAGTGCATAGCTGGCCAGTGTTTTAATGGAATCAAAAGTCAACTGATGAACTTTTTTCACACCGAATGCCTCAAAAAATAATCCTTGATATAAGCTGCTGGCTTGCAGTTTTAATTTTAATTCGTTTGAGTCGGTATTGAAAAATTCAGGTTCAAAATCACCTTTGGCCACAAGGTCCAAATCTGGTGCTGAACCATTCCAATTAAATACGGTTCTAAAACCTAAATTCAAATGAATGGGAACACTGGTTTTTATACCTTTTGGATTTACATACAAGGGGCCAGACCAAGAAAGTGCGGGCTGATGGCAACTTGTACAGGTCATTCCATTGCTGCTTAAAATGGGGTCTGAATATAAATACGCTCCTAGTTTTTCACCCTCCTTGGTCAATGGATTTTTTTCTGAATTGATAAGTGGTGGATACCCTTGCGGTAGCTCAGGCAGGTAATAACTTGGGGCATAAACTTTTTCAGTGCTTGCGATTTCTTTCTTGCATTGTGCAAGTCCAAATACGATTGTGGTTAGCAGTCCAAGACTAATCCACTTTAAATACCTTGTTTCCATTTTGCATTACTTTTTTCATGGCCTCAGAAATCCCCATAGTATAATTCCCGTCTTTCTCAAAATCCCATGGCCAAGGATGACTAAGCCATTCCTCAACCTGCATGGTTAAATGAAGCGTATCGGTCTGATTTTTATGGATACTGAATTGAACAGGTAAAGCTTGATGTTGAATCAAAAAACTATCTGTTCCCAGATGGATTGCATAGCCCCCCGGATTGCGTTCTTCTTTTTTATACCTGCCTTCAAATTTCAGAAAATGATAGCCTCCTCCCATTTCTGTAGGCCAGATCATTTGATTGTTTTCAAATGTTCCACTAATCTTTCCATGCTGGTTTAATTCGGGAATTAGCCCAATCGAAAACTGTATGGATTGATAGTTGCCAGGAGCTAAATCTGTTAGTAAAAGTGTATTTCCTTCCGGTTTTAAACCATTCAGATAATACCAATTGGTTGTGTTTGTTGCGCCTATTTTGAAACCAGAAAGGTAATATTCAAGCCTACTCACAGAAACAAGATATCCGGTTGGCGTTCGGAATATCAAACTGTCGGGAATTAATTTTTGGTTATTAAATGTGTAGTTAATTTTCAAAACAAGGTTCCCGGTTTCAGGGCTAGGAATTGGTGTTTCTTTTTTGCAGCCTAAAATCAACAACAAGGCTAATAAGACAGCTAAACTGCAATAGCTTTTTAACGGTTTCATGAATCGAATTTACCAATACAAATCAGTCAAGGTGTTGATGTAGGTCAATTACAGAGTTAATTGAGAGCTACATTTTTGCATCATGGTTAGTCCCGAACAATCGCTACTTATCGAGAAAATAAAGCAGTTAAAAAAAGAAAAAAATGTAACACTGCTTGCACATTATTACATGCCACCTGCAATTCAATTGTTGGAAAAGGAGGGCGGTATTGCTGATTTTACCGGCGATTCGCTGGGCCTAAGTTTATTTGCCAGGGATGCAAAGGCAGAAAGAATTCTTTTTTGTGGAGTTCGGTTTATGGCAGAAACAGCAGCATTGCTCAATCCCGATGCTCCTATTTATATGGCGGCTCCTGAAGCCGGCTGCTCGCTTGCATCATCAATTACAGCAGAAGATGTACGGCAATTGAAGGCACAGTATCCCGGAGTTCCTGTAATGGGGTATATCAATACCTATGCCGAAACGAAGTGTGAATTGGATATTTGTTGCACTTCACGCAATGCACTTGAAATAGCACGCAGTATTCCTAGCGATAAAATCATATTTGTTCCTGATTACTATATGGGTCAAAATTTGGCAGAGGTCATCAAACGTGAAACCGGCAAAGAATTAATTCTTTGGAAGGGTACGTGTGAGGTTCATGAACAGTTTAAAAATGAAATGTTTACATCTGATCCGGAAGCTGATATTTTACTGCATTGGGAAGTGCCCAATCAATTGGTGAAGGAGCAATTGGATGCGCGTAAAGGGGTTTTAGGTAGCACGAATGATATTTTAAATTACGTGAAAAAGAGTAAGTCCGAGAAGTTTCTTTTGGCATCTGAATGTGATTTGGCTTTTACGCTCAAAGCAGCTAATCCCAATAAGGAATTTCTGACTCCCTGTGTGCATTGCAAATACATGAAAGAAACAACCTTGCTTGGTATTGTGAATGCGCTAAATGCCATTGGTTCTGATGAGGAACAAGCCTTTTTAATTCAACTTAATGAAGCTACCCGTGAGCGGGCGATAAAGCCGGTTGAACGTATGCTTGAATTTGTATAGGATGAATTCGCCACGCGTACTTGTTATTGGTTCTGGACTTGCAGCGGGCATGTTTGCAGCCCAGATACCCGCGAGCTGGGAGATTTGGCAATTTGCTGCAGGAGGACCTTCCGGTTCCAGCAGTTACAAAGCAAAAGGGGGGATAGCCATTCCTCTTGATGATAAAGATTTTGATGCACATGTAAAGGACACCCTTAATGCAGGCTCATTTCATAACAAGGAGTCTGTTGTGAAAGAACTCCTTGAGGCGTCCTTACCTGCACTTGCTTATTGGAAATCGCGCGGTTTTAATCCCGATTTTCATAAGGCTCTCGAAGGTGGACATTCCGTTCCAAGGGTGGTTCATATTGGCGATGAAACGGGAAAGCATATCACCAATGTGGTTTATGACCAACTTGAGAAGCAAACCAATTTAAAACGCTTTGAGGGGTATCGATTGCTTGATTTGATTCAGGAGCATAATCAAGTGAAAGGAATTGAAATCCTTCACGAATCCTCCCGGAAAATTTATCGGATTTATGGTCATGCTGTGGTTTTTGCAACAGGAGGTGGTGCAGCCTTGTATGGATTTCATTCCAATGCGCCGCATTCAACCGGCGAGGCCATAGCCATTGCAAATAGAGCTGGTGCCCAAGTTGATGATCTTGAATTTGTCCAGTTTCATCCAACTCTTTTCATGGGGAAAGGTCCACTAAATGGACAATTGATTACAGAGGCATTGCGTGGTGCCGGAGCCGAACTGCTAAGCCAGGATTTCTATCCATTCATGAGGTCCAGACATCCCTTGGGTTCTTTGGCACCGCGAGATTTGGTGAGTCAGGGTGTGTTTTATTCGATGCAGCAAACCGGTTCAAATTTTGTTTGGCTGGATATTAGCCAAGTTTCAGAATTGAAAATGAAATCACATTTTCCTGCCCTTTATTCTTGGTTTAAGAAAGATGGATTTCTTGCTTTGGGAAAAGTTCCTGTGGCTCCGGGTGCCCATTATTTTTGCGGTGGGATAGCTGCAAGTACATCAGGTGAAACAACGCTTGATGGTTTATATGCATTGGGAGAGGTGGCTTGTACCGGACTTCATGGGGCAAATCGGCTTGCATCGAATTCTCTTATGGAGATTTTGGCAAGTACCTGGTTACTTTCAAAAAAGTGGCCGGCTGAAGATCATTCAATAGCTAGTTTGCCCAAAAATCAACTCATAGGATATCAGCAGCGTAATGAAAATTATTCACGTACAGCAAAGAAAATAGGAGAGATGCTTACCCAGTATGCAGGTATCGTTAGAACCCAAGCTGGCTTGAATAAAGTTGCTGCAGAGCTGAATTACATGCAAGAGGAGTCGGATTTCCTAAATAATGAAGTCGTTACTTTTACACCTCTGGATAACAAAATTCAAACTGCAAAACTCTTGGTGGAAGCTGCGAGTCGCAGAACGCAATCATTGGGTTGTCACTTTTTGGAAGATGAACCTAATCCTTTTAATGTTTTGTCGGAAGCTGAACTAGAAAACGAATTGAACTAACTTGCTCCTAGAGTTAATTTGAGGGATTTCCATTCGTCTTTCAAAATATAAAAATGCATTGGGAAATATGCGATTCCCTTGTTTTATGTGCTACGTAAAGTAGGAATAATTTTATCCAATTTCAGAAAATAAAAATGAAGGCTTGTCTTAGTTTAATTTAGGCTCTGTCTTTATCAGCTTAAGCAGCAGTTGAATTCCGATAGCCCCTAAAGCCAGCATTAGCAAGCTTCCCGACCAGGCAAATAGTTTAAATGCGATTCCTGATTGCTGCATCATGAAGGCAAATGCGTGTTTTTGACCTTCACTATTCCAAATTGATTTGATTATTCCGGCCATTAATAAACTTAACCACAAAACAAGCAATGAGGATTGGCTGAGCCAAAACCAAAATCGATTCCATTTACTCATAGGCTTATTTCCGAATGCCATAAACCAAATTCCACCTAGTAAAATCATGCTATTTATTCCAATGGTTGCTCCCATAGAATGGGCCACTGTAATATGAGTTCCGTGGGTGTAAAGGTTGATAGCCGGAATTGACATCAATATAGCCAATCCCATGTTGAGCATTATCCAGGTTTCTGAGGCCACTAAAAACCAATAAGTACCTTCTTGTTTGCGAAGTTTGAAGAGTTCAGCGGGAAGACTTTTTTTCCAGTCAGTAAAAATTCGGATAAAGAAAATCCACTCCGTCATGCTTACCGTGTAGCCAATAAATTTCACATAAGCGTAAGTAGGAACAAGGTACACATGGTGGCCCCAATTGAATATTAAATTGAATAAACCTAAGAAGAACATGCCATAGGCAGTTTTACTTTCAACGACAGCATCTTTCCCTCCAATTTTTTCCATCAATTGAAAGGAAACTCCATAAATCAATTGGTTCCATGCGCCAACAAATGCTCCATTTGCTTTCCATTGCAAGGTTAGGTCTTTTACTGTATCGGCATGAATTCCGGGTATCAACCAAAGGAAATTTTCAGCCATGCATAATACCAAAAAGCTAGAACCACTTAGCCACATCCAATGGTAAACTTTTCTTGGTTTGGTTCCTATGAAAAACCGAAGCCCGTTGATGAATAATAGCACGAAAGCAGCCAGAACCAAGCTTGAAAACGGCCAACCGGCTTCCCAATATTCACGACCACCAAAATCTTGTTTTACGTAGGCGATTATCATGGATACATAGGCTATTGCAAGAAGTGCCAATGCAAAGCTGTCAATCCATTTGTTTCTTGATTTGGTTTGAAAATGTATCACTAGCCCATTCGCCGAAACCAATATCCAGAACAAAGCAGAGCTTGCATGAATGGGTCGAAGTTGTTGAAATCCCAATAGGTCCTTCCAAAAGCCCGGAATGATATAGCTATGAGCTGCCATTACCCCAAAGAATAGGGTTGAAATAAGACAAAAAAGTCCGAATATTAAGTAAAGCTTTCCCAATGGTTTTTGCATACTATTTTTTCGAAATCCAGCCGTTTAAATCGGCCTTATGGTTGAGTGGAGTGATTGGTCCGGGTCTATTTTGTGCCAGTAAAAACTGGTATAAAGCATCCACCTCTTGTGGGTTTAAGTTGTAAGCAGGCATGGTTTGATTGCCTGTTTTGACCAGAATTTGGAAGACATCCCGGTTGGGGATTTTGTTTTGAATGCTTGTTAAGTCGGGGCCCAAATATCCACCTAAACCAAACAACTGGTGACAACTCTGGCAATTGTGTTTTTGCCAGAGTTGTTTACCCTGTTGTTCAGTTTGATTCAATAAAGATTCTGATTTTACGGGTTCAGCAAGCAACACTCCCAGATAAACTATCCAAGAGATTAGCAAGGTTCCCCAAATCAGGTGAATATGGGTTGCTTTCACGTTAATACGCAGGTTCTTTTATTTCATCCAGATATTTGTGGAGTGCATCTTTCCAGCTCGGCATTTTGCCAAAGCCTTTGCTCAACATCAAGCGATTATCAAGCACAGAATATGCAGGCCGTTTTATTGCACTGTCGCTGCTCTTACCGGGTATTAAATTAGCTTCAATTCCGGTATAGGCAAAAATTTCGCGTGCATAATCGTACCAGGAGCATTCGCCACTTGTGCTAATATGTAACAAGCCATGTACATCCTTATTTATTAATTCTGGAAGTGTTGCTGCAATTTCACTTACTGGTGTAGGAGCCACTATTTGGTCATCAACAACTTGAATTGTTTCACCCCTTGAGGCTTTGTCCAGCATGAGCTTTACAAAGTTGAGACCTTTTTTAGCGCGACATGGATTTTTCCCATAGATCCCGCTGATCCGAATAATCAATTGTTTGCAAGAGCTTGAGCGAATCAGGTTTTCTCCTTTTAGTTTGGATAGGCCGTACACATTTAGCGGATCAGGGCTATCTCCTTCATTGTAGGGACGATTCAATTTGCCACTGAAAACATAATCAGTGCTGAAATGAATAAATTTAATATGCAGGTAATTGCACATTCTAGCCATAAATCCTGGAGCCTCGGCATTAATGCGATAGGCTTTTTGTGGATTCTGTTCGCACTCATTCACGTTGTGGTAGGCAGCAGTGTTGATTAATACCTGTGGTAGATGCTCAATGATTAATTCTTTGATTCGAAATAAATCGGATAATTCCAAATCGTCATGGGTTAATGCAATTACCTCATGTCCATCCTGTGTTAATACCTCTAAAATCTCCGAGCCCAACTGTCCGTTAGCGCCTGTTAACATGATCTTCATGTGCGTCTTGGTTTAATTTATTTTTGAATACTTCAATATTGTAAAATCGGTCTTGCTCAAAGGGTGTAAACTCAGCAAGATTGCTCATCAAATCTCTAAGTATAGATTCCACATTTTGCTGGGCATGAAATCCCAAACCGTTTTTTATTTTATCGGTGCTTACTTTATAATTTCGGTAATCCTGAATGCCTTTATCGTGAATACTTATTGATTTTCCAGTTTCACGTTGAATAAACAAAGCTACTTGTTCTGCAAGTTCTCCAATTGTGGCATTAAACGATGCCAGATTTACTACCGATAAATCATTCCAATTGGCATGTTCAAGTGCCAATTCATAGGCCCGGCATAAATCACTTGTTCCAAGTATAGGCCTCCAAATACGTTCATTGCTTAATTGAATTTCCTGGTCCTTCATGGCCCGCATAAACATGGTGTTTAAGGCAAGGTCGAGTCGCATACGCGGACTGTAGCCACTTAAAGTGCCTTGTCGGATACATAACACCTGAAAGTTTTCATCGGCAAGCGCCAATAAGCTTCGTTCTCCTTGCAATTTAGATACCCCATACGGATAGTCACAAGATGCCAAATCCGTTTCAGAAAAGGTTTGATTGTGGGTGAATCCGTATACCGAACAACTGCTAGCAAATAAAATTCGTTTTACACCTGCAAGCTTAGCCATGTGGCCAATATAGGCAGGCATGGCAGTATTGTAAATGAAGTTTTGTTGGGGTGAATATTCGGCCATGGGATCATTGGATAATCCGGCCAAAAAAATTACGGTATCAATATGCCTGAGGTCGTGTTGAGTTAAATTAAAAATATCATCTTCACGAACCGGAATAGATGCAGGTAAGGCATGACCGAACCAACCAATATCTACAACTTCAACTTCATAGCCTTTGTCGTACAAATAGGGACTAAGAAAGCTACCCACATAGCCACTTCCACCTAGAATCAGAATGCGTTGATTTTTCATAACAGGAAATGATTTGAATCTGGTTTGGCGGCCCATTGTTCAAGGGTTTGAGCTACTTTGTCTTTGTCTGATAATTGAGGATTTTCAATTGGCCACTTTATTCCAATTGCCGGGTCGTTCCAAAGAATGCCGGATTCTGCCATTTTGTTGTAGTGGCCGGTGCATTTGTATTGAATTTCTGCAAACTCACTCAATACGCAAAACCCGCGTGCAAATCCGGCGGGAGCATATACCATTTTTTTATTGGAGGCACTTGCAATTTCGCCATACCAATCACCAAAGCTGGGTGAGTTTTTGCGAATATCTACTGCCACAAGAAATGCTTCGCCAAAGGTAACCCGCATGAGTTTTGCCATGGGTGGTTCCCATTGAAAATGCAAGCCTCTTAAAACGCCATAGCCAGATCTGGAATGATTGTCTTGAACAAACTCTTCCGGAATACCATGTGCTACAAATTGATCCTTTCTATAAACTTCAGTAAAAAATCCTCTTTCATCTTCAAATACTTCAGGCTGAAATACCATCAGTCCGTTAAGTGCTTCATGAATTTTATGGATAATCATAGTGCTTCTATTAATGCGGTATAGGTGTCTTTTTTATGGAGAAAAAATTGCTTAACAATGGATCCCTGATAAAGAAAAGGGTCGATTTCTTTATCAGTTCTTTTCCTGATTTTTTGAACTTGTTTTCGTTGAGCTATAATTTTCAGGCTATTTGCCAGTAGCCAAGTATGGGCATGCATTAGGGCAATAACCAGTTTTAATTGGCCACCCAGAAGAAATCGAATCATCAGAATCCAGTCCAAAAGAACATGAACACTGACGCGGCTTAAAATGGATTGAAATTCATAATTCTTCAGTAACATGTACAAGGAATTTCTGTGGTTCCAATACACTTTTTTGTAGCTGTTAGGGCTAATACTTGCTCCACCAATATGGTACACTTCAGCATCTGGGGCATAGCCAATTCTATAATTGCCCAAAATCAAACGCCAGCATAAATCAATTTCATCAAAGTGGTGAACAATTAATTCATCAAATTCACCAACCTCTTTCAATGCACTTCTTCTTAACATCAAAGCAGCTCCACTTGCCCAAAATAATTCTTCCTCGTGGTTGTATTGACCATTATCTACTTCGAGAATATGAAAAATGCGGCCTCTCAGGAAAGGATAACCATATTTGTCCATTTTTCCTCCTGCAGCACCTGCATATTCAAACTTGGAATGGTCGAAGTAGTTAAGAAGTTTGGGCTGAAGTGCGCCTAAATCAGATTGTTGTTCGGCTTTTAAAATGAGTGGTTCAAGCCAACCCGGATGCACTTCTAAGTCGTTATTTAAACAAATGATATACGGCGAATCACAGTGCCTGAATGCAAGATTATAGGCGGCACAGTAACCATTGTTGTTGGGATTTTGAATGATATTAACCTGCGGGTAATTTTTTCGAACATAAGCCACATCATCCTCGGTGGAAGCGTTATCAAGTAAATACACCTTTTTGTTTTCATAGGTGGAATTGAGAACACTACGCAGGCAATCATCCAGAAACTTTCTTCCGTTGTGGTTGAGAATAACAATGTCGATGTAAGGATTCAATCTGTTATCAAAATTAATTGGGCGCAAAGGCCTGTAAATTGACCTGAATCAATTCAAAAACAGATATTGGTTTGTTTTTAGAAATCCTTGTTCAGGAAGCTTCTTCTGGATAGTTCCATGGGAACAATCAGCCAAATAAGCAGTGCCAGCAAAACGCTCAGGATTGCAAACAGGTTACCCATGTATTCGGTAAGTAATGCGCCGGTTAAACCCATGAGGGCTGCGGCATCGAGTACTTGCATCAAGACAATTCTACACATATCAACCGGGTTGAGGAGGTTGATGAAAATTACAGCTGCCTCAATGGGATAATCACTCATCAATTGAATAAACAACAAGATTAAGCCATCAAAAACTAAGGTGAATGCTAGCCACATCAAGAACAAGCTGGCAATTCCTTTTACTTTATCGTTTACGCGAAAAGCAATTAATGAACTAAGCCCGGAGAAAATCAACGAAAGGATTGAAGCTCCTGCCAGTAAGGCCACGGCAGGCAATCCTGGGGCAAACAACAGCAAAGGAATTCCGAGACCTACTAGCAAGGCTGCCTGTAATGAAAGTTGAAGTGAGCCGGTGCTTGACCAATAAACCTGATTTCTGCTTAGGGATTGAGTAAGCAAAACCCGAGTAAAATCCTCGCCATGGTAAAGACTAATTCCTGTGTAAAGTGAAACCACCAAAGGCACGAAAAGTAATACCATGTTTACTCCACCCAATAAACCTTTTTGAGGGTTATCGGTAAAAATAAAAAGAGCAGACGACACCAACAGCAGAATTAGTGTATAACCTATAACAAATCTGCTCTTGAGGTGATTGCTTAACAAGAAAGCGAGTAAGGTGCTCATGCTTCCCCTTGTAGCAATTGAGCTACGATTTGATTCAATGTCAGCCCTTGTCTGCTGGCTTTCAATTCCTTCATCGATTTGGAGAAGGCAATTTTGTGGTTGTTGAGAAATACGATATGGCTGCATAATTCATCTAAATCGTTAAGTATATGTGATGTTATCAAGGTTATTTTTCCTGAACTCTCTTTTCTGATTTTTTCTTTCATAATTTCGGTGGCAAGAGGGTCCAGGCCTGCAGTGGGTTCATCTAGCACAATAACTTCAGGTTTAAACAGGTAGGCCAATGCGGCGCTTACCTTTTGAACCGTTCCTCCCGAGAGTTTCCCAAGTCGTTGTGACTTAATATTTTCAAGTTTGAAGAGTTCCCACAGTTCAAGGTCTAGTTCATTTTCCGGTTGATTTCTTAGTGAAACCAAAAGTTCAAACAAGTCGCCAATACTCATGTTCTCAGGATATCTGCCAATTTGTGGCATATAGCCAAAGTAGGATTTGTATTCCTTTTCCGACTTGATTGAAATAGCATTCAAGGCAATATTTCCTTTTTCAAAATGGCAGAGTCCAAGTAAACATTTGATCAATGTTGTTTTTCCAGAGCCATTGGGTCCTAGTATGCCGGTTACAGTGCCTTTTTGAAATTCCAGTTGAATGGAATTGAGTACTTCAAGCCGACCAAATTTTTTAGTTAATGAATCAACGTGTAACATAAGTAGGTTTATGAATGAGCGGGTAGGGGTCTTTCAGATTTTCTGGAGTCAAACCAGGAATTAAGCGTTCCAACTGATCCAGGACTCCGGCTAAGATACTTCGTAATAAAATGGCATTTAATGGATTTCTTTCCAGCAAAAGCCCAAATAAACTCATGGGCCTGTAAGGTTCATCTCCACAGCCATCCCGGTGCAAATCAAATCCTTTGTATTGATCCCAATAATTAAATTTTAGGGTGTTGAGGGTTGTAAAGCCATTGGTAATTAAATCGAAACTATTTTGAATAAAGGTATTGAAAGCAAATTCGTTTTCGTCACAATCTGCCTGAAGGCGTAATCCATAACCATTGTTGGCAAACGTATTTCTTCCAAAAAAAGAACGACTGCATCCTTCAGCATGAATACCAATTGAATTGTTGTCAAAATGGTTTTTGAGAATCTTACTGTCGCGTATATCTTTTAGTAAAAGACCATAAGCGGAGGATCCCCAGTTTTTAGCAAATTGGTTTTCGAACATATGCACGTGTGAACTGTACATAACCGCAACACCTGCACCATTGGCTTCGAAATAATTTCTGTAGTAATAATCGCTATCACTAAACATAAAATGCAGACCATAGCGATGGTTCTCTTTGCTTTTATTTCCGCGGATTAGGGAGTTTCTTACAAATTCAAAATAAATCCCATCCCGGTGTCCGCTGATGGAGTTGTTTAAAATTGAAATTCGGCTGCATTTCCAGAAATGGATGCCGTTGCCAATTTCATGTTGTTCCCTGTTTTTTGGTCCAACAAGGGTATTGTTTTGAACCAGTACATCTGTTGAATTGGAAACATGTATTCCAAAATAAGCGCCTTCAAATTCATTGTTGAAAATCCAAATATTCCTGGAGTTTTTAACCTGAATTGCAGCATAATCTTCCATGCTTGAAACTCCGGTTCCTATAAACTTAATGCCTTGAATTTTAACACCTGAGCTGCTAACAATCAAGTTATCTTTTTTACCTTCTGCATCAATTACAGGTTTGTTTAATCCGATGAGGTGAATTGGTTTGTTCACCTCAATGGTACCTTCTTTATACAATTTTGCAGTTAATACCAAGGTGTCTCCCGGCAAGGCTTTAGCAATAGCCAGATTCACACCTTTGGTAACTTCAATCTGTCTGCCTATAGCCAAGACGGTGCACTGTAACGCGAATAAGAAGAGCAGAAGGTTTTTCATATCAATAAAGGCTTTGGCCTGATGATTTTACAGCGTCAGAGAAGGGAATGCTTTGTTCATTTTTAAAGGCGGCAATGCCGCTGGCCATTGGACTTCTGATTTCGGAGGATTCTACAAGAATGGCTTGTTCTGCAGGAATTAGTTCTCCTGTTTGGTCAAACGCTGCAATCCAAATTTTTTCAAAAGTGAGTTGTTGTTCTTCTCTCGCTCTTTTCATGCAATTGATATCATCGTACACATAAGATTTACCTTTTTCGGTTTTAGCTACCAAGCCGAAGCGTTTATCCATCAATTTCATGCTGCAGAAATGGCAATCATCTTTACCAAAATTAATTTTAGGATCACCGGAATTGCAGGCACTGACAAATGAAATAACAAATAAAAGAGCAATTGAAGCCATGGAACCTTTGCGGATTTTCCATTCAAATAAAAACAATCCGATAGCAATGGCACCGAAGCCAACAAACAGCCATCCACCGGCCCCCGGAATTGATAATGCTGTGAAATTTAAGAGATCTTTATAACCAATTACCGGTGGTTGGTATGCCATTCCAGGTACTTGAATAGGAGCAGAAGGATCGAGGTTGTGACCGTAATCATAGCCCCAGCGGTAAAAGTCTGCCAGGGCCACGATTCCGGCTAACACCATTCCAATTGAAAGTATTCCCAGACTTTTCCGGGATCCTTGCCAGGCTGTAAATAGCCCCCATACCATTACAGCTGCAATGAGGTATCCCAAAATCTGAAATTCGGGGAACATTTCTGGCTTTAAGTGTTTCATTCCAATATAATGGTTCAATCCATTGATTACATCAACATCACCTAATAAATTATTGAACCAAATTTCGATTTTAAGTCCCTCCGGATATTGAGGAGCCCAGAGGTAAATATCCCAAAGAGGCAGCCAATAGCAGGCAATCAAAGAAAGGCTGCTAATAGCAAGCAGAATTCTGCCGGGTTTGCTAACGGGTTTCATTTTTAGTTTACCCGGCTCCCAAGGGAGCCGGGCTTTTTGATTATTGTTTAACTTCTGGTTGATTGCTTCCTCCGGTTGAGAAGCTTAAAGGTACATTGGAATTGGCTGGTGATACCCGCACATATCCTTGCATTTCCTGGTGCAGTGCAGAACAGAAATCGGTGCAATACATTGGATGAACTCCAACACGATCTGGTACCCATTTCAAAGTTTGGGTTTCACCTGGCATAATTAACAATTCAGCGTTGGCTGCTCCCTTGATAGCAAAACCATGTGGAACATCCCAGTCTTGCTCAAGGTTTGTAACGTGGAAATAAACAACATCTCCCATTTTAACACCTTCAATATTGTCTGGTGTGAAGTGTGAACGGATACTGGTCATGTACACATGTACTTCATTGCCTTTACGTTCAACCTTGGCTTTGCCTTCACCCATGGTAACATAAGGGTGTTTGTTTTCTTCAAGTTTGAAAATCTTGGTTGATTTTGGTGCAATTAGGCTGGCCGGAATAGCTTCTGCATAGTGTGGTTCACCGGTTGTTGGGAAGTCCAAAAGAAGTTTCATTTTGTCTCCTTCAATGCTATACAATTGGGCTGATTGAGTTAATTCAGGTCCTGTTGGTAAGTAGCGGTCTTTGGTAATTTTATTGTATGCAATAACATATTTACCATGTGGTTTGGTTGTAGGTCCACCAGGTACGCACAAGTGACCAATTGAATAATAGGTTGGTACGCGGTCAACAACTTCTAATTTTTCAATATTCCATTTTACAATTTCAGAGGAAACAAAGAAGGAAGTGTAAGCAAATCCTTTTCCATCAAACTCAGTGTGCAATGGACCAAGGCCAGGTTTTTTAACTTCTCCATGGAGAACGGCATCATACTTCAACACAGGAATACCTTCAAAGGTTCCTTCGTAGGTTTTTTCAGCAATAGCTTTTTGAATTTTATCGAATGAAAAAACAGGAATAATTGCTGCCAATTTTCCGGAGCCAATGATGAATTTACCAGTTGGGTCAACATCGCAACCGTGTGGTGATTTTGGACAAGGCATGAAATATACCAATCCTTCAAACTGTTTTGGATCAAGCACATTTACTTCGGTTAGCATTTCTGATTTTGCAGTATGTGTAATCTCGTCGTAAGTATTGTGTGCATATTTTACTTTCTTTTTCATGGCTTTTCCGGCAGCAACCAATTCTTCGCATTTTTTCCAGTTAACAGCCATGATAAAGTCTTTGTCTTTTTGTGAAGCGTTAACTTCTAACAGTGTATTGGCTTGTTCAGAGTTGTAGCAAGAAAAGAATACCCAATCGTGTGAACCTTTTTTACCTGCGCGGGCCAAATCAAAGTTGAAACCAGGTAATAAAAGCTGGAATCCAAGGCTCATATTACCGGATTGAGGGTCAACTTTTACGAAACTAACTGTGCCTTTGAAATTCTGTTTGTAGGTTTTGATTGAAACATCCGGATTGCTCTCTGCATCATCCATTGGATAGCTAAAACGGGTACCGGCTACAACGTATTCAGAGTTTTCTGTTATGAAGGGTGAACTGTGGTTACCACTTGAATTTGGGATTTCAATGATATCAACAGTTCTGAATGTTTTCATATCAATACGACCAATCCGCGGAGTATTATTGGCATTTCCAAATGCCCATCTGCCATCGTGTTCGCCGTTGGTTAGTGATAATGCAGGGTGGTGAAGGTCATCCCAAGGAACAAACCCGTGGGATGTGTTCAACATAGGTTTAGTTTCTTCGGAGTATCCATATCCACTGGTTGGGTCAACCGAAAATACCGGGATAATTCTGAATAATCTTCCGGAAGGAATTCCATAAACAGTCATTTGACCGCTGAATCCACCAGAAACGATATTGTAGAATTCATCATGTTTTCCGGGGCTTACATATACTTTGGAAGCTGCATCAGCATCGGTTCCAGCTGATTGGGGCTTTCCCTTGCAACCTGCAAAGGAAAGAAAGCCGGCAAGGGTTCCTGTTAAGATAATCCCTATCCAGATTTTTAAGGTATTGTTCTTCATAACCGTTTTATTGGGTTTATTTTTTGATATCGTTTTTGTACATAAATTCTAAAACATCTCTGGCGTCTTTTTCAGTGAGGTTTTGGTTTGGCATTCTAACCAAGCACTCTTCAAGCATGGCCATGGCTTCTGCGTCTTTGTTCAGCATTTCGTCTACATTGGTAATGAAATTCATGATCCATTCCGGTTTTCTTCTGCTGGTAACACCTTCCCAACCTGGTCCAACTACACGTGTTCCATCCAGTTTATGGCAGGATGAACATTTTAAATCATAAATGTCTTTTCCAGCTTTTACCATTCCTTCATCTAAAGGATTGTTAAGGGTTACGCTGGTTATTGAACCAATCCCTTTGTTGTCGTGTTCGGCTTTTTGTTCTTCTGTTTTTTCTGGTGCCGCCGCGCCATTTGTTTCAGTGCTTCCACTAGTGCTCCCTGAATCACCGCAAGCGTATAACATACCTGCTAGTGCCAGTGCCATTAAGGTTGATGTTGTTTTCATGTTTTTGGGTTTTAATAACATAATCGGATACGAATGTCCTAATAAGATTCAAAAGAAAGTCTGACTATAGTCAGACTCCTGAATGATAAAAATTAGTTCCCCCAGTTTGCGAGTTCGCTTTCTGTCCAAAGGTTGGGGAAGTAGATTCTCCTTTGGTATTTTGGGTGTAAATATTTTACCCAGTTACTACCACCTGTTGCTGCTTTTGTTTCTCCTTCACTGCTCAGGTAGGTATGTGCTGTTTCCATGTGAACAATTGGCCAATCAATGTTCAAGGCTTTATCTATTTTCCTGAATTGTTCATTTAACAAGTCACTCCATTTTCCTTGTGCTTTCAGGTTGTTAATTTTTGCAAAAATGTTTTTTCCTTGATAATTGTTGAGAGTTGAAAGGAATTCACTTTTGTATTTTGACTCGAAGTCTTGCAAAGTTTTGCTTTTTGAACCGGTTTCATGGTTTTTACCCGCATCCTGCCAATAGATATTTTCGAGTTTTTCCTTCAAATCTGCGTTTGCCGATAAGCGTTTTTTACCTCTTTCATTAATCAGGTTTTCGATATCGGTAAATAAGAATTCAATCAAACGGAATTGTGCACTTTGAAAACCGGAAGCAGGGGCTAAACTCAAACGGAATTCATTGTATTGTTCTTTGCTCATTCCTTTGTTCATTATGCTGAATGAATTAATCAAGAGATGAGCATAGCGCTCGATGCGTGCACCTTTTTCAAGCCAATAACTTTCAGAGTCAGTTTCGGTTTCACACAGTTGTTGTGCTTCATGTTTGATTAAGCGAAGAACAAGCTCAGTAATTTGATGGTAAACAATAAAGGTAAGTTCATCCGGAAAATCGGTTCTTGGCTTTTGTAGACTCAACAAGGTATCAGGTTGAATATAGTCCCAGTAGTTTACATACTTTGAATGGAGCAGTCCCTTGAGGTAGGTTTCAGGATCCTGGCCATCTTTTGTGAACTTCTCAGTTAGCTTTGCCAATAAGTTTTCCATCATTTTTACTTAGTTTATAGTTTAACATGCTTGCAATTCCTTCTGCTCTTTTCTTGGCTTTCTCAACCATTTCTCCTTCAAAATTTTCATTTAGTACAGTATTAAATACCCTTAGCCATAGTTGAAAATGTTGAGGTTCAATTCCAAGATTAAAATGTTTTTCAATCGGATTACCGGAATAACCTTCCTCATCGAGAAGCACAAAACTCCAGAAGGCAGTCATTCGTTCTTGATGAAGCTCCCAGTCTTGAATTTTACTGAACAATGGGGCAAGTACATCGTGACTTCGGATAGATGAATAAAATAGGTTAACCATCCGAGCAATTTGGGTTCTATTTTCTAATTTTTCCAATTGTTTTTTTTAGGGTTGATTTACCATTTAAATAGTTTTCACTTAAATCACTTATTTTGGTTTTCATTAGCATATCCTTTAAGTCACTTCTAATTTGTTTAAATCTGTCGTGTAAAGGACATGGGTTAGTTTCTGAGCAGGATTTTAGGCCTAGGCCACAGCCATTGAAAATGGAGTCTCCGTCAATTGCATTGACTATATCAATCAGGCGGATTTCTTTTAGATTTTCATCAATATAAAAACCACCATTTTGGCCCTTCATGGAGCCAATGATTTTTTGTTTAACGAGTTGTTGAAGTATTTTACTTGTATAGTAGGCAGGTGCTTCAACTGATTCTGCAATTTCATTGATTTTAACGATTGGAGAATCATTTTTACGACTGCTGATAAAAACTACAGCACGAATGGCATATTCACAAGATTTTGAAAACACGGTTAGTTCAATTGTTTTTCCAAATGTACAGCTTTGGGGAAAAGAATATGGTTTTCTGAGAAGACATGATTTAGCATGTCATTTCTGAATTCTTCAAGCATTTGATAAACAGTCTTCCATGTATTGCATGCTTGAGGTGGAGGAACAAAGTTATTGGTGATTTTGCTCAGCTTTTCAAGCCTTTCACC
>Ga0209460_1000132_pt1 | contig 104660 bp, 89 predicted proteins | sample EBPBio132013_DNA_FD_185868 | JGI IMG/M metagenome (GOLD analysis project Ga0209460, IMG submission 185868) | Wastewater treatment Type I Accumulibacter community from EBPR Bioreactor in Madison, WI, USA - Reactor 2_5/13/2013_ DNA (SPAdes)... | ecosystem: Engineered > Bioreactor > EBPR >... | reverse complement strand
AGCTGAGGCATTATCCATAAGCTGAGAACTAGGTAAATCATATAACAATGTGCCTAAGCTATCAGTTAAAAAAACTAATTTTTCTTCTATTTGTGAACCATTAGAAAAACCTTTAAAGCGCATGCCGGTAATTAATATATTTTTAGTTGCACTGTCTTGAATTATATCCCTACCCTCAGCATAATTAGGACTGGGATGGTTATACAATTTACGCCATAACTCTACTCCGTTTGTATTTGTTTTAATAAGTAATAATTTACAAATATTAAGTGCACTATCAACTGTGCAACCTGATAGTAAAAAACCACCATCAATACTTTTATTTGATTGAAATAAAAAAACATGCTCGTTATTTGAACTATATTTGCGTTGCCATATAGTATCACCATTAAAATTTAATTTGATAAAAACACCTTTTGTATAATTAAAGGAGGCATTGGTTTTTATAAAGTTTGCTAAAAAAATAAAATTATCAATTTTTTTACCATAGTTTCTTATATGTTTAAAACTAGTTATGCCTGCATAAAAACCATTTGTATCTCCAAATTGAACAACAGTGTAAGTATTTGTTATGGCGTTGTATTTAGTTAAATCTAAAGTAGTAATCCAGTTATTTCCTTGAGTTTTTAACGTTTTTGAAATTACAAGATAGTTATTCGGGCTTGTTTCAAAACTTGCAATACCATAAGTACCATAAGAACCAGGCAAGTTAATGCGTTTTCTAAAACCACCCTGGCTGCTTAAGCTTAAGTTAAGCAACATTAAATAAATGATAAAGTAAGTTTTAGAAAAACACATTATATATCTAAATTAAAACAATTAATTTGTTTTTACAAATTTTCTGCGGTAAACCAGTTCAGTATTTGTATAAGCATTAAAAAAGTAAACACCGCTATTAAAACCATTAAGGTTGATATTAAACATTTGTATTATCCTCCTTGTTAGAACAACAAAACAAAATTTTAAAAGAAAATTATGCTTTATTAAAAAAGCTAAAAAAATAATTAGAGCAAAATGTATAAAATCAAAAAAGCCGCAACTTTACAGTTAACGGCTTCTTTTACCTATGAAAAAAAATTTATTTATGCGTTTTTTCGCTACTTACTGTTAATTTTTTACGACCACGCGCTCTGCGTGATGCTAATACTCTACGACCATTTGGTGTAGCCATACGCTCTCTAAAACCATGTTTGTTTTTACGTTTGCGTTGCGAGGGTTGAAAGGTACGTTTCATTTTTCTTATCTATTAAATGTTAATATCTTTTAAATTTGGGATTGCAAATATAATCACTTTTTAATTATTAGCCAAATTAATATCCATAATTTTCCAATTTTAGGTCAATTTTCGTTTTTTTATGATTAAAAACACGCAAAATACTATTAATTTTACTTTTTTATGGCTAAACGCAACCAAGATACATCAAAAACCGATGAATTAGTAAAAGCTAAATTAAATTGGAAAAACTTTAAAAAGTCGTTCCGTTTATTTAACTATCTCAAACAACAAAAATATAAGTTTTTTTTAGGTATGCTTTTTCTTGTTGCATCAGCAGGCATTGGCTTATTATTTCCAATGAAATCGGGTTCATTATTAGGCATGTTTGGCGATGATGCGGGCTCTGTTGACGATAAAATTTCTAAATTATTAAGTGTTGGAGGTTTGTTACTCTTAATACTAGGGGTACAAGGCATAATAAGTTTTTTAAGAGTTTATTTTTTTGCACAAGTAACCGAAAATATTTTACAAGGTTTACGAAACGATACTTTTAGCAGGCTAATTCAAATGCCAATGGGTTATTTTAGTAAAAACCAATCGGCCGAATTAAGTAGCCGTATTGCAACAGACATTAACGTTATTTCTGATGCTTTTACCGTTAATATTGCCGAAATTATTAGACAATCCATTGTTGGCATTGGTGGTTTGGCTTTAATGGTAATGAAAGTAGATTGGTTTATAGCCAAATGGTTTGTTATTATTATTCCGCCATTAACCCTTATTGCTATTTTATTTGCAAAAAAAATTCGTAAGTACTCTAAAGATTTGCAAGATAAAATTGCCGAAGCTAATGTTATAGTTGCCGAGGCTTTAACGGGTATTACCAATGTAAAAACATACACAAGCGAAACAAAAGAAATTAACCGCTTTGAAACTAAAACCAGCCAAATTAGAACCATTGGCTTAAAATACGGCTTGTTTAGAGGTGTGTTTTTTACATTTGTGGTTACATTTATTTTTGGAACTGTTTTTTTTATTTTATTTAAAATGATAGAAGCAAAAATAAACGGCCAAATTACTGCCGAAGAGTTTGGCGAATTTATGATGCTTTCTTTATTTGTTAGCGCATCTTTAGGCGGCTTACCCGAACAAATTGCAGGTTTGCAAAAAGCGCTTGGCGCAACTGATAGAGTTTTTGAAATAATTGATGGCGAAATAGAAAAAATAAATTTAAGTAACCAACACCAACAAAAAGTGCATCAACCTTCTAAAATTGAATTTGAAAACGTAAGCTTTAATTACCCAACCCGTGCAGATTTTTCGGTATTAAAAAGTGTAAGCTTTATTGCAAACCCTGGCGAAACTGTTGCTTTGGTTGGCAGTAGCGGTTCGGGTAAAAGTACAATTGCTTCTTTATTATTGCGTTTTTACGACCCCAATAACGGAATTATTAAAATAAATAATACTAATACACGCAATTTCGATTTAACCGAACTACGCGAATTAATTGCCTTAGTGCCTCAAGATGTTGTTTTATTTGCAGGAAGTATAAAAGAAAACATTGGTTACGGTAAGCCTAATGCAACAGACGAAGAAATTATTGAAGCTGCAAAACAAGCCAACGCATTAGATTTTATAAATGCTTTTCCTGATAAATTTAATACTTTGGTTGGCGAAAGAGGCATTCAACTTTCTGGAGGACAAAGGCAACGATTAGCTATAGCAAGGGCAGTTCTCAAAAACCCAAGCATTTTAATTTTAGATGAAGCCACAAGTAGTTTAGATAGCGAGAGCGAAAAATTAGTTCAAGAAGCTTTAGATAAATTAATGAAAGGCCGTACAAGTATTGTTATTGCCCACCGTTTAGCCACTATTCGCAATGCAGATAGAATTGTTGTAATACAAAAAGGCGAAATTAAAGAAAACGGCACACACAACGATTTAATGAAATTGCAAGATGGGTTTTACCAAAAACTCAGTAAAATGCAATTTGAGTTAAGCTAAATTTTTTTTAGGAAAGATTTTTGTTAAAATTAAAATTCACTTTTTTTAGTGAATTAAGCATATATCAATGTAAATAAATTGGTATTTTTAGCCCTTTATGAAAAAATATATAATTTTTCCTTTAATAACTGCAGCAGTAATTTACGCTTGCAAATCAACTAAAGATACGCAAACAACTTCAAAAAGTACAGCGCAAAACACATCAACAAATAAAACTGCACCCACTAATACCGAAACCCCTGAAATCCATATTCAAATGGATACCATAACGGTTTCTTCTAAAACTACACCAGCAGTACAAGAAGAGTACAGAGCAAGTAACACAATTTTAAACGATTTAATTCACACAAAATTAGAAGTGAGTTTTGATTGGAATAAAAGTTATTTATACGGCAAAGCTTTTATTACATTAAAGCCACATTTTTATTCTACTAATAAATTGTTTTTAGATGCCCGTGGTATGGAAATTAAAGAGGTTAGTGTGGTTTCTAAAACTAATCAAATAAATTCATCAGCCACAGGAACCTTTGTAAATAGAAGTAATTTAACGTATAAATACGAAAACGATAGCTTAAAAATTACTTTAGATAAAACGTACACTAAAAATGAACAATACACAATTTATATTGATTATGTTGCAAAACCTAACGAATTGGCAAGTGGAGGAAGTAACGCCATAATGAGCGACAAAGGTTTGTATTTTGTAAATCCTAAAGGCGAAGACTATTTAAAAATGCCTCAAATATGGACACAAGGCGAAACACAAGCAAGCTCTGCATGGTTTCCTACAATTGATAGTCCTAACCAAAAAACTACACAAGAAATTTACATGACTGTTAAAGATAATTTAACAACATTATCTAACGGTTTATTAGTGAGTACCCGTAAAAATAACGATGGCACAAAAACAGATTATTGGAAAATGGACTTGCCTCATGCGCCATATTTATTTATGATGGGTGTTGGTGAGTTTAAAAAAGTGGTTGATCAACCTTGGAAAGGAAAAGAAATTAGTTATTATGTAGAAAAAGAATACGAACCGCACGCCAAAGCTATTTTTGGAGATACAAAAGAAATGATTGAGTTTTACAGTAAAATTACTGGTGTTGATTATCCTTGGCAAAAATACGCTCAAATTAGCGTAAGAGATTATGTTAGCGGAGCAATGGAAAATACTAGCGCAACATTGCATGGCGATTTTGTAGCCTACCAAACCACACGCGATACTATTGATTATAAAAAAGGCGCATCAACAATTGCACATGAACTTTTTCATCAATGGTTTGGCGATTATGTAACTTGCGAAAGCTGGAGCAACTTACCTTTAAACGAAAGTTTTGCAACCTATGGCGAGTATTTATGGATTGAACATAAAGAAGGAAGAGATGCTGCTGATTATCACCATTTAGGTAGTCGCCGTTCATACATTGGTTCGTCTGAACAAAAAGAAGTACACTTAGTGCGTTTTAAATACGAAAACAAAGAAGATATGTTTGATGCGTTTAGTTACGCTAAAGGTGGGCAAGTATTACACATGTTGCGTAAAGTTTTAGGCGACGATGCTTTTTTTGCGGGCTTAAAAAATTATTTATCTACAAATAAATTTAAACCTGCCGAAATTCATCATTTGCGTTTAGCTTTTGAAGAAACTACAGGGCAAGATTTAAACTGGTTTTTTAACGAATGGTTTTTAGCCTCTGGTCGCCCTAAATTATTAGTAACTAAAGATTATAATACAAATAACAATACCTTAATTTTAAACATTACACAAAAACAAAATTTAAAAACAACTCCTTTATACATTATGCCTTTAGATATTGATGTTTATGTAAATGGAAACAAACAACGCACTAGGGTTTGGATGAGAAACGAAAAAGAAACATACACAATAACATGTAATGGTAAACCACAATGGGTAAATATTGATGGTGAAAGAAGTTTGTTAGCAGATGTTGACTTTGAAAAATCTACAGAAGAATTAATAGCGCAATACAAAACAGGTGCTTTATATGGTGATAGAATAGAAGCTTTAAAAGCATTAGAAAAAAACATAACAAACAATGAAATTAAATTAGTGTTTAAAGAAGCCGCTCAAAATGATAAGTTTCATGAATTAAGAAGTTTTGCTTTAAGCAGATTAAAAACACTAAGCGATAAAGTTGAATTAAAAAACATTTTAATTAGTGTTTATACTAACGATGTTAAAACGCTTGTTAAAGCAGATGCTTTATGCATTTTAAATGAACAATTTAATGCTGATGCTGATGTGCAAGAATTAAACACAAAAGCTTTAAACGCAAACAGCTACTCTATTTTAATTGAAGGTTTGCAGGGTATAAATAAAAAAGATTCTAAACTAGCAACGGAAAAAGCAAAAGCTTTTGAAAATGAATACAGTGCAAGAGTGTTAAATACTATAGCTTCAATTTATGCTTCAAACCCCAACGATAATCAAAGTCATTTTTTTAGAAATGGCTTTAAATACATTCCAGGCTTTGATATGTTAAGTTATTTAGCTTCATATAATAAAGCATCTAAAAAATTTACAACGCCCAAAGCTGCACATGATGCCGCTCAAGACTTTGAATCGGTTGCAAAAGGCGGAGGTAAGTTTACTAAAATGGGAGCAGTAAAAGCTTTAAAAGATTTATTAAACATTTGGAAAGAAAAAGAAGCAAATGCTAAAGCCAAAAATGATTCTGATTTGACTGCAATTAGCGAAACAAAAGCTTTTATAGAAAAAGCATACACAAGTGTAAAGTAATAATTTAATCTTTTAGTAATTTAATCTCAAAAGGGTCTAACCTAAAACCTGTGGCTTGTTGTCCATTAGGAGAGCTACTCTTTATAACTACACCATTATAAATTAAACCCTTTAAACAAATTTTTTTACCATTAAAACTTAAATAATTAATTTTTTTATTGGAGTTACCAATTGGTACAGCATAGCCATCGCTTAACAAGAGTTCCCAATCCCAATACATTATATTAGCTCCTTTGCCTTGTTGGTTTGGGGTGTATTTCCTAAAAATACCAATAATTTCTGCATAAGAATTTTTGTTTTCTTCTAAGCAATTCCATGTGTTACATTTTGTTGTAAATTTAATGCTATCAGATTGAGAAAAAAGTTGCGAACCGTTAGATATAATAAAAACAAAAAATAAATTAAGTAATACTGTTTTCATAATTTATTAAAAATTAGTTATTATAAAATTAATTGTTTTCTGCTTTATTTAAAAGTAAATCTTTAGCAGTTTTAAACGTAACAGCATTGTATTTCTTTTCAATATAAAGTACAACTTTTTCTAAAACATCTTTACTGTTATTATCTAAGCCATTAATGTCTTTGCTAAAAACTTCATTAAACGCAAGCTCTTTAATTGCTTTAATTTGCTTAGGTAATTCACCAAAAGCCAATTCTATTTTTCGCTCTTTATATAATAAAAGAAACTCCTCTAATTTATTTTGGATAATTTCATCACATTTAACTATTTCGTTTTGACGTAAAATTAAATTTTGTTCGGCTTTTAGTTTTAACGAATTTATATCAATATAATTTATGTTATTTTTTTTAATTACAGTTGCATCAACATTTGCGGGAACACCCAAATCTATTACTGTTTTTTTAGAGGTGTCTGTATTTAGTAATGAAGTATAAATTTCATTATCAATAACAGGAGTATTGCTTGCCGTACAAACTATAAGCACATCAAAACTTTCTTTGTAATTTTTTAATTCGGTTAAATTGTAGGCTTTGCCCCCTGTTTTAGTTGCAAGTTTGGCCGCATTACTTAATGTTCTATTAAAAACAACATTATTTTCAAAACTATGTTTTTTAAGATAAGTTGCCATTAAAGTGTTTGTTTCGCCACTACCCACAAAAATTAAACGTGCGTTATTTTTAATCCCATTTTGTAAAAGCGAACGGTATGCTAAAGACACAATAGATACAGGGTTTTTAGCAATATTGGTTTGTGTATAAATTTGTTTAGCAGTTTCAATGGTTTTTTTAATAAGTAACCTTATAAAATCTCCTGTTAAACCATTAAAATTACAAAATTCATAAGCTTTTCTAACTTGTGTAATAATTTCTCTTTCGCCAACCACTAAACTTTCTAAAGATGCGGCAACTTTAAACGTATGAGTTACTGCATTATTACCTTTAAAAATTTCGCAAGCATTTTCAATTTCCTTTATTTCAGCTTTGGTTAAATTGTTGTTTAAAGTATAAATAATTTCAGAAACATTAAATTGTTTCAATTCTGAAACAAAAAACAATTCTACTCGGTTGCATGTGTTTAAGTATAAAATTTCTTTAAAACTAAACTGAACTTTTAATTGATTTAATTTATCTAATTGTTCAGTTTCATTAAGTTGTAGCTTTCCAATTAAATTTAATGGTAAGTTTTTGTGTGTAAAAGCTAATATTTTAAAGTAGTTCAAAATTAAGTACAAAAGTCAGATTTTTTTCTATTATTATTGTCATTAAATTGTCATTATCGCTACTTAAACTCAGATTATTATTAGTACTTTTGTAAACTAAAAAAATTAAAATGAGTCAACATTTAAGCGAACAAGAATTATTACGTCGTCAAAAATTAGCCGAATTACAACAATTAGGAATAAACCCTTATCCGGCAGATGAATTTAAGATTAATGTAAACGCTTTAGACATAAAGGAAAATTACGAAAGAGATAAGTTAAATTATAAAGATGTAAGTATTGCAGGAAGGGTAATGAGTATTAGAGATATGGGTAAGGCTTGTTTTGCTGTTATTCAAGATTCTACAGCTCGTATTCAAATTTATATTAGAAAAGATGATATTTGCCCAACTGATGACAAAACTTTATATGATGTTGTTTGGAAAAAACTTACAGATATTGGTGATATTATAGGTATTGAAGGATATGTTTTTACAACTAAAACAGGCGAAATAAGTATTCACACAACAAGTTTTAAAATTTTAAGTAAAGCTTTAAAACCTTTACCAATAGTAAAAACAGATGAGAGTGGAAATTCTTTTGATGAGGTTAGTGACCCAGAGTTTAGATACCGACAAAGATACGTTGATTTGATAATTAACCCACAAGTGCGCGATACGTTTAAAAAACGCACACAAATAGTAAACTCAATACGAAACACTTTAAATAATGCAGGTTTATTAGAAGTAGAAACACCAATTTTACAAAGTATTCCTGGTGGAGCAACAGCAAGGCCTTTTATTACACATCATAATGCATTAAATATTCCATTATACTTACGTATTGCAAATGAACTTTATTTAAAACGATTAATAGTTGGTGGTTTTGATGGCGTTTATGAATTTGCAAAAGATTTTAGAAACGAAGGAATGGACAGAACACATAATCCAGAATTTACTGTACTTGAATTTTATGTGGCATATAAAGATTACAATTGGATGATGAAATTTTCGGAAGAATTACTCGAAAAAGTTGTGTTAGATTTATATGGGAAAACAACAGTTACCGTAGGCGATAAAGAAATTGATTTTGCAGCACCTTTTAAACGTGTTACTATGTATGATGCCATAAAAGAGCATACAGGAGTAGATATTTCTAACTTAGATGAAGAAGGCTTAAGAAAAGTGTGTAAAGATTTAAACATACATGTTGAAGCAAGTATGGGAAAAGGAAAATTAATTGATGAAATTTTTGGAGCTAAATGCGAAGGTAATTACATACAGCCAACTTTTATAACCGATTACCCTGTTGAAATGAGTCCGTTAACTAAAAAACATCGTACAAATGCTGGATTAGTAGAGCGTTTTGAATTAATGGTTAATGGGAAAGAAATTGCAAATGCTTATAGCGAATTAAACGATCCAATAGATCAACGTGAGCGTTTTGAAGAACAATTAAAATTACAAGAACGTGGCGATGATGAGGCAATGTTTATTGATCATGATTTTTTAAGAGCATTAGAGTATGGTATGCCTCCAACTGCAGGTATTGGCATTGGAATTGATAGATTAACAATGATGTTAACTAATAATGCTGCAATTCAAGAAGTGCTATTTTTCCCACAAATGCGCCCAGAACATAAAGCAGAAGATTAATTATTTAACTTCAACAACTTTACCGTTATCAAAGTTTAAAGTTCTCCCTTTTTGAGGGTTGTATATTAACATATCGTGCGTTGCAAAAAGAACAGCGCAACCTGTTTCGCTTATATTTTTTAAAAGCTTAAATATTTCTTCGCTAGTTTCGGGGTCAAGGTTTCCTGTTGGCTCATCAGCTAAAATTAATTCGGGGTCGTTAATTAACGCTCTAGCAATACTTACACGTTGTTGTTCGCCTCCGCTTAATTCGTGTGGTTTTTTATTTTCTTTACCTTCTAAACTTACTTTTTTTAGCACATCTAAAATTCGTGCTTTTATTTTTATTGTGTCTTTCCAGCCTGTAGCTTTCATTACAAATAACAAATTATCATAAACACTTCTATCATTTAAAAGTTGAAAATCTTGAAAAACAATTCCAAGTTTACGCCTTAAAAATGGAATTTCGTTTCGTTTTAAACTTGTTAAATTAAAGCCACAAGCTTCAGCTTTTCCAACATTAATCGAAATATCTCCATAAATAGTTTTTAAAAAACTACTTTTTCCGCTTCCGGTTTTTCCAAGTAAATATACAAATTCACCTTTTTTTAATTCAAAAGTTAGGTTACTTACAACAATTCTATCATCTTGAAAAATTGAAACGTTATTATAATTTAATAATGTTGACATAATAGTTTATAAAGTTAAATATTTGTAACTAAATCAATCTTGTTGCTTATAACCAATATCAACATTAACGGGTTAATAACATATTATTGGAAGTATAAATCAATTAAAGAATCAAAAGTATTTTTAATGAAATAAATTTTACACTTTTTCTTTTTAATGTTTAGTAGAATTAAAGCGGTTTTTATAAGTTTAATTTTTGGTTTTAGCATTGTTGCTAAAGCACAACAAACTGCTATTTTTATTGATAAAGATGCTAAGTACAAAAGTGGGTTAGAACTTTTTGATAAAAAACAATTTGCAAGCGCGCAAAATAATTTTAACGAATATTCAGCAACATCAACAAATAGAATTTTAAAATCAAACGCATGTTTCTATTCTGCAGTTTGTGGTATTGAACTTTTTAATAAAGATGCAGAGTGGCAATTAAAAGAATTTATTAGGCTATATCCTGAAAGTCAAAAAATTAACATGGCTTATTTTTATTTAGGAAAAAATAATTTTAGAAAGAAAAAACCTAACGAAACAATTGAATACTTTGAAAAAGTTGACAAAAAAGATTTAACTAAAGATGAAATAGCTGAAATGCAGTTTAAACGTGGTTATAGTTATTTTGAAACTAATAATTTTGAAAAAGCTAAAACAGATTTTTATGAAATAAAAGATATTGATAACAAATATGCATTCCCAGCAAACTATTACTACTCGCACATTGCTTATTCTGAAAAAAATTATGAAACTGCACTTACAGGTTTTAATAGATTAGTTGGAAACGAAACGTTTGGAAGCATTGCTCCTTATTACATTACACAAATATATTTTATCCAAAATAAGTACGAAAAAGTAATTACTGAAGCCCCTAAATTATTAAACGATAGTGCCAACATTCAAAAAGAAGGTGAAATAAACAGAATGATTGGAGAAAGTTATTTTAATTTAAAAGATTTTAATAATGCTTTAATTTATTTAAAGAAAACAGAATTAGGCTCTGGTTTAAACCCTCAAGGAAACTACGCTTTAGCTTATTGTTTATATAAAACAAATGAATTTGAAAAAGCTATTCCTTATTTTTCTAAATCGTTAGAAAGTAATGATACTCTTGCGCAAAATGCTTGGTATCATTTAGCGGATTGTTACTTAAAAACAGGAGATAAATTAAAAGCTAAAAATGCGTACTTAGGCGCATATACCAAAAATATAAACTCAAATATAACCGAAGATGCATTATATAGCTTTGCGAAAATTAGTTACGAATTAGATTTTACGCCATACAATGAGGCTGTAAAAGCATTTCAAAATTACATAAAACAATACCCTAATTCATCTAAAAAAGAAGAATGTTATAGGTACTTAATTAACGTATATTCTACTACAAAAAATTACGATATGGCTATTAAAAGCATTGAAAGTATTGATAATATAGATCCTATTTTAAAAGTAACCTATCAAAAACTAATTTATTTTAAAGGAATTGAAAACTTTAATAACAATAACATTGACGATGCTGAAGAACAATTTAAAAAATCATTAAAACAAAATTCTGATTTACAACTTAATGCATTAGCACAATATTGGTTGGCTGAAATTTCTTACATTAGAAAAGATTACACAACAGCAATTGAACAATGGAAAGGCTTTCAAATACTTAATGGCGCTATAAATTTAAAAGAGTACGATTTAAGTAACTACGCATTAGGTTATGCCTATTTTCAAAGAAAAGAAAAAGATGATTATACAAATGCTAACGTTTCGTTTAGAAAATTTTTACTTACTAAAAATAAATATGAAGATGCTAAAATTGCAGATGCAACTATTAGAGTAGCCGATTGTTATTTTAAGAATGCCGATTTTAAACAAGCAAGCGAATATTACGAAACAGCAATAGCAACTAATAAAAACGATGTAGATTATGCAATTTATCAAAAATCACTTTGCGATGGAGTAAGCAAAAACTATAAAGAAAAAATAAATGAATTAAAGAAAATTGAAAGTAGATATCCAAATTCTAATTATTATAGTGCAGCAATAAATGAAATTGCAGATACGTATTTTAAAAATCTAAAAGATGACGATAATGCAATTATATATTACAATAAAATTTTAAAAAATTATCCAAATTCAAGTTTTTCAAATAATGCTTATGCTCAATTAGGTAATATTTATTTTAATAAAAAACAAGACGAAAAAGCATTTGAATATTTTGATAAGTTTGTTCAAACAGACACTAAAAGCGATGCGGCCAAAGAAGTATTAGAGGCAATAAAAAAAATATTTCAAGCAAAAGGAGATGTTGAGGGTATGGAAAAATATTTTGCCTCGGTAGGCAATCCATTATCAGAAAATCAACTTGAAAAAGAAATTTTTAATACAGCTTATGATGCCTATTACAATCAAAAAAATTGTGATATCGCAATGCCAAAATGGGAAAATTATATTTCTAAATTTCCTAATGGTAAATACATTAACGAAGCACAATTTTGTTTAGCCGAATGTGCTTATAGTAAAAATTTATTTGAAAAAGCATTAACTGGATATTTATATTTAATAACCAAACCTAGAAATATAAATACAGAAGTAGCACTAGCAAAAGCTAGTTACATATATTTTAAAGATAAAAAATATGCCGAAGCACTACCTTTATTTCAACAATTACAAGAAGTTGCAGAAACTCCCTCAAATAAAAGCGCAGGAAGATTTGGCGCAATGCGTAGTGCATTTAATATTTTAAATTACGAAACTGCATTGCAAGAATGTAATAAAGTAATGAGCACTGAAAAACTTAGCCCACAACAAGTTTCTGAAGCAAAATATATAAAAGCAAAATCGTTATTTGAAACAAACAGATTAAATGATGCATTAATTGAATTTAAAGATATAACTAAAACTGCCAAAAATGCAACAGGAGCCGAGGCTTTTTATCATATAGGAAAAATTCAATACAGTAAATCGGAATTTAAAGATGTAGATAAAACAGTAAATAAAATAATTTCATTTCCATACACAAATGATTATTGGAACAATAAAGGAATGTTGCTTTTAGCCGATGCTTATATTGCTTTAAATGAAAATGCAAACGCTAAAATTATATTACAAACAATTATTGATGGTAAAGGCAAACAAGAATTTATTGATGAAGCACAACAAAAAATAAAATCGATTGATGAAATTGAAAATCAAAAAATATTAAATTTAAAAGTAGAACAAACAGATTTAAAAATAAATAACACTACAAATAACTCAGATAAAGATTTGTTTGATAAGCTTATTGAAGAATCGCAAAACAATCAAACTAACAACCCTAACGCGCCAAAATAAATGCAAAACAGTATTACAAATATTGATTTTAATTTAAAACAACAACGGTTAATTAAATGTTGTTTATTGGCATTTTTACTAATTGCTTTTGTAAGCATTACTTACTCACAAAACTCACCAACTGAAAATACTTACACAACTTCAACTACATTTAATCCAACAATTAAAGACGCTATAAAATTTTCTGATTTACCCGAAATTAAAGATAGTGTTAAAAGAATTCAAAACATTAAATATGGCATTTATAGCGAACCTTTATTTCCAAAATATCAAGTCCAATTAATTAATGCAGCAAAAATTCAAAACGAACCATTGCCTAAATTATACCATGCTTTAATTAAGGCAGGTTATGGCCCAATTTATAATATGCCTTACGGCGAAATATTTTTAGCAAACACACGTTCTCGTCAAAATAATTACGGCTTACATTTTAAACACTTGTCCAACACGGCGCATTTAGAAAACGTTGGTTATGGTGGCATGAGTAATAATAAATTAAATGTTTTTGCAAAACAATTTTATAAAAAACACACATTAAGTGGTAATATTTTATATAATAGAGATGTTGTGAGATATTACGGATATGACACTTCTGTAAATAAATTAAGTAATAGTTATACTAAACAAAGATACCAATTAATTAACCCAACATTAAAGCTACAAAGTCATTATACAGATAGCACACATATAAATCATACAATTGAACTAGGATATCATAACTTGCAAAATTTACATAGAGAAGCTGAAAATAACATTAAATTAAATGCTAGTGGAGATATGTTTTTAAATGGAGAGCATTTTAACTTAAATTTTTTAACCGATTACTACAATCATAAGCAAAGTAATGATACATTAAATAATTTAATTATGAGCTTAAATCCTAATTTTATTGCAAGCACAAAAAAATGGAATGCTAAACTAGGTTTAACTGGAACTTTAGATAATTTTAAAGGACAATCTAAATTTTATTTTTACCCAAAGTTAAGTGTAGATTATAATGTATATGAAAATATTATAATACCATACGCTGGATTAGAGGGAGGTTTAATTAAAAATAGTTTCAGATCATTAACTACAGCAAATCCTTTTGTAGATACTACTTTAAAATATACAAATACAAATAATAAAATAAAAGGTTATATTGGTTTAAGAGGAAATTTAAGTTCTAAAACAACTTATAATACAAAAGTAAGTTATGATATTTTTGATAGTATGTATTTTTTTGTAAGAAATTACACAGGTACTAATTTGCTTCAAAACTCATTTACCCCTATTTATGATAACGCAACACTAATAACAATAAATGGCAGCTTAAAATACCAATTAAGAGAAAAATTTCATATTGTAGGTACTGGTAATTATTATATATGGAAAACAAAAACAATTACAAGAGCCTATCATAAACCAGATTTTGATTTTACAATTAGCGGGGTTTATAATTTAGAAAGTAAAATAATAATTAAAGCAGATATATTTTTAGCTGGTAAACAATGGACGTTAAGCGAAATTAGAGATAACGAAACATTTACTACAACATATAAACCAACACAACTTAATGGTTATGTTGATGCTAATTTAGGAGCTGAATATAGATATAGTAAAATGCTAAGTTTTTTCGCGCAGTTTAATAACATTGCAAACCAACGTTATTATAGATTTGACCATTACCCAAGTATGAGATTTAATTTTATGTTAGGTGTTACATTCGTGCCATTTTAAATGAATTTTACTAATTCACAAAATCAAATTATTTTTTATGAGTTAAAAGGCAATTTAAACTCAACACAAACAATAGTATTTTTAAATGGCTTAACTCAAAGCACTTTATCGTGGTTTTTTGTTTTACCTTATTTTGAAAAAGAATATAAAATTGTTTTACTTGATTTTGTTTTTCAAGGACAAAGCACTAAAGATGCCGATTGGAAAAATTTTAACGAACACGCAAAAGATGTATTTGAATTATTAAACTTTTTAAAAATTAATCAACCAATAATTTGTGGTATCTCTTATGGTAGTTTAGTTGCGCAACATTTTGCAGTTAACTACCCAAATAATTTAAATAAATTAATTCTTTTAGCAACTTTTGCGCATAAAACGCCATATTATAATGCAATTGAATTATCATGGTGGAATGCTTTAAAAATTGGAGGATACAATTTACTTTTAGATATTATGTTGCCCAGCGTTTTAAGTGAAAATTATTTCACCAACCCTGTAATACCAATTGAATTAATGAAAGAAAGCAGAAAAGAATTAAACCAAAATGCAACTGCGATTTTTAATTTAATGCAAGCTACAAAAGCACGAGAAGACTACAGGCCCGAACTTAAAAAAATTATAGTTAAAACTTTAGTTTTACAAGGCGAAAAAGATTTACTACTGCCAGTACATTTAGCACAAGAAGTGCATAAAAACATAAATAACTCTAAGTTTGATGTAATTAAAAATGCAGGCCATACTTTAAATTTAGAATTTGTACCTCAAGTATGCGAAAAAATAATTTATTTTTTAAATGAAAAATAATTCATTAATACTTATTCAAACAAATTTTAAATTAATAACTAATTATTTATTAAAAAATAAGTTCAATAAAATTGTAATTATTTGTGATACAAATTCAATGCAATTTTGTTTGCCAATTTTAGTTTCAAATGTAAATCCATTATTAAAGGCCGAAATTATTGAAGTTGATGCAAGTGAAGAAAGTAAAAGTTTTGAAACGGTTACCTCTATTTTAGAAACATTATTTGAATTAAAGTTAAATAAATCGGATTTAATAATTAATTTAGGCGGTGGTGTAGTAGCTGATTTAGGAGGCTTTGTCGCTTCTATTTATAAAAGAGGAGTAAATTTTATAAACATTCCCACTACGCTCTTAGCAATGGTAGATGCAAGTGTTGGCGGAAAAAATGGAATTAATTATTTTAATTTAAAAAATAGTATTGGAACAATTGTTCAACCAAATTTAGTGTTTATTAATAATTCATTTCTTAAAACTTTGCCTGTTGAACATTACCAAAACGGATTAGCCGAAGTTTACAAAATAGCGTTAATTAACAATAAAACATTTTGGAATAGCTTACAAATCGGAAAATTGACCGAATTAGAGTTGATTAAAAAAGCAATAACATTAAAACAAAACATTGTTAATAAAGATCCATTTGAAAAAGGCTTAAGAAAAATATTAAATTTTGGTCATACCATTGCTCATGCCATTGAAATGTTTTATGTTAAAAATAATTTATTTATTTTACATGGTTATGCTGTTGTAATAGGAATGATAGTTGAAACACATATTGCGTTTCAAAAAAAATTAATTAGTAAAGACACGTTAAATGAAGTTGTAACAACATTAGTTTCAAAATTTACTATTGAAATAACTTTAAAATTAAATTATTTAGATTTAAAACCATATTTAATACAAGATAAAAAAAATAAAAACGGAATAATAAAAATGGCTTTATTAAATGATATAGGTAAATGTAAACACGATATTACGGTTACAGAAAAAGAAATATCTAAAGCCCTCTTGTTTTTTGAAGGCACTAATTAGTTTTCAATTCTTTAATAACTTCAGTGCTATTAATTGATAAAGCATTAAAAATATAATTTGCTTGTAAATAAAAGTTCTCGCGCTCTTTTAATTTATTTTCAATAAAAGATAAAAGTTCCTCATCATTTAAATTGCTTATTAATGGCCTATTAGTTTTAGATTCTTTTAAACGAGAATACAAGGCTTTTACAGGCATTTGTAAATAAATTAAAGATGCTTTATTTTTCACAATTTGTAAATTATTATTAAAACATATTGTTCCACCACCTAAAGCAATTATATAATTTCCATTTAACTCTAATATTTTATTTAAAATGGTTGTTTCTATTTTACGAAATTCATTTTCTCCTTCATTTAAAAATATATCAGAAATACTTTTATTACTTTCTCTTTCTATTTCTTTATCTAAATCAATAAACAAATAATTTAACTGTTTAGCCAATTTTTTACCAAGTGTAGTTTTTCCACACCCCATAAAACCGGTTAAACATATTTTATTGTAAGGTAGTATATAAATTATTTTTTATTTGCAATTGCAAATTCTTTGGCAAAATAGGTTAATATTACTGATGCTCCAGCTCTTTTTATGCTTAATAAAATTTCGTCACGCACCTTATCTCCATCTATCCATCTTTTTGCAGCAGCAGCTTTTACCATTGCGTATTCGCCACTTACATTGTAAGCAGCAATAGGTAAAGTAAAATTATCTTTTAATGTTTTAATAACATCTAAGTAACTTAATGCAGGTTTAATCATTAAAAAATCTGCCCCCTCAATGGTATCTAAATCTGCTTCTAAAATTGCTTCGGTTACATTTGCCGGATTCATTTGATAAGTTTTTTTATCACCAAATTTTGGTGCACTATCTAAAGCATCTCTAAACGGACCATAAAATGCACTTGCATACTTTGCAGTATAACTCATTATAGAAACGTTAGTAAATTTATTTTTATCTAAAATATTTCTAATGCTTCCAACTCTACCATCCATCATATCACTGGGGCCAATTATGTCTGCGCCTGCATAAGCTTGAGCCAACGCCATTTTGCAAAGAATATCTAAAGTTTCGTCGTTTAATATTTCGTTGTTTTTTACCAAGCCATCGTGCCCATCACTACTGTATGGATCCATGGCAACATCAGTCATTAATACAACATTTGGATAATATTTTTTAATTAATGAAATTGTTTTTAAATACAATCCGTTTTTATTTAAAGCTTCGCTTGCTGTTTTATTTTTTAATTTATCGTTTATACTTGGAAATAAACAAAAAGAATTAATTCCTAATTTTACACAAGCCTCTATTTCTTTTAAAATTAAATCTGCACTATATCTGTAAATATTAGGCATTGAAGCCACTTCTGTTTTTTTGTTTTTCCCTTCAATTAAAAATAGTGGATAAATAAAATCATTAGTGCTTAACCAATTTTCTTGAATTAAATTACGAATAGTTTCGTTTTTACGATTTCTACGCGGACGTTGAATGTTTAATTCCATAGTAATTATTTAATTACACCTAATTCTTTTCCAATTTTTGTAAATGCAGTTATGGCTTTATCTAAATGTTCTTTTGAATGAGCTGCACTTAGCTGTACGCGAATACGCGCTTTATCTTTAGGTACAACTGGATAAAAGAACCCAATTACATAAATACCTTCTTGTAATAATTTATCGGCAAAGGTTTGCGATAATTTAGCATCATACAACATAACAGGTACAATTGCACTATCGCCATCTTTAATATCAAAGCCTGCAGCTTTAATTCCTTTTTTAAAATAATTTACATTCCACTCTAATTTATCGCGTAATTCTGTTGTGCTACTTAAAATATCAAACACAGCATTACTTGCACCAACAATACTTGGAGCTAAACTGTTGCTAAATAAATAAGGGCGAGAGCGTTGTCTTAAAATTTCAATTATTTCTTTTCTTCCGCTTGTAAAGCCTCCCATTGCTCCGCCTAATGCCTTTCCTAAAGTACCGGTTACAATATCTACTCTGCCAATTACATTATTTAACTCTATTGTACCTCTACCAGTTTTACCAATAAAACCACTTGCATGGCATTCATCTACCATTACCAAAGCGTTGTATTTATCTGCTAAATCACAAATTTTATTTAAAGGAGCAACAAAACCATCCATACTAAAAACGCCATCTGTTACAATTATTCTATTGCGTTGTGCTTGTGCTTTAATTAATTGCTCTTCTAAATCTGCCATATCGCAATTTTTGTAACGATACCTTTGTGCTTTACATAAACGAACGCCATCAATAATACTTGCATGATTTAATTCATCACTTATAATAGCATCATTTTCATCAAACAAGGGTTCAAAAACACCACCGTTTGCATCAAAAGCGGCGGCATATAAAATTGTATCTTCGGTGCCTAAAAATTTCGCAATTTTTTGTTCTAATTCTTTATGAATATCTTGTGTACCACATATAAAGCGCACACTACTCATTCCAAAGCCATGCGAGTCTAGAGCTTTTTTAGCTCCTTCAATAACTTTTGGGTGCGAGCTTAAGCCTAAATAATTGTTTGCGCAAAAAATAATTACTTCTTTACCGCCTACCTTTACAACAGCATCCATTGGTGTTGTAATAATTCTTTCGCGCTTAAATAAACCATTACTTTCAATTTCAGAAAGCGTGTTTTGTAATTGTTGTTTTAATTGACCGTACATGCTTTTAAATAAAATATAAAAATACTACTTGTATTTTTAATATACAGTTAATTTTAAGAAAAAAATTGAAAAATGGTTTGTGATTTTTGGTATATATGGGTATTTGTATTATACCATTGTTTTATTTTTTACCTACACACATTTAGCACATTTGGTTTTTTGCCAACGCACAAACCACTCACAAAAAAAAACCAAAAGAGCTAAATTTTGCCAACGCTACATCAACTCGACAAAGACTTTTCTAAAGTATCAAACTCAAAGATAAATCCAGTAGTTTTTAATTTCTCGTTACTGACTTTTGAACCTTCTAACAACATCACCGACATTTCACCAAAAAGTAAGCGAATTATAAAACTAGGCACATTGGGCAAAAAACTCTTCTTTCCAAAAGAATGCAACAATCTTTTGGAAAAATCATTCATAGTAATTTGTTCAATGGCAATTGCATTGAAAATTCCGCTAACGGTTGAGTTTGAAAGAATAAATTCATACAATCTAACCAAATCCCGAATGTCTATCCAAGGTAAATATTGTTTTCCTGAGCCCAAGGAAACAGTAATTCCACGCTTAGCAAGAGGGGTTAATTTCTGCACCATTCCGCCATTTTTTACTAAAACAACACCTTTGCGTAAAACTACTGTACGAATACCTAAATTAGTAAATTTCAAAGCGAATGCTTCCCATTTTCGACAAACAGAAGCTAAAAAGTCATTTCCGTTTTTAGAAGTTTCTACAAATAATTTATCAGTTGTTATCGCTCCATAAAACCCAACAGCAGAGGACGAAATAAAGGTGTTGATATCGAATTTATTTTTAGAAATATATTGATATAATAAGTCAATGGATTTTATGCGACTGTCGATGAGTTCCTTTTTTCGATCGTTTGTCCATCGCTTTTCACCAATATTGGCACCAGTCAAATTAATGAGAATTTCTACTCCTTCAAATGCTTTTTTGTCGATGTATTGCTTTTCAATATCCCATTGAAAAAAACGAATATTCTCCAATGTATTAGCACTTGATTTTCGGGTTAAAACATGAATTGAATACCCTTTTTCAACTAAAAAAGGAATGAGCTGTTTTCCAACAAAACCAGTTCCTCCGGCTATTAATATTTTCTTCATTTTTTCATTCTCTTTACTAATTCTGGTAAAGCCTTTTTAAACCATACCGTGTAATGTGCTGGATTTTGAGTTACGTCACTAGAAATATCCGAAATACTCATCCATTTATAATCTTTAACTTCATTCAAGTTTGGCATTGGTTTTTCATTGGAATATCCTTTAAAAACGTGATCATACTCATGTTCAATTAAATTGTTTTCAACTTTTTCTTTATAAATGAAAGAATAAACCCATTCCAAATCACAATCTATTCCCATTTCAAATTGCAGTCTTTTCTTTGCGCCCTCCAAAACGATTTCATTCATTTGTGGATGCGAACAGCAGGTGTTTGTCCATAACCCGGCTCCATGATATTTTTCATCGGCTCTTTGCTGAAGAAGAAGTTCATCCTTTTCATTAAATATAAATACCGAAAATGCCCTGTGCAGGTGACCTTGTTCATGGGCAACTAACTTTTCCATGCTGCCTATTGCATTATCGTTTTTATCAACGAGTAATACCTCATTTCTTTCCATTTTATTTAAATTAATATTATTGATTTTCTTTTACCGCGTCGCCATAAATTTTCAAAGCTCTATCTCTGGCAAAACTATGTTCTACCATTGGTTTTGGATAATTATTTGTTCCAAATTCAGGAAGCCATTTTTTAATGTATTCTAAATTTTTATCGAATTTTTCGGTTTGAATACTCGGATTAAAAACTCGGAAATAAGGTGCGGCATCGCAACCACAACCTGCTGCCCATTGCCAGTTTCCGTTGTTGGCAGACAAATCGTAATCGTATAGTTTTTGAGCAAAATAGGCTTCGCCCCAACGCCAATCAATCAATAAATGTTTACACAAAAAACTGGCTACAATCATACGAACTCTATTGTGCATAAAACCAGTTTCATTGAGTTGTCGCATTCCTGCATCTACTATTGGATAACCTGTTTTTCCCTGACACCAAAATTCAAATTCTTGTTCATTATTTCGCCATTGAATAAAATCGTATTTCGCTTTAAACGATTGATGAACCACCTTTGGAAAGTGATACAGAATTTGCATAAAAAACTCTCGCCAAATCAATTCATTCAACCATGTTTGATTGTGATTTAATGCAAATTCTACACATTTACGAATGCTTATAGTACCAAATCGAAGAGCAATCCCCAACTGTGTCGTTTTTTGTAGTGCAGGAAAATCTCTGTATTTATCGTATTCATCAATGATAGTAGCATCTAATTTTGGTGTTTCAAAATGAATGTCTGTTTTAGTAAATCCAAGGTTTTCTAAAGAATGAATTTCGGAAAATTCTTGCTTAAAAAAATTAGTAAAATTAATTGTGTGAGAGCAATAATCTTTCTCTGTCAATTTCTCTTTCCATTTTTTAGAATAAGGTGTATAAACTGTGTAAGGCGTGCCATCATTTTTTACAACATCATTTTTATCAAAAATCACTTGGTCTTTAAATGCCTTGAACGAAATACCTTTCGTTTTGAAAAAATCAAATATTTCCGTATCTCTTTTTATGGCTTGTGGTTCATAATCTCGGTTGCAAAAAACAACTTGAATATCGTATTCTTCGGAAAGTTGTTTAAAAATATCCAACGGTTCTCCGTAAAATGTATTCAACTTACATTGATGATTTTTCAAACCTGAATTGATTGCCAAAAGTGCTTGATGAATGTAATCAACTCGTCTATCGGCTTTGTTTTCTAAAGCATCTAAGATGAATTTATCAAAGATAAAAATAGGAAGCACAGGAGATCCTGAAGACAAGGCTTGGCACAAACCTATATTATCTTCCAGCCGTAAATCTCTACGAAACCAAAAGAGGGAAAGTTTAGTTTTCATATCGTCCCATAAATTTTAGTTAGCATATGGAATAAGGTCTTTTCAATCATTTTCTAAAGTTAATTGGTCAATAAAATTCAAAAGGGATTTAATTTGTTTGTCTTCTGATTTTTGGGCTTTAATTTCTTCGATAATTTTTCTTTTTCTCTGTTCAGAAAAAGTTTCAAATATTTTTAAAACATCCGATTGGTCAAAAGTTTCTAAAATTTCTTTTTCGGTGATATTTTGTTTTTCATTTAATAAACTAAGCGTTACAAGCACTTTGTTAACACCGCTTTTATTTAATGCTTTTCTGATTTCCTTGTTTATAGAAATCAATTTATCTTGCCCGGCAATAGTGAATAAATTGATGCTTTCAATTTTATAATTGTCAACTGTACCTGTAGCTTTCAACGACCCCCATTTCCCTACCATGTGTTTTGTATTGGGTATTTGAATATGATAGGTCCATGCGCCTTTTCTTGGTTCATGTTTAATTTCAAGCAGTGTATCTTTTACTAAATATTCCATGATTAAAATAGATAGCTTACTCTTTTATCTGTAAAAAGGATTGCTCTTTCGGTTCTTGAAACCGTGGATTGCAATATTTATGAAGACTACAATAGCCACAATAATAGCCGTCCAAACTATCGTTGAATTTTCGTTTTCATTGGCCACGGCAATAGCAATGAGCGACCATACCAAAACCAAAGCAAATTCACGCATATTCCGTTTCCAAATCATATAAATATGAATAAAGGCTGCGATTATTATCATTAAAATTGTCCAAATCATTTCAGAAAAACCCAATCCGTCCCAACCTATTTTGGTTAGGTATGCTGCGATATTGGCAATCAGTGCTACGGATATCCATCCTGAATAAATTGCAAATGGATATTTTAAAAACAACCGTGTTGTAGTATTCTTTGCTTTTTCATTCTCGATAATGAGCATTATTTTCATCAATATAAAAAACAATATTGCCATCAAAAAAACAGTAATCAATGTGTATTCATATATCCAACAAATTACCCACAAACTATTTGCTATACAGGAAAAAATAAACCACCAACCAACTTCCGTTACGGTGTTGTCTTCTTTTATATTCGCATTAAATAAACTTCGCCCGTAATAAATTACAAATCCCAACAGACCCAAGTAAATCAATCCCCATATCGAAAAGGCATAACCAGCCGGGGTAAATATATTTTGATATTCAGCCGATACGCTCGCCATTGTTTTACCGTTGAAAATCCCTGTATTTGATAAATAGCCCATTATTATCATGGTTACAGCCGCTATTCCATTTAGTATTTGAAGCGTTTTTTTCATAGAATTTAATATTTAAAAGTTGATAGTGCTGCTTTCCTTTGAAATTGTTTAAAAAAATATAAAACCAATAGAAATTGCGTGTAGCCATAAACGGCATCTTCTATTGGAATGGTAAATAGTCGTATTTCTAAAAAATCCTTTGGATTATAATTGACGATTGGATTTTCAATAAAACTACCCGTTAAAATTCCATTTACTGGAAAAAAGCCAAGCATTAGGATTGTGAAGATTACGGAAGCTTTGGTAATCCATTCTGCTTTAACTATAAAATGCAAGTAAATTAAAGTAACAATCGTAACAATGACTGTAATAAGTGTGTAAATTTTATCCGCATTCAATAAACCTAAAACAGACAAAATAATAATACTGACAAAGACCAATATGTTATTGAAAGCACTCAATACTTCCCATTTATAGTATTTATCAATTGTATAGAAAGTGAAGATGCAAGAGAATGGGATAAAAATAAAAAACATGATTTCTTCTAAAGGCAATCCTGCTAATACTATTCCAAGCGTGTAATCAGTATTAAACCACCATACGCCGTGAGCAGTAAACCAAACATCCCAAGCTATAAAAGGGATTGCAACAAGAAAAGCTGCTTTTATAAACGAACCAAAATGCTTGTTAAATTGAATTCTTCTATCAAAAGATGCAATAAAGCAAATAATGACCGTAAAAAATAAAATAAGAGAATAGGTATAAGCCATCATTTTGAAGCAGATTTAAAATAGATTTTAATATACTTGAATGGAACATACAAGAAGCCAAAACATTCTCCTTCTTCTTTTCCCAAGTGTTTGTGATGCTGTTTGTGAGCTCTTCTAAGTGCAAGAAAATAGGGGTTTTGGGTATGTGTAAAATATTTAATCCGTTGATGGATGAAAATATCGTGCACAAAAAAATATGCCATTCCGTAGAGCATAATCCCTAATCCGATATAAAACAAATAGTTGAAGTTTTGCAAAGAACCATTATACATCAATGCAATTGTAGGTAAAGCAAAAATCACAAAAAACCAATCATTTTTTTCTAATTCTCCATCGTTGCTATGGTCGTGGTGATCTCGGTGCAACACCCATAGAAAACCATGCATGATGTATTTATGGATAAGCCAAGTGGCTCCTTCCATCAATATAAAAACAAGTATAACAATTAATATTTTCATTTTAATTTTTGTTGAATAAGTTTTCTAAAATCTGAAAACGGTAATTAAATATTTTTTCTAATTTCTTTTTTACAAACAAAGCGTGGGCTATATTTCCTAAAAACCCCATTGGTAATTCGTAATCAACTTTATCTTTCATAAGCACTCCTTTTTCGTTAGCTATAAATTCGTGATAATGTTTCCATAATTTGTAAGGCCCTTTTTCTTGAAAATCTGTAAAACTTTTATTAGGTATAACTTCTGTAATCCTTGTTTTCCATTTTAAAGGTATTCCAAGTAGAGGCGATACCGTATAATCAATTATCATCCCCTCAAATATCTTTTCATTTTTATGCTCGGTCAATACCGTAAATGCCATATCCTTTGGGGTTATTTTTGCTAAATTCATTGGCGAAGTAAAAAAATCCCATGCAGTTTCTATATCACAATTCAACTGTTGCTCTCGATATAATTGATATTTCATAAATAATTTACTTGATAAGTATTTCAATATTTTTTTGAACAACTTCGGGACTGACATCATCTCTATTTTTTATGATGAAATTCCTGTCTTCTATGATGTTATTTCTATACCCTAAAAAGTGGGGGGCGTTTTTTTGCACCGAAAATCTAATAAATCTAAGTTCTATATTATCAGGTTCTTTACTAATGGCTTGTTCAATTTTATTCTTTCCTTCTTTAAATGATTGAAGTTTGCTTATGGGGTTAAAAACATGATTTGCCCAAATTGTTTGAAAGCCACCTAAATAAGCCAGATAAACTGGAGATTTCTCTTTTGATTTCTCTAATTCATTTATCATCCTTTTACATAAATCTTTATCATGAACCGCTTTGTTGTAGTTCATCCTTGCTTCATCAATTACAGAATTAGCAAATGAGTAATTCATAAATAAAACCGATATAATCAACATTAAAACTTTCATCATAAAATAGCAGTTTTGTATCTTAAATAACTTTTAAACGCAACAACTATTTTTTGCGGATTAGAAACTCGAATTCTACTGTTCATTATTTCTGTTGAAGAGGTTCTTTTTATTTTTTTGAACAAAGAATAATAGTATTTATAAGCCAAATACACACCGAACATAGATGAATTAGGAAGTTTTTTTATTCCGATTAAGGCTTCTTTAAACTCTTCTTCAATCTCTTTCTCAATTTGACATTTTACACAATTATCAAACACACACAAATCCACATTAGGAAAATAAGTTCTACCTAAAATTTGATAGTCATCTTTTAAATCTCTTAAAAAATTTATTTTCTGAAAAGCAGAACCCAGCTTCATTGCATAAGGTTTCAGTTCTTCATATTTTTCTTTATTACCATCTGTAAAAACTTGCAGACACATTAACCCAACCACTTCGGCAGAACCATGAATATATTCGTCATATAATTTAGAATTATAATCTATTTTCTGCAAATCCATCTCCATACTGTGTAAGAATTGGTCAATCAGAACGCTATCAATTTGATATTGACGCACTGTTTCTTGAAACGATTGTAAAATAGGATTGAGCGAAATACCCTCTTCCAAAGCATTATGGGTTTCAACTTTCAATCGGTTCAACAACTTCTCTTTATCATAATCGTGAAAGCTATCCACTATTTCATCGGCTAATCGAACATAGCCATAAATCGCATAAATTGCAGAACGAATAGCTGGTTTTAACGCCAAAATTCCCAAGGAAAAACTGGTGCTGTATTTTTGGGTTGTTATCTTGCTTACCGAGTAAGAAAGTTCATCAAATAATTGTTTCATAATGCTTCTTTTTTAAGTTTATTAACTTCTTGTGCTATAATTTTTCCTGAAATAATAGAAGGAGGAACGCCTGGTCCAGGAACGGTTAACTGACCGGTGTAAAAAAGGTTGTTCAATTTTTTATTTTTTATTTTTGGTTTCAAAACCGCTGTTTGATCCAATGTATTTGCCAATCCATACGCATTCCCACCATAAGCATTGTAATCCGAAATGAAGTCGCTTACACAATAACTCTTTTTGTATTCTATTTTTGAAGCTAAATCGGTTATTCCTGTATGTTTTTCAATTCTTGAAAGCATTTCGATTAGGTATTTTTCCTTAACATTTTCATCATCATTAATTCCTATTGCTAATGGCATTAATAGAAACAGATTTTCTTTTCCTTTAGGGGCAACACGATCATCTGTTTTAGAAGGACAACAAACATAAAACAATGGTTTTTCAGGCCATTTTTTATCTCCATAAATACAATCAATATGTTCATCTAAATCATTTTCAAAAAAAAGTGTGTGATGTTTCAAATTGGGTATCGTTTGATGAATGCCCAAATAGAAAATCAAACTTGAGGGTGCAAATGTTCTGTTTTCCCAATATTCATCTGTATAATTTCTATACTCTTTGTTAAGCAACGTTTCTGTATGGTGATAATCCGATGAAGCTATCACTGCATCAAATTCATGATTTATACCATTGATTTGCAAAGATTTTACTTTTTTATTATCTGTATGTATTTTTTCTACTTTGCTGTTGAAGTGAAAAATTGCACCTTGTTTTTCCGCCACGCTTTTCATTGCTAAAACCAATTGATAGAAACCTCCAATTGGATAATGTGTTCCTAAGGCGTAACCTCCGTAATTCATTAAACTATACAAAGCAGGAATATTTTTAGGAGAAGCACCCAAAAAAATTACAGGAAACTCCATTAATATTCTTAGTTTTTCATTTTTAAAATACTTGGCAACATAGCTTCTGAAATTAGTCAGCAAATCTAATTTCAATGCACTTTTCGCTATTTTAGGAGAGAGGAATTCCGTCCAATTATGACAAGGTTTATTCACAAAATCCTGCATCCCTACTTCATACTTGAATTTAGCAGATTTCATAAATTTTTCTAATTGTAACTCTGCCCCTTTTTCGATACTTTCAAACAATATTTTCAAATGTTCTAAACTTTCAGGTACGCTAATTTTTTCATCGGAGAATATCATTTCAAATTGTGGATTTAGAGAAACCAACTCAAAAGAATCAGAAGTTTTGCAACCGAAATCTTCAAAAAATTGTTCAATAATATCGGGCATCCAATACCAACTTGGTCCCATGTCAAAAGTATAACCAGCCTCTGTTGTAAATTGCCTAGCTCTCCCCCCCGGTTGATGGTGTTGCTCGAAAACATGCACTTCATGACCTTCTTTCGCAGCATAAGCTGCAGCAGAAATACCCGAAAACCCGGAACCAATTATTGCAATTTTCATTGTTTATCTTTTAATACTTCACTTAATAAATTCTCCGCATCTATATTTTTATCATAAATTGGTTGATGAAAATCATCCAGTTTATTCAGTAATCGTATCAATTCCATTTTTTCATGGTGTAATAAATTTCCTGTAACGATGGAAGTTGCCTGACGAATTTTATCCATTTGATTTTCTAAAGCCAACAAACCACTTTGCGTAATTGAAATCACTTTACTTCGTTTATCTACTTTTGAATTTCGTTGTTCTACCCATCCTTGGGTAATCAATCTATTGATGATTTGCATTCCCGATGGTTTTTCTTGCACATTTTTTTTGATTAAGTCCATCTTAGACATTTCACCAAATGCTTTTAAGTTGATGAGGAAAATAAAATCTTCTTGGGTGGAAAATTCTGACCCAAAAATGGCAGATTTAGAGTAACTTTTTGCGTATCGGTTCATGTGAACAATCAAAGTATTGATGACACTTTCGGCACTTCTTCCATTTTCTTTTCCCTCCCAATTTGGTTCAACTATAGTATTAGTATTGTTAGCCACAATCCAACTTTTAAAACCTTCAACAGTAGTTTCAAAGTCATTTTTTATATTGTTTTCAGTCTCAAATCGCTCAAGCAAATCGTGGGTGTCTTTAATTAATTTGTAATTCATCTTTATCGAATTAGAATACAAAGATACCATTAAATTTAAAATAAAGTATAATTAAGTACTATTATTTAAAAATATAGTTTACTTTTGTACTAAATTTTATTCTGATTGTATGAATAATCTTTCTTTATCACTTTTGATAACTTTGCTTACAAGCACTTTATATGCTCAAAATATAGGAACTATAAACGGTGTTGTAAAAGATAAAAACACACAAGAAGAGCTAATTGGCGTGCTGCTTCGATTTACTGGAAAAGACACAGTCAATACAATTACTGGAATTCCAAACTGGTTGCAAGTGTCAAAACGGAGCCCTAACTTTTGTAGCCTTTAAATTTTACATCCCGAAAAGCTGCTTTATTGAGTTTCGTTAAGCTGAAATTACAATCGTTAAATGTGCTATCTATAAACTTAAATTCTGAAAGGTCTTTGTTGGCAAAGTTACAGCTGTTGAAAATACAATTTTCATATTCGCCTTTTTTCAGTGTGTCGTTTCGGTCAAAAGTTTTATCTTGTATGTATGTTTCTGTCATTCAGAGCGGAGTTTTGTTACATTAACCAGTAACGGTTTTCGGCTTGTCGAAGTGGCGGATCATTAGCACTAAAGTTCAATAATAGCACAACAGTTGAGCCTAGTACAAGTGTTTCAAAGTAGTGCTTTCCCGCCTTTTGGCAATACCTTGTTAGCGGCTCGGGCTTACTGTTTTTGCATTACAAATTCTACCCTTCTGTTATTTGCTTTTCCCTCAGCTGTATTATTGTTATCCACAGGCTTTGCCTCGCCTTCACCATCTGTTAATAATCTCGATCCTTCAATGTCAAAGTTTTTTATCAAAAACAATTTGACTGCTTCAGCACGTTTCTTTGATAAAGTGAGGTTGTCTGTATCATTACCATCACTATCTGTATGCCCAATAATACTTATAGTTCCTTGTGCCGATTTTATGGCATTTGCTGCTTGTTTTAATGCAGGCCAAGATTCTGGTTTTATAATAGCAGCATTTACATTGAAGTAAATAGCATTAGTAACAAATTTACTTTCGCTATCTATTTTTATTGCTTTGGATTCAAGTTCGGCAAATTTAAAGTTTGTAAAATACAACCCATCTCCCCACATATTTGTTGCCAGCATCAAAGTGTAAGGTGTTTTTATGGGCAAGCCGTTAGGGAGGTCAAGAAACTTTTTATCATCAATGTAAACTTTAATGTGTGTTCCAATTCTCGAAATGGAAATTCTATGAATCTTTCCTGATTTCCATCCATTTTTTATGTCTTTCCTATCCAACACCCTTTCACCGTCAGCGTTTTCTTTGGTAGCTAAACAATAGAGGAGCTCTTGAGAGGGATGTATATCTATTTGTATTTGAGGATTTTCGTCAAAGGCAGTACTATATTCGTTTCTAACTACTTTGTTTCCAACTATGGATATTATTAAGCCACTTTCCATTTCGCTCATTCTCTCAGAGTCAGTCCACATGTCAAATTCAACAGTAAATTGTTGAGGTAGCGTTTTTAAATTTATAGGATAAAAAATTCCACGCTTGGGTGTTTTCAACCAATTATAGTTTTCGTTTGCAATTTTCTTTATACCAGGTTTTTCAACATCGTCTGACTGATCAAATTCAATAACTTTCCACTTATTTAGTCCAGAAGAGAAGTCGTCATAGAAAATAGTTTTAGAGCCAGCAATAAAGTCAAAATTACTGTAGGCTTTGTTTTCAGTACTATTTATGTCGTCCTCTTGGGCATAAGTAAACTGGCCTATTGAAACCACACTAATTAAAAGCAGTACTAATTTTATATTTTTCATTCTCATCGTTTTTTAATAATGATATACTCTTGTATTTTTGTATAACCTGACCGCTAACTACTCCATTGGGTAGCCTTTTGCAACCCAATCTGGTTTAATGCCCTCTGGTAACTCTAATATTTTTACATTTTTAAATCCTTGTTTAACCACTTCGTCATACGCGGGTTTTAGATTAGGGCAACTGGCATAACTACAACAACCACAATATACAACAATTGGTTTTGTTTTAGCTTCCATATTAAGGGTGGTTTTAATTTTTTCAGAAAAAGTGGCACTTGTAGCCCTACCAACAAAAACAGAAGTTTTTATGTTTTCCATTGGCCCACAGTTAAATACAATTGGTTTATCTTTTGCGTTTGTATTTATTTTATCTGCAAGTTCTTTAGTAGGCATTAACTGTTCGTTTTTCCAAACTGGGGCTTGCCCAAACACATTAATACTAAAACTTACGAAACATAAAATAATTAATTTTTTCATAACCATATCTTTTTTTAAAGTTATGCAAAAATTAAGCCAAACGAGTTTAAAAAATGTTAAGGATTTTAAAACCTTTAATAATTAATTGCACTGTTTAACAAATTCCTTTACAATTAAAGTCATTTTTGGTTCTTGTTTTTTAGCAATTAGTTGTACCTCTTCGTGACTAACATTTTGTACTACACCTTCAACACCTAAATCAGTTACAATGCTTATTCCAAAGCAATTCATGCCACTATGTTTGGCAACAATAACTTCGGGTACAGTACTCATACCTACTACATCAGCCCCCATTCGCCATAAATAACGGTACTCGGCAGGTGTTTCAAAACATGGGCCTGTTAAACCTGCGTAAACCCCTTCACTAACTTTAATGTTGTTTTCTTTTGCAATTTTTTTACCTAATTCAACGTAGGTTTTTTTATAAGCTTCGCTCATATCCGGAAAACGAGGACCAAGTTCATTTATATTTTTACCTATTAATGGGTTTGTTGGAAATAAATTAATATGATCATTTATAATCATTAATTCGCCTACTTCAAAATTAGGATTCATGCCTCCGCTAGCATTACTAACTATTAAGGTGTTTATACCTAAAGCTTTCATTACACGAACAGGAAAAGTAACCTGCTGCATGGTATAACCTTCGTAAAAATGAAAACGCCCTTGCATTGCCATTACATTTTTGCCACCTAGTTTGCCAAAAATTAATTTACCGCTATGCCCTTCAACGGTGCTTACCGGAAAGTTAGGAATTTCGTTATATGGTATTGCAAAATCTGTTTCAATTTCGTTTACTAATCCGCCAAGCCCTGTACCTAATATAATTCCAAATTGTGGTTTAAAGTTTTTTGTTTTTTCAAGAATATTTTTGGTGGTAAATTCTATTTGTTCTAACATAATTAATTATTAATTGATTAAATTCTTCTTCTTTTTCTTTAAATGTAACTTCAACTGGCAATATATAAATATTCATTCTGTTGGCAATATCCCAGATGGAATTATTTTTAAGGCGCATAAAATCTTTTTCAGTTGTTACTAAAATTTTATTTCCTCCTTCAATACTTTCGTAAAATCGTTGGATGTCGGTTAAATCTTTTTCTACGTACTCGTAATGATCAGGAAATGGTAAATGTTTTACTTCTGCAGCGTATTCTTTTAAATATTCAACAAATGGTTTAGCGTTTGCAATACCTGTAAAAGAAATTATTCTATATCTATATAAATCGTTTAGTGTATTTATTTGAGTGTTTTTATTTGTGATAGAATACAACTCACCATATTTTAAATAACTAAAAAACACTTTTTGATGCGCTAAAGGCTTAATGTCTTTTAGCATGTTTCTAATTTCAACTGCGGTTGTATTATCTGGTGTTTTAGAAATTACTATTATATCTGCTCTTGAAATACCACTTTTAAACTCTCTTAAAGTTCCGCTTGGCATTATTACATCGTTAAAATAAGGCTTACTATAATCGGAAACACAAATGTTTAAACCAGGTTTTACATAACGGTGTTGAAACACATCATCTAATAGAATAGTGTTTATTTTTAATTCGTCAAGCAGCAACAATTGTTTAATGCCATTATTGCGGTTTGCATCAACTGCAACAGCAATAGGGTATTTTGTTTTATAAATTAAAGGCTCATCGCCAATATCAATAGCTGTAGAATTATTGTTAGCTAAAACAAAGCCTGTAGTTTTGCGTTTATACCCACGACTAAGTGTTGCAATTTTTTTATTTTCTAATAAAAGCAAATTAATTAGATATTCAACAAGTGGAGTTTTACCAGCCCCACCAACTGCTAAATTTCCAACTCCAATTACATGGCAATCAATTTTTTTTTCTTTTAAAATTCCAAAATCAAAAAACTTATTTCTAAAATAAGTTACTAAACCATAGAGGTAACTAATAGGTAAAAGTGCTATTTTTACTGCATTAGTCAATAATTCTTATTTTTCGTTATCGTTATTGCTTTGCAAGCCTTTTTCTGGTGCAGCTGGGTCAAATGTAATATCAATAAACTTTGGCCCCTTATTGTACGAAATAATTAAAGGACTTGTTTTATCCCAATCTACAATTGGTGTTTTTGTCATGTTTGTAATTGTTTTATAACATGAATTTATAGTTTTGTTTTTCCATAAAGCTCTATTTGTTTTAACATTCCATCTTACCATAGTTAATTTAGTTTCGTGGCCTGAGCCGCATACTGCACCCTTATCGGTTTTAGATTTTGTAAATGCATCAACATAAACCAAAACATAATTTGTATCACCTTTAACTTGCTCAAATAAAATTTTTGTTACTTCGGGGTCTTTACAAATACTATCATTTACGCAAAACTTTAAATTAGTGTCTTTATAAATTAAATTGTAACAAAGTTGCATATGGTCGGTGGGTTTAAATGGTTTTTTTGATTTTACATAAAATTTCATGCGTTTAGCTTTATAAATTTTACGTAACGAATCATTTTTTGTCCATGCAGCTTTATCTTTAGTTGGGTTTAAGCTTAAACTTTCTAAATATAATTTAGATTCTATTTCTTCGTCAGATGGAGGGGCAACCGTTTGACTAACTACAGCCTTTGTAGTATCTGCTTTAGCTTTTCCTTTAGGAGCTTTTCCTTTAACTTGAGCATTGCTTATGTTTAAAAAAAGCATGCTTACAATAATTGTAGATAAAATTCTAGAAATCATAACTTTAGTATTGCTTAAAAGTAAATGATTTTTTTAAAATTTCATAGAAAAACTTAAAAAAGTTTACTCATATTTTTTTGAAACATAAATGGGCAAATCTTTAATGTATCTTTTAATTGTTTGGGTAGAAAGAAATTTACTATAGGTTAATTTGCCATATTTTGAAAAAGCATCGGGGTTATTCCAAGTTTCTATATTTGAATAGTTTTCGTAAACATAAGAGAGTGAAAGGAGTTGGTAACCGCCACCAACTTCTAATGCTTTTAAATCTAAATCTTTAAGATGAGTTATTTTATGTTTTTTAGAAATATTTTTAAAATAATTCCCAAATAAATCAAAAAAACCACTTGTACTGTAATCGTTTATATAAGCGGCACACCTTATTAATTGTGCCATTTTTGCATTATAGGTTAAATGTTTTAAGGTAACAGAATCAACCATTGTATTAAAATTATACGCAATATAAACAGTGTATTTTCTATTTTCAGGAGCTAAAAATAAATTTACAAAATGAGATTTTACCTTAAATAAATTTTTAGAATTTCCTTTTTTAATTGTAATTTTTTTAAACTGTGTGCCTTCGTAAAACTTAACAGCAAACTTTACTTCATAAGGCATTACAATAGAATCAACTTTACAGCTTATAGTATTTAAACTATCATTAAAACTAATTGTGTTTTGACGAGAAATGTTTTTAAAATAAATGTTTTGTGAGTTTGCAGCGTTTGTAAGTATAAATAATAGAATTAAAAACGCATAAAAAGTAAATTTCATAATAATTAAACAAAAATAGAAATAATTTTAATGCTAAATTTGAAATCTTATGTTATACATTTTACTTACAGTTACAACTAGTGTATTTTTATTGGTTGTTTTTAAATTATTTGTAAAATATAAGGTAAATACTTTTGTTGCAATAATTGTAAATTATTTTGTTGCAGCTATAACAGGAGCTGTTGCTTTAAATGTAAACATAAATGTTAATCAGTTTTATTTAAATAAATGGTTGTTGTTATGTATTCCGCTTGGTGTATTATTTATAATCGTATTTTATTTAATATCGATTACTGCTCAAAAAATTAGTGTTTCAACTGCAAGTATGGCAAACAAATTAAGTTTTGTTATGCCTGTTTTGTTTTCTGTTTTTATTTTAAACGATACGTTTAATGTTTTTAAAATATGTAGTGTGTTTTTAGCAATTACAGCAATTTATTTGGCAACTAAATCAGTTAATAATAACAATAAGCAATTTAAACTTAATTTTTTGCCCTTGTTAGTATTTATTGGCAGTGGTTTAATTGATGTTTTTATTAATTGGATTAATGCTTCCTATATAAAAGATGATAACCATAAAGCCTTATTTACAATTGGAACATTTTTTACAGCATTTTGTATAGGTATTGTAATTATTTTATTTCATGCATTTAAAAATTGGAATGAAACAAAAGAGAATACATTTAAACTAAATAATTTAATAGGGGGTGTTGCGCTTGGCATACCTAATTTTTTTAGCATTTATTTTACATTTAAATCATTAAGCGATAGCGAATTTACTAGCGCACAACTGTTTCCTATATTAAACCTAAGCAATGTTGTATTAGCAACTATTTGCGGTTATTTTTTCTTCACAGAAAAATTATCAAAAGCTAATTTTATTGGGATATTATTAGCAATAACTTCAATTTTTTTAATATTAATCTAACTACATTAAAATGATAAAAAAACAAACACATTCTAATTCAAAAACTAATTATTCTCTTCTAAAAGAATTATGTTCTATTGCTGCACCATGCGGAAACGAAGGAGGGTTAACAGATTTTTTAGTTAATTACATTAATAAAGAGAGTGAAAATTGGGTAGTAAAACCTAAATTAATTTATGGCGATAAATGGCAACACAATATTGTTTTAGTATTTGGTAAGCCTACAACAGCAATATTTGCTCATATTGATAATATAGGTTTTACTGTAAGATATGGCGAGCAGTTAGTGCGAATTGGTGGCCCTGTTTGCCAACCAGGCTTCGAATTAATTGGCACAGATAGTAAAGGAACTCAAAAAGCAACTTTACAAGTTAAAGTAAATGCTAAAAGTGGAGAAAAAACTATAAGTTACAAAGCCAAACGAAATTTTGAAACAGGAACTGAATTGTCTTTTTTGCCTAATTGGCGCGAAACAAAAGAATTTATTCAATGCTGTTATATGGACAATAGATTAGGGGTTTATACCGCTTTAAAAGTTGCCGAAACATTACAAAATGGTATAATTGTTTTTTCAACTTACGAAGAGCATGGCGGAGGAAGTGTGTCTTTTATACAAAAACATTTAGCTAAAAAATATAAAATACAACAAGCCTTAATTTGTGATATTAGTTGGATAAGCGATGGTGTTAAACCACATTTAGGCCCTGTTATTAGTATGAGAGATAGTTTAATTCCACGAAAACATTATGTAAATAAAATAATTAACATTGCTAAAAAAAATAAATGTGCTTTTCAATTAGAAGTTGAAGGGAGTGGAGGAAGCGATGCAAAAGATTTACAAATGTCGGAAAACGTATGGGATTGGTGCTTTGTTGGAGCGGCCGAAGAAAATGTGCATACGCCTGATGAAAAGGTAAGCAAAAAAGATATTGAGGGAATGGTACAATTATATAAAGTTTTATTACGAAATTTGTAAAAAATAAAATTAATGAGCGACAATAAATATCAATTACGAGGAGTATCGGCAGGTAAAGAAGATGTACATGCTGCAATTTCTAAAATAGATAAAGGATTATATCCACACGCATTTTGTAAAATTGTACCCGATATTATTGGCGGAAGTGAAAACCATTGCGTTATTATGCATGCAGATGGTGCAGGAACCAAATCTTCTTTAGCTTACATGTACTGGAAAGAAACGGGAGATTTAAGTGTTTGGAAAGGAATTGCTCAAGATGCTGTAATAATGAATATTGATGATTTAATTTGTGTTGGCGCTACCGATAATATTTTACTTTCATCAACAATTGGAAGAAATAAAAATTTAATTAATGCTGATGTTTTAGCTGCTATTATAAATGGTACAGAAGAAGTATTACAAAACTTGAGAGATAACGGAATATCTATTTATAGTACAGGCGGTGAAACGGCAGATGTTGGAGATTTAGTTCGCACGATAATAGTTGATAGTACAGTTGTTTGCAGGATGGAAAAAAATAAAGTAATTAGTAACCATAATATTAACAAAGGACAAGTAATTGTAGGTTTTGCTAGTTACGGTAAAGCAACTTATGAAAATCAATACAATGGAGGCATGGGAAGTAATGGATTAACTAGTGCCAGACATGATGTGTTTAATAAAACGTTAGCCCAAAAATTCCCTCAAAGTTATGATAATGCTTTGCCTATAGACGTTGTATATACAGGGCAATTAAATTTAACCGATAAAATAAACGTAGAGTATAAAAATTCAGATGGTAAAATAGTATCAGAAAACATAGATGCTGCAAAATTAGTTTTATCTCCTACACGCACTTATGCGCCGTTAGTTAAAAAAATTATTTCTAATATACCAATTTCTAAAATAGGTGGAATTGTACATTGCAGTGGTGGCGCTCAAACTAAAGTTTTACATTTTTTGCCTAACAATTTACATGTAATTAAAGATAATTTGTTTGACGTACCACCATTATTTAAAACAATACAACAACAAAGCACAACAGATTATAAAGAAATGTATAAAGTGTTTAATATGGGGCACAGGTTAGAGGTTTACACTGATGAACAATCAGCAGAAAAAATGATAGCAATTGCAAACACGTTTAATATTGATGCTAAAATTATTGGTAAAGTAGAAGGGTTTAATGGCAAACAAGTTACCATTAAAAGCGAATTTGGCGAATTTATTTATAATTAAAAATTATAATTTGCTGCAGTTTAATGCATTGCCATTTGAAAAAATTAAACAGTAATTGTTGGTTTTAAACAAATCTAGAACAATAGGATTACTACTGCTATTAAATTGAATAATTTTACTGGTGTTTAAATCTAATATCGTTGTTTGTGCCTTTAAAGAATCGGTTACAATTAATTTTGAAACATTTTCATTAATAAAAGTTTTGGCATAAAATAAAGGTTTATCAATATTTTTTTGCATAATTATACTACCGTTTAAGTCATAAGCAAAAAATGTATTACCACTTGTAAAACAAATATCTTTTTTTCTGTTGTTATCTACTAAATCAAAATGATAAAAATTAATTAGACCATTAGTTTTAACATTAAAAATTTCTTTATGATCAGAAAAAGATATTTTATGAACACTTCCATTCTCTTCATCTAAATAACAAAAAAATGTATTATTTATATTATTACTTGCTTCTACATAAAAATCTCTACAATTTTCAATGCATTTATTTTTTAAACCAATTCTTCCATCTCCTTTTCTACTAAAGGTGTAAATTTTCCCTTCAATATCGGCAGTAATTAAATAATCACTTAATCCAACTTTTGCATATTGTATTGGTAATTTTATTTTTGAATCGGTTACTAAAGGCGTAAATCCTTCGGCTTTTAAGCCATAAATTGTATAATTATAAATTTTATTATTTGCACAAGCTATAAATAACCTGTAATTTTTATCGTTATCGTAATCTAATACACTTAAAGGATTTGTTGCTTTTGACGGAAGTTTTACAGGATAACCATCTACATAATTTCCATTTCTATCTATTAAATGCAAATAATTTTCAGTATTAAATAACATTTGGAATTTATTATTTTTAAAAATATCAACTATAAAAATTTGAGATAAAATATTTTCGTTAATTTTTTTCTTCCATAATATAGAGCCTTTAGAGTTAATTAAGTAGAGTTGGTTAAATGCATCTTGTGTTATGATTTCATTTTCTGTTGTGTTATGGTTTTTAAAATAAGAAGGGGTTATGTTGCTTAGTGTATCTAAATTGCAAGCCCAAAATAATTTGCCATTGCTGTTTTCGTTTTCTTGCTCATAATCTAAAGAAGAGTGTAAATCAAATCCATGCAAAGAATTTTTTAATGTAAACACAAAATGTTTAAAGTTTTGATAACTGTTTTTATTTAGTTTAATATAATTATTAATGTTGCCATTGTTTAAATCTGGTGCTTCGTAATATAAGTAATTAATGTTTGCACCAACTTCTTGTTTTAAGCAAGCAATAATTTTTGTGTTTTTAGATAAATTATTTTCTGATAATAAATTTGCAATGGTTAACTCTGCATTTATTTTTGATTCAAAAAAATAAACATTATCATTATAAATCCACGCAAATTTGTATATCGTTGTTTCAAATGGGTTAAACAATTCGGAGTTATTTTTTAATTTAAAATAGTTTGTTGTTTGAAAAACATAAATAGAATCTTTTAATAACTGTAAATGTAATTTTGCATCTAATGTGTCTTTAACTCTAATTACTGCGTTGTTTTCGAACGATTGATTGGTTTTAAAAAAAGTAAGTTTAGACTCTATGTTTGTTTTAAATTCTTTACTAATGTCATAATTTAACGAATCGTAATATAAATTTAGTTCTTTAGATGAAGTTAAACTTGAAGCAAAATTATCTGAATAATATTGTTTTAATTCAACACAATTAAAAGGCAAGATAGTTTCTTCTTCAAAATTACCTGGCCTTTTGTTATGCAGTAAATTTAAAATGCTATTTGAGTTTGTTTTAAGAATGCCATTTGCATTAATTTTATAGGGTTTAAAGGAAAAGCTTACGGCTAATGTATTATTAAGTATAAGTTTAGGAAGTTTAATTTGATTTTTACCATTATTAATATTTTGCGGATTAATGTAAATGCCTAAAGCGGAATTTCTATCTAGAGTGTTTTTATACAAAAGATATTCGTTAGAGTTTATAAAAGGTTTATGTTTATTATTTATTATTTGTTCTAATAAATCTTGATTATTACTTATACACACTACGCCTTTATATATTAAAAAATATGCATCATTAATGTATTTAAATTTATAATGGCTGTTGTTGTACGTTGCATTTAAATTATTTTTAAGTAACTCAGCAACCTCTTTAGACATTGAAATTAAAGGACAATTAAATGTAATTATCCAATTATTTTTTGTTTCATAAGTTGCAAAATGAATGGGTTGATTTGAAAAATCAGATAGCTCTTTACTGTTAGATGCAATAGAATCTAAAAATGATAAAGTTTGAGTGCTTTTTAAAAAAAACGAATTAGTGTTTAATTTATCTATAATTAAATTTTGTTGATTAACCAGTTCATTTAATTTAGAAATATTATTAGTTGTTAAATAAACACTACAACTATCAGGGATTAAACTGGCTGCATTTAAAGTTGGTACTTTAGATTGCTTTAAATTTTTGTAAAAAAATATTGCTGCAATAATTGCACTTATTACAAATAAATAAAATCCAATTTGTTTAAGAAATTTCACCCTTAAATGTAAAAATCCTTTATTTAGAATTTTAAATTAAGATTTTAAGTTTTTAACTTTTATTGGTTAAAGAAAAAAGTTTATTTAATTTTTAGTTCCCTTTAAAACTAGCTTTGCGTTTTTCTAAAAAAGCAGCAACGCCTTCTTTAAAATCACCAGTACCAAAGGATTTGCCAAACTCTTCAATTTCTACTTCGTAACCATTTAAATTATTGTTATATCCTGCATTTATTACTTTTATTGCTGTTTTAATTGCTGTAGGACTTTTACTTGCAATTTTATGAGTTATTTCAAAACATTTGTTTAATAATTCATCTTGTGTAGTAACATAGTTTGCTAAACCCCATTTTAATGCATCTGTTGCAGTTATCATATCGGCAGTTACAATCATTTCAAAAGCTTTACCTTTTCCAACTAATTGAGCTAAGCGTTGAGTACCACCATAACCAGGAATAACACCTAAACTAACTTCAGGTAACCCCATTTTAGCATTATCGCTAACTACTCTAATGTGGCACGCCATTGCTAATTCTAACCCGCCACCCAAGGCAAAACCGTTAACGGCTGCAATTATTGGTTTGCTATAGTTTTCTATAAAATTAAATATTTTAAAATGACCAATTGAACTTAGTTGTTTACCTTGTTCTATCGAAAAATTTGCAAACTCAGCAATATCAGCACCTGCCACAAAGGCTTTTTGTCCGGCACCAGTTAATATTATAGCATTTATTTCGTTAATATTTTCTGCTTCAACCAAGGTATCATGTAGTTCTTCAATAGTTTGTTTGTTTAACGAATTTAATTTATCGGGGCGATTAATAGTTATAATTAACACACCGTTTTTTACTTCACTTAAAATATATTCTGTTGTTGCCACCATAATTAATTTTGTTTGCCACAAATTTAAACTAAAACGATTAAAATGACATAAAAGTTATAAACCATTGTGGAAAATTTGTTTTTATATTATTTTTCTAAATGTTTAGCATTTAAATGGCTTGATAAAAAATAAGCCATACTAAAACAAGATTGAAGCAAATAGCCTCCTGTTGGTGCGTCGTAATTTAGCATTTCGCCAATTGCAAAATGATTAGGTAATTTTTTAAACTCGAAATACTTATTTATTTCTTTTAATGAAATACCTCCTACAGTTGATATTGCATCTTCAATGGAGCCAAAGCTAGATATACTTAAATGAAAATGTTTTATTTTATGAGCTAAAATTTCGTTATTTAAAAAATCTTCTTTAGTTAAAAAATGCTTAATTAAATGAATTTGAACAGTGCTTAATTTTAAAATTTCACTTAACTTTTTTGTTTGATTGTTGTACTTAGATTCATTTAATTTTTTAATTACAAATTCTTTAGATTGTTGCGGTTTAAAATCAATAAACAAATCACAAAAATTATTTTTCTTTAATCCCTCTCTTATTAATGTGCTTAAACCATAAATACCATTTCCTTCTAAACCAAACTTTGTTATTACAACTTCGCCTTTAATTGTTTTTTCATTTACCTTAAATGAACAATTTTTTAAGTGTTTTCCTTCAATTAGATTTATTAAATCTGTTGGCCATTTTATTTCAACTGAACAATTACTTGCTTCAAACGTTAAAGTTTCAATTTTATGTTCTGTAAAATTATTTAACCAAACTCCATTACTACCTGTAACTGGCCAACTTGCACCTCCTAAACAAAATATTACAACATCTGCTTCTATTAAAACTTCAGTATTTTCTTTTTTAAATAATAATGCGTTTTTTTTAAATCCCAACCAAGTATGTTTATTGTGAAAATTTACATTGTTTAATTTAGATTTATTTATAAAAGCATTTAACACCTCAATAGGTTTAATTTCTTTTGTTGGAAAAACCTTACCACTTGTGCCAACGTAAGTTGAAATATTTAATTTATTTTTTAACCAATGTTGTAAATCAATGTTGTTAAACGAATTAAAAGCATCTATTAAAAATTTATTAGGGGTGTACATTTCAATAAACTCATTTGGTTTTTTTGAATGCGTAATATTTAATCCACCAGCACCAGCAACCAAAAATTTTCTACCAACCGCAACATTTGCATCGTAAACAGATACGTTAAAAATTGAAGGGTTTAATTCGCAACCAAGCATTAATGAACAAGCGCCACCCCCAACAATTACAATATTTATTTTTGATTTCATTTAACTAGTATAAAATTGGCTTTTGCTTGTTCTAAAGTACAATAATTAAAATGCCACCACTCACTTGTTATTCCATAAAACTGAGCTTTATGCATTGCTTTTCTTAAAATTGTTCGTCTTGTGTGTTGTGTTTTACTCAATTTTTTATTTTTTAAAAATAACCATTCATAGGCAGGCGCGCTTAATGAATCAAAGCTATCAAACTTAGTGCCCATATCTAATTCAAATCCTGCACTATCAATCCCTACATCTACAGCGCACCCATAATTGTGTAAACTGTGAGCATTAGGTGGAGCAATATAACCATATTTTTTTGCAGAGGGCCATTTTAAACTATCCCACATTAATTTTTGTATGTGTAAAGGCCTTACGGCATCATATATTATTAAAGTATAATTACCTAAACTATCAAGATAATTTTGCGCTTTAATTAACTTTTCAGCAATTTCTTTAGGTAAAAAAGCATGTTTTAACCCTTTGTATAAATTAATTTTTAAAAAATTAGAAGTATCAGAATATGCCAATTTACAAATAATCCGCTCGTTTAATTTATTAATATTTACAAACCCTAAACTATCATAAAGTGTTTCAAGTGGGTTAATATAAGGCGTTTTTAATTTTATTTTATCTGTAAATGTTAAAGGTTGATGTGCAGTTTTACCCTTAATTTCAATTTGAGTACAAGCATAAATTAAACAATAACAAAATATTAATATGACTTTAAAATTCTTCAAAAAAATAGTTACAAAATTGCCTTTAAAATGGTTAAATTTAAGCCAAATTTAATAAATATGCCTTCGTTTGATATTTCAAGTAAATTAGATGTACAATTAATGGATAATGCTATTAATGTTGCTAAAAAAGATATTTTAAATAGATGGGATTTTAGAGATAGCAAAAGCACTATCGAATTAAACAAAAAAGATTTACTTGTTAATATTGTAACTGAAAATGATATGCGCTTAGATGCAATTTTAGATGCTATACATAGCCGTATGATTAAACAAGGCTTAGACCCCCGAGGTTTAGATGAAAGTAAAGAACATTACCCAAGTGGCCCAATGATTAAAAAAGACATTAAAGTTAGGCAGGGATTAGAAAAAGAGGCTTGTAAAAAAATAATGAAAGATATTAAAGACTCAAAATTAAAAGTAACAGCTCAAATTATGGATGACATAATAAGAGTAACAAGTAAAAGTATTAATGATTTACAAGCCGTAATTGCAATATGCAGAAAAGGAGATTACGAGGTGCCTTTACAATTTATAAATATGAAATAATAAATAAATGAAATTAGATAGGAGCGCTTTTTCATGTGGAAAGTTAATTAATAACAAAAAGGAATCTTTATTTTATAAAAATTTCACGTTAAAACAACTTTTTGAAATTTTTCATTATTTACAAAGTGTTTCTTATAATCATAAGTTAAATTCTCCTCCTAGATTTGATAAAACTTATTTTAAAATAAGATAATTAAAATGGGAAATATTTTTAACGAAGATTTTAGAGATTTTGTGTTAGCATTAAACGATGCAAATGTTAAATATGTTTTAATTGGAGGATATTCGGTAATTTATCATGGCTACCCAAGAACTACTGGTGATTTAGATATTTTTGTTGAACTTACAGAAAAAAATTACGAAAATTTAAAAATTGCTTTTTCTAACTTTGGTTTATCTTTGTTTGATATGACCGAAAATAATTTTTTAAATAATGATGAAATCACCGTTTTTACTTTTGGTAGAGCTCCTGTTAGTATTGAAATTATAAAAAAAATTTCAGGAATTTCTTTTGAGCAAGTTTATAAAGAGGCTATCAATACTAACTTAGATGAACTACCAATTAAAATCATTAATTTACGAAATCTTATAATTAATAAAAAAGCTAGCGGTAGAGCAAAAGACATAAACGATATTGAAAATTTAGAAAATGATAATTAGAAGCAAAGCTCCTTTACGTATAGGTTTAGCAGGTGGTGGCACAGATGTTAGCCCTTACTCCGACTTGTTTGGCGGAGCTATTTTAAATGCAACAATAGATTTATATTCTTATGCAACCATTGAACCTTTAAACAATGGTAAAATAGAATTTGTAATAGATGGCACCGAAAATAAATTAGAAATTAATTCAACGCATGAACTGCAACTTTTTGAAGGTTTTGAGTTATTTATTGGTGTTTATAATAGAATAATAAAACAATTTAATTTAAGTCCTTTAAGCTTTAGGTTAACCAGTTATATTGAAGCTCCTCAAGGCTCTGGGCTTGGTACATCATCAACTATTGTTGTATCTATTTTAGGCGCTTTTGTAGAGTGGTTAAAATTACCTTTAGGTAAATACGATATTGCACACCTTGCATACGAAATAGAGCGTATTGATTTAAAAATGGCTGGCGGTAAACAAGATCAATATGCAGCAACATTTGGTGGCATAAATTTTTTAGAATTTTTAAATAACGATAAAGTAATTGTAAACCCTTTGCAACTAAAACCAAATATTTTTTATGAATTGGAACACAATTTATTATTGTATTTTACAGCAACGCAGCGTTTATCAGCTAACATTATTAACGAACAGGTTAATAATGTAAACAATAAAAATCAAACAAGTATTGATGCCATGCACAATTTAAAAGAACAAGCCATTCAAATGAAACAGGCTCTTTTAGTTGGTAATCTTAATAAAATTGGAGATATTTTACATTTTGGTTGGCAAAATAAAAAACAAATGGCTAACAGTATTTCTAATGAGTTAATAGATTCTATTTATAATACAGCTATAAGTAATGGCGCAACTGGCGGCAAAATTAGTGGAGCTGGTGGTGGTGGATTTATGTTTTTTTATTGCCCCGCTACAACTAAAAATAAAGTTGCCAATGCAATAGTACAACATGGCGGAAAAACACAACCATTTAAATTTACACAAGAAGGTTTAATAACCTGGACAATTGAATAATAAAAATGAAAACACTAGATATAACAAATTTTAAATTCCCTAATCAAACCAACTACTATAAAGGAAAAGTACGCGATGTTTACACCATAGCAAATAATAAATTAGTTATGATTGCAAGCGACAGAATTAGTGCGTTTGACGTGGTGCTCCCAAAAGGAATTCCTTATAAGGGACAAGTGCTAAATCAAATAGCCGAACAGTTTTTAAATGCAACAAAAGATATAGTTCCAAATTGGTTATTATCAAGCCCACATCCAAACGTTAGTATTGGTAAAATGTGCCAACCTTTTAAAGTTGAAATGGTTGTGCGTGGTTATATAGCCGGACACGCTGCTCGAACATACAATAACGGTTTGCGAACATTATGTGGAGTAACTTTACCCGATGGACTAAAAGAAAACGACAAGTTGCCAAACCCTATAATTACGCCAACTACAAAAGCTAGCCAAGGGCACGATGAAGACATAAGTAAAGAAGAAATTATAAAACAAGGCATTGTAAGTAAAGAGCATTATGAGCAATTAGAAAAATATACTCTTGCACTATATGCTCGTGGCCAAGAAATAGCCAATAAAATGGGTTTAATACTTGTAGATACTAAATATGAATTTGGTTTATATAATGGCGAAATAACTTTAATGGACGAAATTCATACGCCTGATAGTAGCCGTTATTTTTATAAAGAAGGCTATGAAGACCGTCAACAAAAAGGCGAAGAGCAAAAACAATTAAGTAAAGAATTTGTTCGCCGCTGGTTAATTGAAAATGGTTTTCAAGGGAAAGATGGGCAAGCCATTCCGCCCATGAGCGAGGAATGGATTACAGAAATTAGCAACAGATATATTGAACTTTATGAAAAAGTTACTGGAAAAACATTTGTAAAAGCAGATTATGCCAATGTTTTAATTGATGTAGAAAGTAGCATCATTAAAGCTCTTTAAAAATCTTAAAAAAATACTTAATGGAATACAACTTTACCGATATAGAAAAAAAATGGCAAAAATTTTGGGCTGCGAATATAATTTTTATTGCGAAATTGTACTTTGGATTAAAATATTTAAAAAAATACTATATTTGAAAAACAATTAATATTAAATAATCATGATTAAATCCAATTTTTTATTTATTACTACTATTCAAATGGAAATAATCGTAAGTTTATTAGGATGTAAAAAAGACAAAAAGCTACTAGACAGTTCCGAAGAATCACCTTATTTAGGAAATTCTATTTTAGCTTCGCGAATGATTAGTGGTCTAGGAAACATCAAATATAAATCAAACTTTCAAATGCTTTAGTTTGAAAGCATTGATCAATATAAAGCCACATTAGCAAAGATTCAGAATGATGCAAATCAATATGCTTTTGACAATGGTAATACCCAAATGCTATTAAATGCCTTGCAAGGATGTAATATAGGTGACTTTAACAATAATGATACAGAAGAAGATGATAATAATACCTCAGATATTCCACAAAATATTATCAAACTTTTAAGGAGAAATTCTCCATTATCAGATACTGTATTATTGACCTTCCTTCGTATGAATTTTCCACCAAACAAAATAAAAAGAGTCCTTTTAAAAAATATTGATTTTAGTTATAGAGTTTCAGAGTATTATCGAACAATGTCATTATCCCAAAACATTAGACAACAAATTGATCCGAAAAGGATTGACCATGTTCCTTATTTACCGGGATATGATGATTTCGAAAAACTGTTCCCGAACTTTATTTCTTATAGAAGTACGTTAAATGAACAAGAAAGATTGTTTTTGAATGCAGGTAATTTGCCAGAGTCAGCAGAAAACCCAAGAAATCTGCAAGGTAATTTACCAGAGCTTGAGGGAGCATTGTTTAACCAATTCAAAGAAATAAAAATTGGAAATGATGTTATCAAAATAATGAATGAAAAAAACATCTTAATTAAGAATGCTAGCGTTGAAACAGTTAATTACATAAGACAAAACAATAAGTTACCAAGAATCACTGTGCCATCATTTGAACCTGAGAATGGTTTGTTAGCGTCATCTGCTCCTCCAGTTATTAGTCCAGATATTATTATAGAGTCAACAGACATTTTTAATGTCAACTGCGGGGTAATTTTTGTGCAATCGACACCAAGCGAACAAGGTAGAATATCTTACAGCACAAATATTGGTGGCACAGAAGCAGAAGGCTTTAACTATTATTGGCAATTTAGTGATGGTTATGTGAGTTATAAAAGAAATCCTACTCATAGGTACGTAGGTGAAAACGGAGTTTATACAGTTAGCGTTACTGTTTATGATTCTTTTGGAAATAATTGCGGTGGATCTTCAGGCGGTGGTTATGGAGGTGGGAATCCAAATGGTGGAAACTCATGTGGAAACGTTAATGTATCTGGTATAAGCACAAATTTACCAAGTTTTGATGCAGATTTCGATGCTTTTATAAATTTATCCAACTACGTTTCTAATTCTGCAATAAGCTGTTTTATTAATTGGGGAGATGGGACTACACAAAGTACTATTTTATATGCTAATGATTGGCATAATTTCACAAAAACCTTCCCGTTTAACGTATATACTGAATATAATGCCAGTATTACAATCACTTATGGCAATTGTTCAATTACAACGCCATTTAAAATTAAGTTCACTCAACCAGCTAACAATACAAACCCCTCTTGTGACAAAAAAGATGTTGAAAAGGATAAATGGACAACCAATTTAGATAATAATCTAAGGATCTCACACAAACTTAAACTCTCAAACACAATCGCAGTTGGTGGTAAATTTACAAGTGAATTAAAAACATATCATAAAATTCAAAACATCTTTGGAGGAACTTGGACTCCTATTAATGCTTTCGGTTGTGTGGATTTAGTCGGCAACTTCTTCTCACCTTGCTTAGTTTTGCCAACTACTCAAGCTTGCAGTGGAACGCCTACAGCTCTTAACCCAGGTCCAAATTGTCAAAATTGGTGGTTTAAAACTTCAACATGGAATGCTGGATCCTGTAAATATTATATATTGACTAATGGAATGAGTTCAAATGCCTCAGCGTGGGGTCTTTCGAGCACTTTGAGTATAGGTGATTAAAATAACATTTATAGCTCTTATAGTAGTTGTTTTTTATTTTCCTTTGATCTCTCAGCCAGATAGCTTGAATTATAAGACAATAAAGTATAGCTCAGTGCATAAAACATATTTAAGTACTGAGCTTACAAGTCTATTTTATAAAGGGATTAACCTAAATTACTCAATTATGTTTAAAAAAAAGTGTAAGTCCGCAAGTTATTTCCGTCTTTTTTTAGGCATAAACAAAGATGATGAAAATATATCCTTATTTCCAAAATTGAGTGGTAAGTACAAGTTTTCAAATGTATTTTTCTATATTGAATCAATCTCTAAAAGAAATTTTGTTTGTGAATTTGGGTTAGGTCCTGCTTTAATTTGGGGGGACCCAATTGGCAGAACTAAAAGCTATATTTCTTTTGGCGATTTTCATTATATAATTCAACTTCAAGGGTTAATTGCTTGTCGCTATAATTTTAAGAAAAACCCGTTCTCAATTTCAGCTTCTTTGTTTCCTACCTACGATCCATTAAGTAATCTCAATTTTTTTGTGTTTCCTAGTTTCTCAATAGGTTTTGGCATTAGTAGAATAAATTACGATGAAAAGAAAATTAGAGTATATTACTAGTATTATTTTATTGTCATTACAATTGCATTCGCAATTAAGTAAAGACACTTTAATTTTCTCAAAATACAATATACAACTTAGTGTCGGATCACGCTTAGAGTTAATCTCACTTGGTGTTGAACGACTAACCGCTATTAATGAAAGTCTGTCATTTGGATCACAAATTAATTTTAATGCGGGAACCTACAATAAATATATTGGCAAACAAACTATCTATAATCCATTATTTCTTGGAGTTAATGTACAACCTTTTCATTTGCTAATTGGAAATCACTTTCAATTCGAAACCGGTTCATCTGCCTCCCTTAACATATATCGATTTAAAGGTCAACGCTACCCAATAGACACGAGTAACAATGCTTACAATCTAATTAAAGATAATCTTATATTAATTTACAATATTGGTTGTAGATACACTTTTCCTAAACAAAAAATTTCTTTTAAGTTTTTGATAGGCGCACATTATACAACTAGCCTTTTTAATTATGATGTAAATCGTTGGTTTGCTAATGGAGAAATTAGCATATTATACAGATTTCGAAAAAAGATGTACAAGAAGGAATATTACAATAAAATTAATTCAACTAACAGCAAATAAAACTCTTAAGCGCCATAAGCAACAAAAAACTGCTAAATGAAGGTTGTATAACAAACTTTGTAAAATAAGCTAAAATCCTATCTTTGTATTCCTTTAAAATTATGGAATACAACTTTACCGATATAGAAAAAAAATGGCAAAAATATTGGGCAACCAATAAAACTTTTAAAGCTCAAGATAATTCAACTAAACCCAAATATTATGTGTTAGATATGTTTCCTTACCCAAGCGGTGCTGGCTTACATGTTGGGCATCCTTTAGGTTATATTGCAAGCGATATTATGGCACGTTACAAACGCCATAAAGGGTTTAATGTTTTACACCCAATGGGTTACGATAGTTTTGGTTTGCCTGCAGAGCAATATGCAATTCAAACCGGCCAACACCCTGCTATAACAACACAACAAAATATTGCACGCTACCGCGAACAGTTAGATAAAATAGGTTTTTCGTTTGATTGGGATAGAGAGGTTAAAACATCTGACCCTAATTACTATAAATGGACTCAATGGATTTTCATTCAAATTTTTAACAGCTGGTACAATTTAAAAAGTAACAAAGCTGAACCTATTGAAACTTTAATAAAACATTTTGAAACGAATGGTTACAACTGTAAAACAGAACCGCCTTTAACTGGAGATATTGAAAAAGAAGTAGAATCGTTTACTGCAAACGAATGGAATTCATTCAATGAAAAAAAGAAAAGCGATATTTTAATGAATTTTAGATTAGCTTACCTTGGCGATTCTTTTGTAAACTGGTGTCCGGCTTTAGGTACCGTTCTTGCTAACGACGAAATTAAAGATGGATTAAGCGAACGCGGTGGCCACCCAGTTGAAAGAAAATTAATGAAACAATGGAGCATGCGCATTTCTGCCTACGCACAACGTTTATTAGATGGATTAGAAACTTTAGATTGGAGCGAAAGTTTAAAAGAAACCCAACGTAATTGGATTGGTAAATCAGAAGGCGCAAGTATATTTTTTAAAATTGAAAATTCAGAAAATAATTTAGAAGTTTTTACCACTCGACCAGATACTATTTTTGGCGTTTCCTTTGTTACAATTGCACCCGAACATGAATTTGTAAATGAACTAACAACACAAGAAAATAAAAATGCCGTTAATGAATATGTAACAATATCTAAAAACAGAAGCGAGTTAGACCGTCAAGCAACTGTAGATAAAATAAGTGGTGTATTTACAGGTAGTTATGTTTTACATCCATTTACAAATAAAAAAATTCCTATTTGGGTGGGCGATTATGTTTTGGTTGGATATGGAACTGGAGCAGTAATGGCTGTGCCAGCGCACGACGAACGCGATTTTAAATTTGCAAAACATTTTGGTTTAGAAATTAATCAAGTTATTAAACCAACAACCGAACACGACATTAATAAAAGTGCATGGACAGAAAAAGAAGGGACACTAATAAACTCAAACTTTTTAAATGATTGTGATGTTAAAAATGCAATTAAGCAAGCAATTATTGAATTAGAAAAAAGTGGGGCAGGTAAAGGAAAAACTAATTACCGTTTGCGCGATGCTGTTTTTGGAAGACAACGCTATTGGGGCGAACCAATCCCTATTTATTATAAAAACGATATACCTTATGCACTAAATGAAAGCGAGTTGCCATTGCTGTTGCCTGAAATTGATAAATACTTACCAACGCAAGCCGGCGAACCACCATTAGGCAGAGCAATTGATTGGAAAAAAGATAACCAATACGAATATGAAAAAAGCACTATGCCTGGTTGGGCTGGTAGTAGTTGGTATTTTTTAAGATACATGGATGCCACTAACGGTTTGCAGTTTGCTGATAAAAATTTACTTAACTACTGGAAAGAAATTGATTTGTATATAGGTGGCAGCGAGCACGCAACAGGCCATTTATTGTATTTTAGATTTTGGACAAAATTTTTAAAAGACCTTGGTTATATTAATATTGACGAACCAGCAAAAAAATTAATTAACCAAGGAATGATTCAGGGTAGAAGTAATTTTATTTATAGAGTAAATGGCACAAACAAATTTGTATCTAATGGACTTAAAAACAATTATTCCACTTATTCAATAAACGTTGACGTTAATTTAGTAAACAATGATATTTTAGATGTTGAAGCATTTAAAAATTGGCGAGAAGATTATAAAAATGCAGAGTTTATTTTAGAAGACGAGAAATATATTTGTGGAGTTGAAATAGAAAAAATGTCCAAATCAAAATTTAATGTGGTAACTCCAGATGATATTTGCGAAAAATTTGGATCGGATACTTTACGCTTGTACGAAATGTTTTTGGGTCCGCTTGAACAAAGTAAACCTTGGAACACAAATGGTATTACAGGTGTTAGTGGTTTCTTAAAAAAATTATGGCGATTGTTTTATAACACAGGTGCATTTTTAATTTCTGAAGATGAACCAACTAAAGAAGAATTAAAAACCTTGCACAAAACCATTAAAAAAATTACCGAAGACATTGAACGTTTTTCGTTTAACACTAGCGTAAGTAATTTTATGATTTGTGTTAATGAGTTAACTGATTTAAAATGTAACAAACGAAAAATTATAGAACCATTATTAATTTTACTTTCACCTTATGCGCCGCATATAACCGAAGAGTTATGGCATCAATTAGGACATACAGAAAGTATTGCTTTTGAAAATTTTCCAATTTGCAACGAAACATATTTAGTTGATGATAGTTTTAATTATCCAATTTCATTTAATGGTAAAATGCGCTTTCAAATACAGTTACCAGCAAGTTTAACAGTTCAAGAAATTGAAAAAGAAATTATGCAACGCGATGAGGTTATAAAACAATTAGCAGGCGCAACGCCAAAAAAAATAATTATTGTGCCTAAAAAAATTGTAAACATTGTAGTATAGTTTTAAATTTAAAACTTATTTAATGATTTTATAACTCTAAAGGGTTTTAATAAAACATTTTATTGTGCAATTTATTCTTATCTTTACTTATAATTTGTACTATGAATCATTTTAACAGAACAAAAATAGTTGCAACCATGGGGCCAGCAACTGCAGATATAAATGTGCTTGAAGGCATGTTTAACGAAGGCTTAGATATTTGTCGAATTAATTTTAGCCATGGCGATTATAAAGCCGTTGAAGATTTAATTGCGAACATTAGAACATTAAATAAAAAGTTAAACAGGCACGTTGGCATTTTAGCCGATTTACAAGGGCCTAAATTAAGAATAGGTGTAATAAAAAACAATTCGGTTGTTATAGAAACCGATAAATTAATTACCATTACAACTAAAGAATGCGAAGGCGATGAAAATAAAATTTACATTACTTACCCGCAATTTCCACAAGATGTAAAAGTAGATGAAATTGTTTTATTAGACGATGGCAAATTACATTTACGAGTTGTAAGTACAAATGGCAAAGACGAAGTGGTGTGTAAAATTTTAGTTGGCGGAACACTATCATCTAAAAAAGGAGTTAATTTACCTAACACTAAAATATCTTTACCTTGTTTAACTGTAAAAGATATTAGAGATTTAGACTTTGCTTTACAAAACGATTTTGATTGGATAGGTTTATCTTTTGTAAGAAGCGTAACAGATGTAGTTGATTTAAAAGATATAATTAGAAACAGAAATAAACGCGCTAAAGTTATAGCTAAAATTGAAAAACCCGAAGCCATAAAAGAAATTGAAAACATAATAGATGTTACTGATGGCATTATGGTTGCACGTGGAGATTTAGGAGTTGAGTTACCAATGGAACAAGTGCCGTTATTACAAAAAATGATTGTACAAAAATGTGTTGAAATTGGTAAACCTGTTATTATTGCTACGCAAATGATGGAAAGCATGATTACTAGTTATACACCAACACGCGCAGAAGTTAATGATGTAGCTAACGCTGTTATGGATGGTGCAGATGCAGTAATGTTAAGCGCAGAAACCAGTGTTGGAAAATACCCGGTTAAAGTAATTGAAATTATGCGTAGAATAATTACACAAGTAGAAGAATTAGATACAATTTATTATAAAGAACATACACCACAAATAAAAACAATTACTTATATTACAGATAGTATTTGTTACTCGGCTTGTTCTATGGCGCATCATGCAGGCGCAAAAGCAATTATAAGCATGACAAATAGTGGTTACACCGCATTTAAATTAAGTAGTCACCGACCAAAAGCACACGTGTTTATTTTTACAGATAATAAACCTTTACTAACTACTTTAAGTTTAATTTGGGGCATACGCGGGTTTTATTATAATAAATATGAAAGCACAGATGAAACCATAACAGACTTAAAAAATTATATTAAAGAACAAGGCTTTGTAAAAGACGATGATTTAGTTATTAATATTGCAAGTATGCCAATGAAAGAAAAAGGCAGAACCAATATGATGAAATTAAGTTATATACAATAATTGATATTTGCTGAAAATATTTCATGCACTCACGCGTTTACAACACGTTGGGGAGGTTTATCAAAATTACCATTTAATGGATTAAATTTAGGAGGCTCAGATGATGACCCAGAACTAATTTTAGAAAATAGAAAGATTGCTCTTAAAAAATTAAATTTATCAATAGATAATCTTTGTAATTTAAAACAAATACATAGCAACATTGTTTGTGTTGCTAAAAACGGTCAACAAGAAGGAGATGCTCTTGTTACAAATGAAACGGGAAAAATTTTAGCCATAAGTATAGCCGATTGTTATCCAATTTTATTTTACGACAAAATAAATAATGTTATTGGTGCCGCACATGCAGGTTGGAGAGGAACAGTGAGCAAGATTGCAAAAAACACAATCGAAAAAATGTGCGAACTTGGTGCGGATAAAAAAGAAATTTATGTTGCTATTGGTCAAGGAATATCTCAAAATAACTTTGAAGTTGGAAAAGAGGTAATTGAAGAATTTTTAAATAATGGTTTTAATAAAAATATAATTTCAGAAAATAAAATAGATTTAATTAAAGCTAATAAACAAGTACTTTTTGAATGTGATATTGAGCCTAAAAATATATGGACAATGAACCGATGTACATTTGAAAACGATTTTTTTAGTTATAGACAAGATAAAGGAAAAACAGGCAGAATGTGGGCTTTAATTACTTTGTAAAGCACTTAATGCCATTTTTATTTCGCTAAATGTAAAATCATCAGGTAATTTATCTTTTATTGAATTAAGTGTTTTTAATTCTGAATTTTCATTTATAATTTTTTCTATAATTTGTATTCTTTCAGCTTTTACAAATTGATTAATATCTAATAATTTTTCTCTTATAAGTTCTGCAACATGCCCTTCAATTGTAGTTATACTTAATTTTCGAACTAAACTAATTTCTTCTATACCCATTCCACTTTCAATTAATTTTAAAGTTGTTTCATAAGTTGCACCCTTTGATTTTGTGTTTTTAGGTTTTTTATTTTTTTTATCAGGTTCAATATGAGAAAAATTAAATTCTGATGAAATATCATTCTCTTCTTTATATTTATTAATAATATCTAAAAAACGTTGCCCAAATAAGTTAATTTTTGCTTTACCAAAACCACTAATTTCTATTAATTCCGATTCATTACTTGGCATACGTTCACTTAATTCTTTTAACGTTTTTGAATTTGCAACTCTAAAAACAGGCAAATTTAGTTCGTTACAAAGTTTATTTCTTAAATCAGTTAATTTTTGATTAAGCGAATTGTTTTTAGAGTTTTCATTTGCTTTTACTTTCTTTTTAGCTACATAAATATTTATATGTTCATCAGGAAATTTAATATTTAATTTAGCATTAATTAATTTAGAATGGTTAAAGCCCTGAGATAGGGTATTAATGTAAGTTCTTTTTTCAAAAATCAACTCAAATAATTCATTTAAAAGTTCGTTAATTTCTTCGGCTGTTTCGGTACTCTCCGTATTAATTGTATTTTCTTTTAATTGTTTTAATAAATCCATTAAACAAACATCAAAATAATTTACTGATTTAAATAAACGTTCTGTTAATGTTTCATGGTTAATTTGATTTGTTTGCAAAATTAAATTTTGTAACTGCAAACTAAACCTAGCAGCAACCTCCATCTCTTTATTAAAAATCTCATTAAAGTTAGATAACCAATTTTCATGTTCTGCATTTAATTGTTTTTTGTGAAAATAAATTATACTCTTTAATTCTGTAAATGAATTTTTAATATCTGTAAAATTAAATAGTTGTAAAAGTAAATGTTCAAAGTATTTTTTTTCTGAAACTTTATACAAATCAATAATATTTTTATCATCTAATTTTTTCTTCGAAAAATTAAGTATTTTTTCATCATTAAATAAAACTTCTCTTCTAATTTTAGAACTTAATTTTAAACCATCTAAACTCCTGCATCTACTTAAAGCTACATATACTTGTCCGGCTGTAAATGCTTCAGCGGCATCAATTATCACCTTATCAAAACTTAATCCTTGGCTTTTGTGTATGGTTACAGCCCACGCTAATCTTAAAGGTAATTGCGTAAATGAACCTAAAACTTTTTCTTCAACTGCTTTTGTTTGTTCGTTTAATTCATAAGTTACATTATTCCAAACTTCAGTTTCCACTTTAATTTCGCTGTAATCCTCTTCACACTTTACAAACACAAAATCATCTTTAAAACTTGTAACATAACCAATTTTACCATTATAATAATTTTTTTCGGAGTTGTTTTTTGAAAACATAACCTTTGTACCTACTTTTAATTTTAATGTTTCATCAACTGGGTATGCATTTTCGTTAAATAAACCTTTTATTTTTGCTTTAAATACAAATTCTTTTGTGTTTAAATTTTTTAATGCTTCTTCATTAATTTTGTCAGCTTTTGTGTTGTGTGTAGTTAAGGTAATACATTTTTCAAATTCAGATTTTAAAATGTTTGTATCATATTTTTTATTTAAATCGTTTAAAATTTCATCGTTAACCATATTAGTTCTAACAGCATTTAAAACATCAACAAACTGTTGTTCTTTTTGTCGGTATATTTTATTTAATTCGATATAAACAGGAAAATGAGATTGAATAACTTTACTGTTAAAAAAATAAAAACTATCGTATATTTTTTTAAGCGATTCAATTTCATCATTTTTAACAACAGGAGGTAATTGAAACATATCGCCAATTAATAAAATTTGAACTCCCCCAAAAGAATCCTTAAAGTTTTTTCTAATATTTCTTAAAGTAATATCTATTTGATCCATCATATCAGCACGAACCATACTTACTTCATCAATTACTAATAACTCTAAATTTTTTAAAATAGCTAATTTTTGCCTTCGATAATTAAAACTATTTTTAAAAGATTTAGTAATATCAATTTCATTGTTTGAATTAATAACAGGAATAAAAGAACCAAAATTAAATTGAAAAAATGAATGTATTGTGCTTCCTCCGGCATTAATTGCAGCTACACCAGTTGGAGCAATTATTGCCATTCTCTTATGTGTTTTAGTTTTGATATATTTTAGCAAAGTAGTTTTGCCAGTTCCGGCTTTGCCAGTTAAAAATATATTTTCGTTTGTATTATTTATAAAGTTAAGAACCTCTTCAAACTTTTCATTAATTTCTAATTGTTGCATTATAAACAAATTTAATAAATTTACAATTTAAATCTTTTTTACTTGTTATTAGATTATGAAAGTTTTTAAACCTTATGTAAATGGTAAATTTATTACTACAAATAATAGCTTAATTGTTACTGAAAAATACACCAATCAACATTTCGCAAAAACCTATTTGTGTGATAAATCAATTTTAAATAAAACTATAACTTTTACAAATAAAATTAAAACAAAATGTAAGGATTTAACTCCTAAACAAAAACATACAGCCTTAACTTTAATTTATAAAACCCTCGAACAACAAAAAAACTATTTTGCCGAACTAATTAGTAAAGAAAGCGCGAAACCATTAATGTACGCTTTAGCAGAAGTTGAAAGAAGCATTGTAACATTTAAAATTGCTTCTGATGAGGTTTATAATTTACCCAAAGAAAGTTTAAACTTTGATGTTTTACCTAATGGCAAAGGTAAAAAAGGAACTGTAAAATATTTTCCAATAGGAGTAGTTGCTGGAATTTCACCATTTAATTTTCCACTAAATTTAGCTGTTCATAAAATTGCACCTGCTATTGCATCTGGATGCCCAATAATTTTAAAACCCGCAAGCACAACACCTTTATCAATTTTAGCCCTAGCTAAAATAATTGCTAAAACCAAACTACCAAAAGGTATGGTTAATGTTTTACCTATGAATAGAGAAGTTGGAAATTGTTTAGTTACGAATGATAAAATTAATTTAATAAGCTTTACAGGTTCGCCAGAGGTTGGTTGGGCAATTAAAAATAATTGTGGAAAGAAAAAAATTGTTTTAGAACTTGGTGGCAACGCGGCAACTATTATTAGTAAAAATTGTAAACCCAATTTAATTATTGATAAATGCATAATGGGCGCTTTTGCTTATAGTGGTCAAATTTGCATTCATGCACAACGTTTTTATGTGCATAATAAACATTATAATTTGTTTTTGAAATTAATGAAAGAAAAAACAGAAAAACTAATTTCAGGCAATCCACTTTCTATTAAAACACAAATAAGTGTTATGATTGATGAACAAAATACTATTCGTGCTGAAAATTGGACTAATAAAGCCATTAAACAAGGAGCAAAATTAATTTGTGGTGGTAAAAGAAATGAAAATTATTTTGAGCCAACAATTTTAACTAACACTAATAAAACAATGTTGGTAAATGCTGAAGAAGTATTTGCTCCAATAATATGTGTTGAAAAATATTCTGGCAAAATAGAAAATGCAATTACTAAAGTTAATGACTCAAAATTTGGATTACAATGCGGTGTATTTACAAGTAATAAAATTGAATTAAATAAATGTTTTGATTTAGTAGAAGTTGGAGGAATTATTCATAATCATGTACCAACATTAAGGTTTGATAATATGCCATACGGAGGTATTAAAGAGAGTGGGTTAGGACGCGAGGGTATAAAATACGCAATACAAGATATGCTTGAACCAAAAGTTTTAGTTTATTAACAAAATAAATATTAAACTGTGGCTTTTAATATTTCTGTTCCTACACTACAATTTAAACATTTTCTTTTTGTGCAATAATTATCAAACAATTGTATTAATGCTTGACTTTCTACTGCAGAGTTTAAAATGTTTTTATGACTTAAAAAATGCTTTGTTTTTTGATTTGATTCCCATTCACAATCTTCTAATAATTTAATCGCATTATCGCATAAATGCTGTTTGTTAGTTGCTTTCGAATAAAAAAATAAATAAGGCACAAAAGCATTTATAATTAATTTATTTAAAGATTCGTTTCCGAATTTTAATTTTATAGGAGAAGCTTCATCAGTTAAATTGTAATGTTGTTGCCAATATTTTGAGGTTTCAAAGTTTAATTCGTTTTTAATATTTATATAATTTTCTATCGAACATAATTTAGAAAAGCTTTTGTGAAATAACGCAGCAAATTGTGCTAATCTTATTGTAGGAAAGTTTGCAGGCCTCATTTTAGAAAACTTAAAAATAGTTTTATTTAAAGAAATTAAATTATATTTATTTTGTAAAAAAGTAAATTCATTACTTAATTGTGATGCATATTTGTTTTTAAAAGTTTCATTTAAAAAACCTGCTGAACCAAGTAATAAACATTCTAATTGAAATAAATTATCGCTATGCTTTAATAATACATTAAGTGGTAAGTGTTTTGCCAATAATTCAAATGGCATGGCGTTAGTTTTAAAACCAAACGAGCGCAATAATATTGTATATAATGTTTGATGATAATCGCCTTTAAATTCTTTAAATAAATTTTCTATATATATTGTTTTGTTTTCTAACCTTTCTACACATAACCTTTGCAACCAATTCGAAAATTTTATTGAATTAACTTCTGGTAAAAAATTAGAACACGGAAGCTTGGTTTTACTTTTAATTAAATTTTGATATGTATTTATAAGTTCTTCTGAGATAATATTTTTTAATTCTATTACTTCTACTGAATTATTAATGTTTTGTTGAATGTTTTTATCATGTTCAAAAACAACATGTAAAATTATGTTGTTGTATGCACTATCATTATAATGTTTGTGTTTATTCCAATCGCTTGTTTTTACATGTATTTCAATGTTTCCAACTAAAATAATATTGTTTAATTTAATTTTTCCATTAAAAAAATCAGGACCTGAATCGTTGTTTTTTGCACCAAAATCTATAACATCTATTTCTGTATTATTAATGCTATAAAATTTAGTTTTACCAATTATTTTATTTTGCCAAATAAATTGAAGCAATTCTTCGTTTATTTTAAGCATAACCTTTTAATTTATACACAAAATATCCAACCCACTCATGTAATAAATAATTAAGAGAAAACAAAGCTTCACTGTTAGGAATTAATAAATGATCAAAAGTAAATCTTCTAGGGCCACTTAATTTATTAGTAATAAATGGAGTTAAGTTTTTATAACCGGCTTTTTTAAATACAGCAAGGCTTCTGGGCATGTGGTAAGCTGATGTAACAAGTAAATAATTTCCGTTACTATTTAAACTATCAATAATTCGTTTTGTAAAAATTGCATTTTCATAAGTGTTTTTACTATTATATTCTATAATTATTGAACTATCAGGAAAATTTATACTTCTTAAATATTTTTTCACAAATAATGCTTCTTTTTTTTCTGGACTTTCAATGCTTCCACTCCCACCTGTAAAAATAATTTTCTCAACATTTTTTGTATAAACTAACGGTAAAGGTTGTAGTAAGCGGTCAACAGAATGTCTAAAATCTATTTTTTGTAAGCGCATATCTATAGACCCAATTCCACCCAATACAATCGCTCCAGTATATTTTTTTGAATAATCAAAATCTGGCGGAGCAGGTTCGTACCACCTAAAAAGTTCATCAACAAAAAATGAGTTTGAGCAAATATAAAGTAAACTAAGCGCTACAATTCTTAGTTTTTTTGCTTTACTCTCTATTTTAGTTATAAATGACCAAATTAAAAGTGCAAATACCCAAACCATTGGGGATATTAAAAATCCCAATATTTTAGATATATAAAAAAACATATTTTTAATTTAATCTGCTTTCAATACTTGTGTTGTAATTGTTTTTAAATTCGGTAATTAAGCCATAATTTTGATTATCAATAACAACAGTGTTTCCTTTAACTTTTCCAATTAATTCAAACGGTACGTTCGACGATTTTAAAATTTCTTCAAATGTAGATTGATTTTTAGGATTAATACTTAATACAGCTCTACTTTGCGCTTCGCCAAACAATGCAGCATCTTTTCTTATGTTGTTAGATAAAGTAATTTCAAAGCCTAAATTTTTTAAAAATCCACACTCTAATAAAGCTATAAATAACCCACCATCACTTATATCATGTGCACTTGTAACTATTTCTTTTTTAATAAGATTTTTTATAACATTTTGTAAGGCAAATTCTTCGTCTAAATTAAAATAAGGCGCAGGGGTGTTTTTAATTTTACAATACGAATATAAATATTCACTGCTTGCAATATCATTAACTTGTTTACCTAACAAATAAATTAAATCACCATCGTTTTTAAAATTTAATGTTGTGTGATGTTTTTTATCTTCTACAATTCCAATCATGCCAATTGTAGGAGTTGGAAAAACAGGTCCTTCGTAAGAACTTTGATTATAAAAACTCACATTACCTCCTGTTACTGGAGTTTCAAATTTTAAACATGCAGCACCCATTCCTTTTATTGCACCAACAAATTGCCAATATACTTCGGGGTTATATGGGTTTCCAAAATTTAAACAATTAGTTACCGCACTTGGATTTCCCCCACTACAAACAATATTTCGCGCAGCTTCACTAACTGCTATAGCACAACCAATTTCGGGGTCAGCATTTACGTATCTACTATTACAATCAACACTCATTGCCAATGCTTTTTTACTTCCTTTAATATTTACAATAGCTGCATCACTTGGATTGTTGGTGCTCATATTAATAGTTCCTACCATGCTATCGTATTGGTTATATATCCAACGTTTACTGGCAAGGTTAGGATGTGAGGAAAGATGAGTCATTACAGATTTTAAATCATTTGGTTCTGTAATTGAGTTTATTTCAAATTTTTTTGATTCAGCGTAATATGCAGGTTCTTTAAATTCTCTTTTATAAATTGGAGCATCTCCTCCTAATACTAATGATTTTGCAGGAACATCGGCAACTAATTGGTTATTGAAAAAATATTTTAATCTATCTCCTTTTGTAACAACACCAATTTGTTCACAATTCAAATCCCACTTATCAAATATTTTTAAAATTTCTTGTTCTCTTCCTTTATGAACAACAACTAACATTCGTTCTTGGCTTTCGCTTAATAAAAATTCAAAAGGGTGCATGCCCTGTTGACGAGCAGGAACTTTATCTAACCAAATTTCCATACCATGTTCGCCTTTTGCACTCATTTCGCTTGTGCTGCATGCAATACCAGCTGCCCCCATATCTTGCATGCCAACAACAGCTCCAGTTTTAATAATTTCAAGGGTAGCTTCTAATAATAATTTTTCTTGAAAAGGATCACCAACTTGAACAGCTGGTAAATCTTTAGCACTATCTTCAGTTATATCTTTACTTGCAAAAGCAGCTCCCCCTAAACCATCTTTACCAGTTGCAGAGCCTACAATAAAAACAGGATTGCCTTCGCCATAACTAATTGCACTTACTGTTTCGCCTTTTTTTACAATGCCAACACTCATTGCGTTTACTAATGGGTTAACATTAAAACTATCATCAAAAAAAACTTCTCCGCCTACAGTTGGTATTCCAAACGCATTACCGTAATCGCCAATACCTTTTGTTACACCTTTTATTAACCATTTTGTTTTATCGCTATCAATATTTCCAAAACGTAAGCTATTTAATTGAGCAATTGGTCTTGCCCCCATAGTAAAAATATCTCTGTTTATGCCGCCAACTCCTGTTGCAGCACCTTGGTATGGCTCTAAAGCACTTGGGTGATTATGGCTTTCAATTTTAAATGCACAAGCTAAACCATCGCCTATATCAACCAAGCCTGCATTTTCTTCTCCGGCTTTTGCCAGCATATGTGGCCCATCTTTTGGTAAAGTTTTAAGCCAGGTAATACTATTTTTGTACGAACAGTGTTCGCTCCACATTACCGAATAAATAGAAAGTTCAGTAAAATTTGGCACACGTCCTAACGTGTTTTTTATTTTTTCAAATTCCTCTGGAAGTAAACCTAAATCTTTAGCAGTTTCAACAGTTGTTAGTTGCTCGTTATAATTAATCATAATAAAATAAGAAACACTAAAGTTAGCCAATAATTTGAGCAGAATTATACTTTATTTTTAACAAATTATACATAAAAAAAGAGGAGCCACATGACTCCTCTTTTAAGAAAATTTGAATTATTAATTATTTTATAATTAGTTTTTTGGTAATTTTTGAATTATCTGCATAAACTTCTATAAAGTACATGCCTGCTTTTAAAGATTCTACCGAAAATTCAACAGTGTTTTCTCCAGTATTTAAATTACAATCTTTGTTATAGATAATAGAACCTAAACTATTAATTAATTTTATACTTCCTTTTGTATTATTTGCAGATGAAATTTTTAAGTAAGTAATAAAATTACTAGGATTTGGGAATACTTCAATTGTTTTAACTGTTTCAGATTGTTTTTTAATAGCTGTTGGACCATTATAATTAACCTTAAATGATAAAGTATCATTTGCGTTGTTTACGTTATATAATTTGTATCTAATTCTACTTAACCCAACAGTTGGAGCCTCATCAATATCAATTGTAAAGTTGTTATCAAACGAACCCGAAGAAATAATTAATAAATCATTACTAGGAAGGCTAGTAGTTGAAGGCGGATAACAATTTGAAGCAATACAAAAATAAGCTGAAGCGCTAGGGTTTAAAACCTCATCTATTCTTACTAAGTTATAAGTATTAGTACTTGCGCTATTATTGTAAACTCTAATTTTTGTGGTTGTTGTATTTCCTGATGTAGTAATTTCATTTATGTTAGCACCATTACCTATTGATGTTACAGTTGAAGTTTTTGTATTGTTTAATGTTGCTAAATGCAAACTGTTTTGAGCAAATGAGTATATACTTAAACTGCAACAAAAAGCGAGTAAAATTTTTTTCATGTAATTAGAGTTTTAAAAAGGGGTTGATTTTTTTATCAACCACCTTAAATATTAATTTTTAATTGTTAATTTTTTAGTAAATGTACCACTAGTAGATTTAATACTTACGTAATAAACGCCAGTAGATAAATTTGCGTTAACCGTTTCATTTGCTAAGCTTTCAGCAGAAATAGTTTTGTTATATACATTTTGACCTAAAGTATTTGTAATAATTAAATTAACATCTTCGTTAATGTTTTTTACTTTTAAGTTAAAAGTTCCGTTACTTGGGTTTGGATAAATAAAGAAATCTGAATTTGAATTATTTTTTGCATTTATTCCACTTGTAACAGTAGTTTTTGCCCATCTGTTTTCTCCTTTTCCGTATACACCATTTGATGAGATTATCGTTGTTGCTCCAGATAATAAGTTGTAGTTACCTGTTCCGAAACCAGCATTAATCCCATCACCATAAGCGTCTACTACTTTTAACACATAACAATTGTTTGGTAAAATTGTAAATGTTTTTGTGTGCATTGCTGTGCCTGCAGAAGCTAAATCGGTAAAAGGACCATCACTAGAAATTACACCATTTGTAGCTTCGTCAATAAACTGCCATGTACTTTCTGTACCATATTGATCTTGTTTAAAATTCATTGTCATATTTAAATCAAGAGCAATGTTTGTAGTTGTTGGAACAGTTTTTGTATAAATATCATTTAAACTGTTTTGATCTCCAGAACCATTAACACTTACAACATTAACTTCAATTGTATTTGAAGAACTAGGAGTAAAGTTAATTGTAGGTACAGTAAAAGTTTTATAACTTAAAGGTGCTGCTGACCCTGTCCAAGTATAAGTCCCAGCAGGTGTTCCATTTACTTTGTAGGCAAATGCAGCAGTTGTAATAGTGCTTGAACCATTGTTTAAAAATTTAAATTCAGGGTTAATATTACCAAAACAAACTTCAGATTCAACTTTAAAATTATTCATTGCTGCATCAATTGAGTTTGCAAAACCAGTTAATGTAATTGGTCCATATGCTGCAGTTTGAATGTCTTTAGAGCTGTTAGCCACAAAAGCAACTAATTCTAATTCGCCTAAGTTACATGAGTTTGTTGCCGTACCTGCACCAAATGTAGTAGGTACAGTGTAAGTTACCATGGTAGTAAAAGTTGTACCTACTGTAGTAGTTGGAATTGTAATTCCTAAACTTCCAGCAGTAATTACATCGCGTAACATATGTTGGTGGTTATATGTTCCATCAGGATTTGTTTGAGCTGGATTCCAGATTGCACCTGAAGTTTGTGGGCCAACAACATCATCTTCTAATATTGCAATAGTTAAAGAGTTTTGAGGAGTTGCACTATTCGCTGTATAATAAACTTCTGCTACAGCAGTTAAAACTCTGGTAACAATATTTAATGTGCCTTGTAAAGCCACATTTACCGCAGAGGTTTGACTTAAAATTGTATTTGCATGACCAGCCCATGTGCTTCTGCTACATGCTATTGCAGTAGGAGTCATAACAGCTCTGTTAATTGATCCAGTTGGGTATCCTGTAATTCCCATACCTGGTATTGCAGCAATTGCATTACCATCAGCGGTTCTGTAATCAGGTTGGCCAGCACCAGGATTAGCATATCCACCAGTATGTATATTTATTAACACAACATCACCAGCAGGCTTAGACGCCTTAATATTATTAGCAATTTTATGCCCATCAGGACAATATTGACAATTAATACCAGTAAATTCTTCTAACACAACTTTTTTATTTTGCGGTGTAGTACTAACTGGCAATTGAGCCATAGCAAACGTTGCAAACAGCGACGTTACACCAAAGTAGGTAAATTTTCTTTTCATTCTTAAATGGTTTTAGGTTGATTTCTATATCCAAATGTAGTAAATCAAAAATAAATTATCAAATTACTAATGTTAAAATTTAATTTAGTTTATAAAAATTACAGCAATTGTTAATTTTGCCGGATAAATGGTAACCAACAATCAATTTTTAGGTCTTTTTCAAAATCAATTAAACTTAAGTATTTCTAATAATTCTTATTTAAAAGGAATAAAAGGAAGTGCACTATCTATTTTTATTCAAAATTTCTTTATAAAACAACAAAAATCTATAGTTGTTATAACAAATGATAAAGAAAAAGCTGCTTATTTATTAAATGATTTAGAAAATTTATTGCCAAACAATAAAGTATTATTTTTTCCAGAAACTTACCGAACTCCTTATCAAATTGAAAAAACAACAAATGCCAATATTCAAGAAAGAACCGAGGTTTTAAATTTAATTTCAAATGAAAATTTTAATGGTATAATTATTTCCTATCCTCAAGCAATTAGCGAAAAAGTAACTTTTAAACAGCAATTATATAAAAACACACTTCAAATTAAAATTGGCGAAAAATTAAGTGTAGATTTTTTAACTGAGTTTTTATCTACCTACAATTTTACACATGTAGATTTTGTTTATGAACCCGGACAATTTGCAATTCGTGGAGGAATTATAGATGTTTTTTCTTTTGCAAATGAAACACCTTACCGTATCGAATTGTTTGGTGATGAAATAGAAAGTATAAAATCTTTCGAACCTGCCTCGCAACTTTCGAATTCTAAATTTGATTTTATAAATATAATTCCAAATTTTAATAACAATCAATTTAACGAAAGTAAAGTAAATATTTTAGAGTATTTTAATTTAAAAAATACAACAATTTTTATTGAAGATACAGAATATATTTTAGATCTGTTTAATAAACGGTTTGAAAAAGCAAATGAAATATTTTCAAATTACACCGGCGAAATAGCACAATTAGAACCTTCTAAATTATTTTCAAACGCTAATGATTTAAAAGCATTTTTTGAAAACTCTAATTGTATTGAATATGGAATAAAAAACAAACTATCGCAAAATAACATTTCATTTAATCAAATTGAACAACCAAGTTTTAATAAGAATTTTGATTTACTTATTGCACATTTAAAAGAATATAAAGCAAAAGGATATCAAAATTATTTTTTAACGGATAATACAAAACAAGCACAAAGGTTTATTACAATTTTTAACGATTTATTAGCTAAAGAGCACAGAACGTATGAATCAATAATTACCTACTTGCCCTTAAATTTACATAATGGATTTATTGACCATGATGAAAAAATCGCAGTATATACTGATCATCAAATTTTTGAACGCTATCATCGTTTTAAATTAAAAGAAATAAAACACAAAAGTGCCGAAGCGTTTACAATTAAAGAATTACTAATGCTTAATCCTGGCGATTATGTAACTCATATCGACCATGGCATTGGACGCTTTGCTGGTTTGCAAAAAATAAATAGCAATGGTAAAATACAAGAGTGTGTTAAGCTACTGTTTAAAGATAATGATGCTTTGTATGTAAGCATACATTCCTTACATCGAATAAGTAAATATAGTGGTAAAGAAGGAAATGTGCCGCGTATAGATAAATTAGGAAGCACTGCTTGGCAAAATTTAAAATTAAAAACAAAAAGTAATGTAAAAAAAGTAGCTTTTGATTTAATTAAACTTTATGCCGAAAGAAAATCTAAACCCGGACATGCTTACCCACAAGATAATTATTTACAGCATGAGTTAGAAGCTAGTTTTATTTTTGAAGATACTCCCGATCAAATTAAAGTTACTGCTGATGTAAAAAAAGATATGCAAAAACCACACCCAATGGATAGATTAGTTTGTGGCGATGTAGGTTTTGGAAAAACAGAAATTGCTATTCGCGCAGCTTTTAAGGCTGTTTGCGATAGTAAACAAGTTGCTATATTAGTACCTACAACTATTTTAGCATATCAGCACTTTAAAACATTTAAAAACCGATTAGCAAATTTACCTTGTAATGTTGATTACATTAACCGTTTTAGATCAACAAAACAACAAAAAGAAACATTAAAAAATTTAGCTGAAGGTAAAGTTGACATTATAATTGGAACGCACAAACTTGTTAATAAAGACATTAAGTTTAAAGACTTAGGTTTAATGATAATTGACGAAGAACAAAAGTTTGGTGTTGGTGTAAAAGATAAACTAAAAGTTTTTAAAACTAATATAGATACACTTACGCTCACGGCAACGCCCATTCCGCGCACTTTACAATTTAGTTTAATGGGCGCTAGAGATTTAAGTGTTATAAGTACACCACCCCCAAACCGTTATCCTGTTCAAACGGAATTACACACGTTTAGTGAAGAGTTAATTAGAGATGCTGTTGCCCACGAATTAAACCGAGGAGGACAAGTGTTTTTAGTACACAATCGTGTTAGTGATATTGAAGTTGTAGCTGGAATTATACAGCGTTTAGTTCCAGACGCACGCATTGCTATTGGACATGGACAAATGGACGGCGAAAAATTAGAAGATGTAATGCTTGGATTTATGGAAGGCGATTATGATGTTTTAGTTGCAACAACAATAATTGAAAGCGGTTTAGATATAAGTAATGCCAACACAATAATTATTAATGAAGCTCAAAATTTTGGATTAAGTGATTTACATCAAATGCGAGGTAGAGTTGGACGAAGTAATAAAAGAGCTTACTGTTATTTATTAGCCCCACCTCAAATTGCTTTAACCGACGAAGCACGTAAACGTTTAAAAGCAATTGTTGATTTTAGCGATTTAGGAAGTGGGTTCCAAATTGCTATGCGCGATTTAGATATACGAGGCGCAGGTAATTTATTAGGTGGAGAACAAAGTGGTTTTATAAATGAGATGGGGTTTGATACTTATATGAAAATATTAAACGAGGCCGTTGAAGAATTAAAAGAAGAAGATTGGTATAAAAACTCTATTGATAATGAACAAGGCATTGATAAAACAATTTTTAGCAGACAGTTTGTTAAAGAAACAGTTATTGAAACTGATTTGCAACTTTTAATTCCTGAACTTTATGTAAACAGTTTAACTGAACGACTAATTTTATATCGAGAGTTAGATAATATTACAAAAGAAGAAGATTTAATTACTTACGAAAAAAATTTAAGAGACCGTTTTGGCCCATTACCAACAGAAGTTTTAGAATTAATTAATTTAGTACGTATGCGCTGGAAAGCCATGCAGTTAGGTTTTGAAAAATTAACTTTAAAAAATAAAAAGTTACTTACTTATTTTTTAAGCAAAAAAGATAGCGATTATTTTAACAGCCCTATGTTTATGGCTGCTATAGCCTTTGCGCAAAAATACCCACAACGTTGTGTGTTAAAAGAACAAAACAATCGTTTATGGCTTAATGTAGAAGATGTGGAAAGTATAGAAAAAGCACGCGAAGTATTAGAAAAAATTGAAGGATTAATTTTAAAACAATAAATTGCCCACACAATTAAACCACAATTTCTTCTAAATCTTTTGTTAAAAATTTATATTCCATAAACCCTAAGCTTGATATACCTTGTAGCTTAACCCATTGTTTATGTTCAAAATACCATTTGTATTGTTTGCTTCGTAAAAACCCACCTTTTTTAATAAATGCTTCAATATATGGGTGTACTTGTAAAGTTATATTTTTTTGATTTTGTTCTTTAATAATAAATCTTAAAGCGTTTTCAATTTGATCTACAAATAACAAACTTGGTTGTACTTTACCAGTTCCACTACAACTTGGGCATGTTTCTAAAACTTCTACATTAACCTCAGGGCGTAAGCGTTGGCGCGTAATTTGAATTAATCCAAATTTGCTTGGAGGCAAAATATTATGTTTTGCCCTGTCGCTTTTCATTTCATCTTTTAAGCGGTCAAATAATAGTTTTTTATTGTCTGCATTATGCATATCAATAAAATCTACTACAATTATACCACCCATATCCCGTAATTTTAACTGGCGGGCAACTTCAACGGCAGCTTCTAAATTTACTTCTAAAGCATTTTCTTCTTGGCTACTATCGCTTTTTGCACGGTTCCCACTATTTACATCAAAAACGTGTAAAGCTTCAGTGTGTTCAATAACTAGGTAAGCGCCACTTTTCATGTGCACAGTTTTGCCAAACAAACTTTTTATTTGTTTTTCAATTCCGTAAGCATCAAAAATTGGAATTTTACCGTTGTATTGTTTTACAATTTCAACTTTATCGGGCGCAATAGTTTTTACATAAGATTTTAAATCTTCGTAAACTTTAGGATCACTTATATGTATAGCGTTAAATGTATTATTTAAAAAATCTCTTAAAATTACATTGGTTCTATCTGCTTCGCCAAGTAATCTAACAGGGGGTTCGCTAGTTTTAAGCATTTTAAAACATTCGTCCCAACGCTTTGTTAATTCATTTAAATCACTTTCTAATTCGGCTACAGTTTGGTTTTCGGCAACAGTGCGCACAATTACTCCAAAGTTTTTTGGTTTAATGGAGTGCATAAGTTCTTTTAAACGTTTTTTTTCTTCGTTATCTCTAATTTTTGAAGAAACCGAAATTTTATCTGCAAAAGGAATTAAAACTAAGTATCTACCCGCTAAACTAATTTCTGTGGTAATACGAGGCCCTTTAGCACTAATTGGTTCTTTAGCAACTTGTACTAAAACATTTTGACCAGATTTAATAATATCATTAATCTTACCATCTTTTTTAATATCTGTTTCGTTTTTAAAATACATTAAGTTGCTACTGTTTTGTTTACCAGCTTGCACTTGTTCAACATATTTTATTAACGAATTAGCTTGTGGCCCTAAATCTAAATAATGTAAGAATGCATCTTTTTCATAACCAACATCAATAAATGCGGCGTTTAAGCCTGTCATTACTTTTTTGGCTTTACCTAAATAAATATCTCCAACAGCAAACTGTGTATTGCTTTTTTCGCGGTGTAGTTCAACTAAACGTTTATCGTTTAGTAATGCTATAACAACTTCGTTTGGCGTTGAATTTATAATGAGTTCTTGATTCACGCTAAAAACTTTTAATTAATAATAATATACAGGCAATTTAATCGAATTTTGATTTCGTTAAATAGCAATAACAGAAAACACAAAGTATTTTCTGTTACTTAACTGTATTCAAATTAAAGAAATCCTAACTAATTAGGTTATTTCTTTTTATGACGATTTTTTCTTAAACGTTTTTTACGTTTGTGAGTCGCCATTTTATGTCTTTTTCTTTTCTTTCCGCTTGGCATAATTTATAATTTAATGGTTAATAATTTATTTTTTTAATTGTTCTATATATTTCTCAATTTCTTGTTTTGCAGTTTCATCTTTAGTGCGTTTAGCATACTGCTTTAATGCTAAAATAGTTTGTTCCGTATTTCCTAACTTTTCATGAGCATCTGCTAAATGTAAATAAACTTCAATATTATTACTGTCTAGTTGTATTACTTTATTAAAACGTTGCAAAGCTTTGTCTGTTTGCCCGCTTTTTAGCGAGAAAAAAGCAAAAGTTAAATTTAACTTAACATTTGTGCTGTCTGTTTTTTCTAGTTCTTTAAGCAAAGCAATACCTTCCATTGGGTTATTTCCTGCCTCAACATAACATGAGGCTAACATTAATTTAGCATCAAAATTAGTTGGATTAATAGCTAACGCTTTTTTAAACATTTTTGCAGCACAAGCAAATAAAATTGGAGCTTCGGTTTCATCGTTAATAAATTGAACGGAGTAATAATACCTATTTCCACATTTTAATGCTGCCGAATCTGTATTTAGATTTAAAGCCTTTTTTTCTTCAAAGTGAGCGGCTAAATCTGGTCTTTTTTGTTCTAACCAAAAAGTAATTAGTTCATCAAACGAATTTTGTTTTACAAGTTTATCAAATCTAGATTTACTTTCGGTATTTAAGCTTTTAGTAGCATTGTTTAAATATAAATTTAAGTTTGCATTTTCATTAAACGCTACAGCTTTTTTTTGACCAGCATCTTGCTTGCTTTTATAAGCAGTAAAGTTGGTTTTGGGAGCAATAAATAAAAGAACGAATAATAAAATAGCACCAGCAATTAAATAAAATTTGGTTGCTTTGGCGCTTATCATAGTTAATCAATATTTTTTAGAGGCTCTGCAGCCTTAACGTTTTTTTTAACCCTTTCAGCAAAAGTTTTACTTGCCTTAAAAGCAGGAATAAAATGAGCTGGAATTACAACTGTTGTGTTTTTAGAAATATTTCTGCCAATTTTTTCGGCACGTTTTTTAACTAAAAATGTACCAAAACCTCTTAAATATACATTTTTACCTTCAACCATATTGTTTCTTATGGTTTTCATAAATGCTTCTACGGTGGCTTGTACAGCCATTTTTTCTATGCCGGTTTTTTCTGAAATTTCGTTTACAATATCTGCCTTTGTCATAGTATTAATCTATTTAAAATCAAGTATTTGAATTTTAAAATGGGTTGCAAATATACAGTTTTAATTGAAACAATAAAATTTTTTCTTTTTATTTTAAAATATGTATAAAATAAGGCATTTTTGCTTAAAACTTAAAGTATTTAGTTGTGGAAAATTGGTTTTCGGCACATATAATTGCTTGGTATAAGCTAAATAAAAGAGATTTGCCTTGGCGCAATACCAAAAACCCTTATTTTATATGGTTATCAGAAATTATTTTACAACAAACACAAGTAAATCAAGGTTTATCTTATTATTACAAATTTCTTAAAAATTATCCAACACTAAAACATTTGGCACAAGCAAATATTGATTCTGTTTTAAAAGATTGGCAGGGTTTGGGTTATTATTCTAGAGCTAGAAATTTACATTTTACAGCAAATACGATTTTAAAAGAGTTTAATGGTGTTTTTCCGAACAATTACATTCAAATAAAAAAATTAAAAGGAATTGGAGATTATACTGCCGCTGCAATTGCAAGTTTTGCTTATAATTTACCGCATGCAGTTGTAGATGGAAATGTTTATAGGGTTTTAAGCAGAGTTTTTGGAATTAAAACCCCAATTGATTCTACTGTTGGTAAAAAGAAGTTTAAAGATTTAGCGGATTCTTTACTAGATAAAAAACAAAATGCAATTTACAATCAAGCAATTATGGAGTTTGGTTCGCAGTATTGTAAACCTAAAAATCCCGATTGTTTTAACTGCCCATTAAATTTCAAATGCATTGCTTTTGCAAAAAACAAAGTAAAAACATTGCCAGTAAAAGAAAAAAGCATAAAAATAAAAACACGCTTTTTTTATTATTTTGTTGTAAAACACAAAAACGAAATAGCCTATTTTAAACGGAATAAAAAAGACATTTGGGAAGGTTTACACGAGTTTTATTTAATTGAAAAAAATAAAAATTGTAATGAAGAAATACTTTTTACTGAGTTGCCATTTAAGGCTTATCAAATAAATGAACAAAGTAATACTATTAAACATGTTTTAAGTCACCAACACTTATACTGTAAATTTTATCTGTTAAAACTAAGTAATAAGCCAAAAAATTTAAATTGGATTAAAATTGAAAACATTCAAAAAATAGCTTGGCCTAGAGTTATAGATAAGTATATAAATACTTGTTTAATTAATAAATTTAATTAACTTTGGTATATTAAAATTATGAAAAAATTATTAGTTATTCTTTCTGTTGCATTAACTTTAAAAACAAATGCGCAAATTTACAAAGCTAAAAGTGGAGGCACTACAGTTAACTTTTACAGTAAATCGCCTTTAGAAGATATTGAGGCTACTAATAAAAGTGCAATTGTTGTTTTAAATTCTAAAACTGGCGATTTACAATGTGCCGTTACAATTGTAAATTTTAAATTTAAAAATGCTTTAATGGAAGAGCATTTTAATGAAAATTATATGGAAAGCGAAAAATTTCCTAAAGCAACATTTAAAGGAAAAATTAACGAACCTATTGATTATACTAAAGATGGTGAAACTAAAGTAACGGTTACAGGTAAAATGGAAATTCATGGGGTTACTAAAGATGAAACCTATTCTGGCACAATTAAAAAAGTTGGTAACGAATTATTTTTAGATTGCTTGTTTAAAGTTAAAGTTGCAGATTATAATATAAAAGTGCCAACCTTATATGTTAAAAATATTGCTGAGGTTATTGATGTAGATTATAAATGTGTTTTAGAACCATTTGAGAAAAAATAATTGCATGAAAATTACAAAATTTAAAATTGCAGCAATTATTTTATTAACTACTGCTGTACCTTCAATTAATGCGCAAGATGATTTATTAAGTTTAGTTGAAGAGCCAAAAGACACTAAACCCAAAAAAGTTTATGCTACTTTTAAAACTTTAAAAATTGGTAATGCGCAAACAACAGAAACGGTTAAGAAAAAACATTTAGATTACAGAATAAGTCACCGTTTTGGAAATGCATACGACAACACAACTAAAAACCCTTTAAATGATGCCGCTCAAACTGGCTTTGGATTTGATAACGCATCTGATATTAGAAATAGCTTGGAATATGGAATTTTAGATAATTTAAGTGTAGGAATAGGGCGAAGTAGATTAAATAAGTTAGTTGATGGTTCTGTTAAATGGCGTTTTTTAACACAAACAACAGACTTTAGTATTCCTGTTTCTGTAGCTTTTTATGGAAGTATGGGCTATACACATAGGCCAACAACTGATATTTATGCAGGAGTAAATAAAAACTTTGCAACAAAAGAATCGCACAGAGTAAATTATGTAAGTCAATTAATAATTGCAAGTAAATTAAATAGTGCAATATCATTAGAGTTGTTGCCAACATACGTTTACCGTAATTTTATCAAAGAAAATATAAACACAAATAATAATAGTGCCGATGTTAATGGCTTTGTTAGCATTGGTTTTGGGGGTAGAATTAAAGTAACAAAACGGGTGAGTGTAATTGGCGATTATTATTACAATGTAGGAAATTATTTTACAAATAACCCAAATATAAAAAACCCTTTATCGTTAGGTGTTGAGCTAGAAACAGGTGGACACGTGTTTAGCTTATTTTTTACTAATGCAACAGGCTTAGTTGAAAATAATTATTTACCTTATACAACAGATAGTTGGACAAATGCACAAATTAAATTTGGTTTCAGTATTTCTCGTACCTTTGCCTTGTAATAGAAATGAATTATAACGCACATATTTTTAATAATCATTTATTAAAAATTGTAAATAACGAACAGCAAATTTTATATAGCTCAAGCACAATTTGGCAAAGTTTATTGTTTATACTTTGCCTTTCTGTTTTTGTTTTCGTTAAAAATAATTCTTATAATAAACTAATGAGAATATTACAAGCTACTTTTAATAATCAAGTATTTGGTCAAATTCAAAGAGATGAGGCAAATTCTTTTAGAACATATTCTGTTTTTTTATTGTTATTTTACAATATTTCATTAGCGTTGTTAGCATATAAAATAAATGTTTTGTATAGCTTAATGTTTGTTAGTCTGCCAGGCTTTTTTCAATTTATTATTTTTTTCACAATATTATTAGCATTTAATTTTCTAAAAATTTTATTATTTAAAGTTATTTCATTTGTAAGTAACCAACATACTTTAATAAACGAATACACTAGTTATTCGTTTATAATAAATCAAACTTTTAGTTTAATTATATTGCCTTTGGTTTTATTATCTGAAATTGTGAAGTTAAACCCGCTTATACTTTTGGCTCCGGCTTTAATTTTATTTTTTATACACCTATTAATTAAGTGGTTAAAAGGAATTAGTTTTGGATTAATAAGTGGAAAAGTAGGAATTTTACAAAGTTTTATTTACCTTTGCGCCATTGAAATTTTACCAAGTTTAGTTTTAGGTAAAATTTTAATTGAAAAGTTTTAAAATTTTATATTTAAATGGCAGCAAAAAAATTAGCAAAAAAACCTACAAACAAAAAAGGAACTGCTAAAGTAAAAAAACCAAAAGCTAAACAATTAAATAAAAAAAAATCTGCTAAAAAAACAGTTGTAGCAAAGAAAAAAATTGCTCCTAAAAAAATTACTTCGAAAAAAACTTCAATAAAACCAAAAATAAAAAAGGTTAAGGTTGAAAAAAAACAAATTGTAAAGGAGGAAATTAAAACTCAAAATCCCTCTGAAGTTAAAAAGACAAGAAAAAGCTCTAAAAAACCTCTTATAACTGTTGCTCCTTTACCTAAAATAGAAGTAAGTAATTTTCCGAAAAATAAAATTAAAAGTGTGTTGTTGTCTCAGCCAAAACCAGCAGACCCTGAAACTAACCCGTATTGCTTACTTGGTAAAAAACATAATTTAAATGTAAATTTTAGGCATTTTATTAAAGTAGAGCCTTTAACCGCTCAAGAGTTTAGATTACAACGTATAGATATTTTAGCACACGGTGCTGTTGTATTAAATAGTAAATTAGGAGTAGATCATTATTTTAGAATGTGTAATGAAATGCGCATTACAGTTCCTGATTCGATGAAGTTTTTTTGTATAAATGAACAAATTGCATATTATTTACAAAAATACATTCAGTACAGAAAAAGAAAAATATTTTTTGGACAAGGAACTCTAGTTGATTTAGTTGATGTAATAAATAAAAACAAAACCGAAAAATTTTTATTACCTGTAAGCGATGTACATAAAGAAAAAATTGTTGATTTATTAGATGAATTGAAACTTAGTTACACTAAAGGTGTCTTTTATAAAACAATAAGCGCTAATTTAAGTGATATTAAGTCGCTAAACGATTATGATTTATTGGTGTTTTTTACGCCTGCTGGTATAAAATCATTAAAACAAAATTTCCCTAATTTTAAACAAGGCAACACGCGTATTGCTGCTTTTGGGCACACAGTTGCGCAAAAGGTTAAAGAATTAGGCTACCGTTTAGATATATTTGCACCAAACCCATTAAACCCAAGCATGAGTGGGGCAATTAGCACGTACTTAAAAGAATCTAACAAAAGATAAAATCTTGTCTTAAAAAATAATTTTTAAATTATTCTTTTTATAAAAATCTACAATGGGTTGGTATGGCCCAAATTTATGTTGTATTTCAGGAAAAGAGTCTAAATATGGCCCTTTAAAATAATCTATAGGTTTTGCTTTGATGTTTGGATAATCAACTTTAGTAATTGGTTTAGGACGTTTATGTATTCTGTCATCATTTATAAATGCAACAACATCATAAGCATTTTCAATTGTTAACACTGGTTTTTTATATGTAGCAATATTATGAGGCATATTGCAGTAAACAAAACTTGCCATTTTATAAATTCTATGTACACTACTACCAATTTGATAACTAGAATCTCCCCATAAAGGCGGGTATTCATAGGTTATTTGGTTTGCTTTTAATTTACCTTCTCCGTTATCGCCATGGCAAGTTTTACAATGCTGAATATATATGTTTTCTCCTTTAACTGGATCTGCAGCTCTATCTATATAACCAATATTATAAGGTGCATCACCAACAACATTTGTGTTTACAGGAACATTTTCACCTAACCATTTAATATAAGATGTAATTGCTAATAGTTCTGTACTGTTAAGGGGTAAATGTTTTCCGTTATGAGGACGTTCTATGCAATTATTTACACGATCAGCCAAACTTAAAACTTTATTTTCTCTTCCTCTATATTGTGGATATCTAGCATGGGTGCTAAAAAAATTAAATCCATAAGGCACAGTGCCTGCTTGTAAATGACAATTACTACAATTCATTTTATTCCCTAAGTAACTACCAACAGTACCATTAGGGCCAATGTAATAAGCTGTGTTTAATAATAATTTACGTCCATACCTAACTAATTCACCAAATTGGTTTTTAGGTATATTGTTTGTATCTGGCACTTGCCATATTGTATCTTCTTTTACAATAACTTGATTTGTTTCAGGCAATTTATTTTTATTGTTTTCTGAACAAGAAAAAAAAATGATTATACCTAAAAGTAAAGGGAGAGTAGTATAATTTAATTTAAAGTTCATTATTGTTCTTTTGTAAACTTAACAACTTTATTTTGCAAAATCAATAAGTTTAACACCTTTTTGAATACTACCACTATATAAATATTTATACATTATTTCAGTCCACTCTTGCGGTGTGCGTTCGGTATAAAAAACACTTGGCTCTACGGGTTTTCCAAAATGCAATTTAATTGTATTGCCTCGTTGTTTAAACATTTCATCAGGTAAAAAAAGCATTTCAATATTTGCTTTTATGCCAATGCGTTTGCGCCATTTTGCAAAATTGTAAAAAAAGTTACTGTTTTGTCCTTCAATAAATACAGGTATAATTGGTTTATTATATTTAATGGCTTTATTAATAAAACTTTTATTCCAAGCTAAATCTCTTATGCCAACATTAAATTTTCTACTTACCAAGCCACTCGGAAAAACAAGAATGGCACTATCTGTACTATAAACTTGTTCAACAGTTTGTAAACTCCCTCTACTTTTAATATTCCCAACTTTATTTACGCCAACAAATATTTCATCGTAATTTTTTATACTCTTTAAAACATCATTTACTATAAAACGCACATCAGGCCTTATGTTACCAATTTCTTGAATCATTGCCATTCCATCCATACCACCTAATGGGTGATTAGAAGCAAAAATAACTCCACCAGATTTTGGTATGTTTTCAATTCCTGTGCATATTACTTTAATATTAAAAAATTTAATAACCTCTTTGTTAAACTCTAAACCTTTAAACTGGTTTAAGTATTCCATCCCCTCATTAATTTCGTTTTCATGTAATGTTTTTTTAAGCCAATTAATTAAAAATTTAGGTAAAAATTTATACTTGTTTTTTAATTTATCCTTTAAAATTTTTTCTACATCTATAAATTTTTTCGCCAACATATTAAACTTACTCAAATTGAAATGCAAAAATATAAATTTAAGTTTCGTTTTAACAATTTCTGTTTCTATAATAAATTTTTGTTAATATCGTGTTTAAAGTAAACAGCTATTTTTCAACTTTTGTTTTTTTAATCAATCTCTTAGTTAATTAATTAGTAAGCTTTCCAGGTCATCGTTTTAAAAAAAGTATACAAAAATTTTTTCTATTAACAATGTTAATAACCTGTATTTTTTCAACAATGTGGTAAAAAATGTATTAAAGTGGTAAAAAGTGGTAAAAACTTGCTTATTTTTGCTAAAACGTTAATAATCAGTTAATGACAAGTTTAATAGGAGAATATGATTGCAAGGTAGATGCTAAGGGGCGTTTTATGTTTCCTATTGATTTAAAAAGACAACTTGAATTGGCTTTTGATAAAGGCTTTGTGATTAACCGAAATTTACATCAAAAATGTTTGGTATTGTACCCAATCTCTGAATGGGAAAAATTAAATAAAAAATTAAGCAAATTAAATCGTTTAATTAAAGCAAACGATGTATTTGTTAGAAAATTTAGTGGAGGCGCAACAAACACTTTGCCTGATTCTTCTGGTAGAATTTTATTACCAAAATCTTTAAGCGATTACGCAAATATACAAAGCGATATTAAAGTTTTAGGTAGCAATAACGTAATTGAAATTTGGGATAAAAAAGTTTATGAAGAATTTTTATCACAAGATATTGATATTGAAAAATTAGCAATTGATGTAATGGGTGGGCTAAATTTTAATTTGGGTGAAGATGAGTAATTATCACACCCCCGTTCTTTTACAAGCCTGTATTGATAATTTAAACATTAAACCTAATGGCGTTTATGTTGATTTAACTTTTGGAGGAGGTGGGCATTCTAAAGCAATTTTAAATTGCTTAAATGATGCTGGAAAATTATTTGCATTTGACCAAGATATTGATGCGCATAAAAATAAAATTGATGATAAACGTTTTGTGCTAATTCCACACAATTTTAGATACATTAAAAATTATTTAAGATTAAATGGTGTAAATAAAGTAGATGGTATACTTGGCGATTTAGGTGTTTCATCTCATCAATTTAACGAAGCTTCAAGAGGATTTTCAATTCGTTTTGATGCTGAATTAGACATGCGAATGAATCAAACGGATGAACTAACAGCTAAATTGATTGTAAATACTTACGATGAAAAAAAACTGTTGCACTTGTTTAAGTTTTATGGCGAAATTGATAATGCTTTTAAATTAACGCAATTAATAATTAATGCCCGTCAACAAAACTCAATAAACACAACTAACGAATTAATTGCAGCAATTAAAAGTTGTACGCCAAAATTTGAAGACCATAAATATTTAGCAAAAGTATTTCAGGCATTAAGATTAGAAGTAAATCAAGAATTAATAGCATTAGAAGAATGTTTAACTCAATGCACCGAACTTTTAGTTAATGGAGGAAGATTAGTTGTTATTTCTTACCATAGCTTAGAAGACAGGATAGTTAAAAATATTATCAAAACAGGGAACATTACTGGTGTTGAACAAAAAGACATCATTTATGGAACAGTAAAAAAAGTTTATAAAAACTTAACTAGTAAACCAATTTTACCAACCAACGAAGAAATTTCAATTAATACGCGAGCTCGAAGCGCAAAACTTAGAGTAGCAGAAAAAATATAAAAAGTGGCAAATAAATTTAGAGACATACCAATTAAAACTAAAGCTCTTGAACAAGAACAAAATGTTGTTGAAGAAATTGTTGCCGAAAAAGAAGAAAAATTACCAAAACCTAAAAAGAAAGGAGTTTTAACTAAAGGCTTAACTGCTGTTTTTAGTGGAACTTTTTTAGCAAACCCAAATATGGTAAAACATTTACCTTATGTGTTGTTTGTTGCAGTTATCACTATTCTTTATATAGGTAATGGTTATTATGCCGATAGTAAAATAAGAGAAGTTAATAAAGTAACTAACGAATTAAAAGAACTTAAAACAAGATACATAAGTACAACAAGCGATTTAATGTTTGCTAGTAAACAAAGTGAAGTTGCTAAATCTGTTGCAACATTAGGACTTAAAGAATCGGTTTCACCTCCAAATAAAATAGTGGTAGATAGTTTAGAATTATATAAAAACAAACAAAATTCTGGAAAATAAAAAAGACATATTAATTCGTTCTTATTTCGTTTACATTTTAATGTGCGTTTTTGCATTAACTATTTTGTATCGAATATGTATTATACAATTTAAAGAGGGCGATGAGTGGCGCGAAAAAGCAGAAGCCTTCACAACTAAAGTTTTTGAAATGGAAGCATCAAGAGGAAATATTTTTGATGCAAATGGCGCACTTTTAGCAACATCTTTACCTTTTTATGAAGTAGCAGTAGATATTAACGCACCAAGTATTGATGATAAATTATTTAAATCAAAAAAAGACTCCCTTGCAAAATGTTTAAGTAATTTATTTAAAGATAAAAGCACTAAAGAATATTTAAAAATTTTACAAAAAGCCCGCAACACAAAAGATAGATATGTAGTTTTAAAACGAAATGTTTCTTATAAAGATTTACAAACATTAAAAACATTTCCGATTTTAAAAAAAGGCAAAAGAGGTGGTTTAGTTACTCTTCAAACCAACAGAAGAGAAAGGCCATTTCAATCCTTAGCCGCAAGAACAATTGGCTTAGCCAGACAAGGCATTAAGCCTGTTGGTTTAGAAGGCGCATACGATAGTGTTTTAAAAGGTACAGGCGGAAAACGATTAATGCAAAAAATTGCTGGAGATGTTTGGCGACCTATTAATGATGAAAATGAAGTTGACCCAAAAGACGGAAAAGATTTATACACAACATTAGATATTAATATACAAGATGTTGCACAAGCAGCATTGTTAAAAGCGCTTATAAAAAATCAAGCATCGCATGGTTGTGCTGTGTTAATGGAAGTTAAAACAGGCGCAATTAAAGCAATAACTAATTTAACAAAATCAAAAACAGATTCTACTTTATATACCGAAAGTTTTAATTATGCATTAGCTTACCCAACAGAACCTGGTTCAACTTTTAAATTAGCTTCTATGCTCGCAGTAATTGATGAATTCGGAATTTCTTTAGATGAAAAAACACAAGTAGGAAATGGAGAATGTATGTATTACGATAGAAGAATGAAAGATGCTCATCCTCCTGCGGAACCTATTTTAACCGCACAACGTATTTTCGAAACTTCGTCAAATGTTGGTGTAAGTAAAATTGTAAATAAATATTTTGGAAAAAACCCCAAACAATTTATTGCAAAGCTAAATTCATTTCATTTAAATCAAAAATTAGGAATTGCAATTCCTGGCGAAGGCATACCACGTATTAAACAAGTTAAAGATAAAGATTGGTATGGCACATCTTTACCTTGGATAAGTATTGGTTATGAAAGTTTAGTTACGCCATTACAAACATTAACATTATACAATGCAATTGCAAACAATGGCAAAATGGTTAAGCCACATTTTGTAAATGCAATTAAAGAAAACGGCAAAATAATAAAATCTTTTGGTGCCGAAATAATTGATGAACAAATTGTAAAACCAAGTACTGTTGCTAAAGCTAAACAATTAATGGAAGGTGTAGTAAAAAACGGAAGCGGTAAAGGTTTAAATATAACAGCTTTTAAAGTTGGTGGAAAAACAGGCACTGCACAAATTGCAAAAAACGGAAATTATAAAGACCAAAACAGTGTATCATATCAAGCTTCATTTGTTGGTTATTTTCCAGCTGATAAGCCTTTGTACACTTGTATTGTAATTATTAATAATCCAACACAAGGCAGTTATTATGGCGGTTTAGTTTCAGGCCCAGTATTTAAAGAAATTGCAGAAAAAGTTTATTCAAATAGTTTAGATTTTATTGAGAGTGTAAATCATCCTCAAAATTTTTTAACCAAAGTACCAAATGTAATTACAACCAAAAGCGATGAAATAGCAAAAGTAGCAAACTCATTTTCTTTACCATTTACTAATAACGATTCTGATGTTTATACTGTAAGAAATAAACAAGATTCTACTAAAATAAACTTAGTAAAAATAAATATCGAACAACAACTTAAAAAAGGAATTATGCCAAACTTAAATGGTTTATCTGCTAAAGATGTTTTGTATTTATTAGAAAACAATGGTGTGTATGTTAAAATTGAAGGCTTTGGTGTTGTTAAAAAACAAAGTATAGAAGCAGGACAAAAATTTAATAAAGGCAACAAAATTATTCTTCAATTAAGTTAATATTAAATGAAATTATTAAGCGACATATTATATAAAGTTTCATTAGAAGAGGTTATTGGATCTACCCACACGGCCATTTCATCGGTTACATTTGATTCGAGAAATGTAAAAAAGGATACTTTATTTATTGCTATAAATGGTACTTCTGTTAATGGGCATCAATTTATTGAAAAAGCAATTAACACAGGAGCAGTTGCAATTGTATGCGAAGAATTGCCAACCCATTTAAACGAAAACATTACTTATATAAAAGTTAAAGATACAACCTATGCCTTAGGTATTATTGCTTGTAATTATTATGACAATCCTTCCGAAAAAATTAAATTAATTGGAGTAACCGGAACTAATGGTAAAACTACAACAGTTACTCTTTTATTTAACTTGTTTAAAGCTTTAGGCTATAATGTTGGCTTACTTTCTACAGTTCAAAACAAAATAAATAATACAATAATTCAAAGTACACACACAACACCAGATGCATTGTCGTTAAATGAATTGTTAAGTGAAATGGTTAAACAAGGTTGTGAATATGCTTTTATGGAAGTAAGTTCCCATGCCGTTGTTCAAAACAGAATTTCAGGTATAAATTTTACAGGAGCTGTTTTTACTAACATTACTCACGATCATTTAGATTATCATAAAACGTTTGATGAGTATATTAAAGCTAAAAAAAGGTTTTTTGATTTATTGCCAAATACTGCATTTGCCTTAGTTAATAAAGATGATAGAAATGGTATTGTAATGTTGCAAAATACTAAAGCAAATCGTTATACTTATGCATTACAAAGCATAGCTGATTATAAATGCAGAATAATTGAAAATCATTTAAATGGTTTATTGCTTAATGTTAATAACCAAGAAGTTTGGGTAAAATTAATTGGAACATTTAATGCATATAACGTTTTGGCAGTTTACGCTGTTGCGATGCTTTTAAAACAAGATAAAACTAACACACTAACCGCACTGAGTAATTTAAACTCTGTCGAAGGCAGATTCCAATATTTAAAATCTAATGGTGGTGTTATAGGAATAGTTGATTATGCACATACGCCAGATGCATTAAAAAATGTTTTAGAAACTATTAAAGATATTAGAACAGGCAATGAAAACGTAATTACTTTAGTTGGCTGTGGTGGGGATAGAGATTCTGCAAAAAGACCTGTAATGGCTGCAATTGCTTGCGAGTACAGCGATAAGGTAATCTTAACTTCTGATAATCCAAGAAGTGAGGACCCTGAAGAAATTTTAAATCAAATGCAAAAAGGCGTATCTCCAGTTGATACTAAAAAAACATTGCGCATTACAGATAGAAAAGAAGCAATTAAAACAGCATGTCAATTTTCAAAACCAGGAGATATAATTTTAATTGCAGGAAAAGGCCATGAAAAATATCAAGAAATAAAAGGAGTTAAACACGATTTTGATGATTTTAAAACTTTAAAAGAAACCATTCAAACACTTAGTATATAATGTTCTATTATCTTTTTACATATTTAGATAAAGTTTTCGATTTTCCAGGTGCTGGCGCATTTCAATACATTTCTTTTAGAGCTGCTTTAGCATTAATTTCTTCTTTAATCATTTCTTTAGTTTTTGGTAAACGCATTATTGAATTTATACGCCGTAAACAAATTGGTGAAACAATTAGAGAGTTAGGACTTGACGGGCAAACTAAAAAAGCAGGAACACCAACAATGGGAGGAATAATTATTATAGCTGCTATTCTAATTCCTACACTTTTATTTGCAAAAGTATTAAACGTATATATTGTTTTAATGATAATATCTACAATATGGCTTGGTGGTATTGGCTTTTTAGACGATTACATTAAAGTTTTTAAAAAAAATAAAGAAGGATTACAAGGAAAATTTAAAATAATTGGACAAGTAGGAATTGGATTAATTGTTGGTTGTGTGTTTTACTTTCATCCAGATGTTGTTATTAAAGAAAGATTAACACATAACGAAAAAATAGCTTGGGTGAATGATAATGCAAACTCTCAACAAAGTTTAAAAATCCCACTCTACTCAGAAAAACCAACAAAAACACTTAAAACTACTATTCCGTTTTTTAAAAATAACGAATTAAACTATAGTTCATTTTTATCGTGGATGTGTAATGATTGTGCAAAATATGGTTGGTTAATTTTTATACCCATGGTAATAATAGTTGTAACTGCTGTTAGCAATGGAGCAAATATAACCGATGGGATTGATGGTTTAGCTGCAGGAACAAGTGCAATTATTGGAGTTGTATTAGGAATTTTAGCATACGTTTCTGGTAACACCATTTTTGCCGATTACCTTAACATTATGTATATACCAAACTCAGGCGAGTTAGTAGTTTTTATGGCCGCATTTATTGGCGCATGTGTAGGTTTTTTATGGTACAACTCTTTTCCAGCACAGGTATTTATGGGCGATACAGGTTCATTAGCAATTGGCGGTATTATTGCAGTTTATGCCATAGCAATTCGTAAAGAACTATTAATTCCAATTTTATGTGGAGTGTTTTTGGTTGAAAATATATCGGTTATATTACAAGTTTATTATTTTAAGTATCAAAAAAAACGTCGTGGTTTAGAGTATGCTCAAACGCATCGTTTATTTAAAATGGCCCCACTTCACCATCATTACCAAAAATTAGGTTTTCACGAATCTAAAATAGTTATGCGGTTTTTTATTATAGGAATTATGTTAGCTGTATTAACTTTTGTAACACTTAAATTAAGATAGTGAATAATAAAATAGTTATACTCGGTAGTGGCGAAAGCGGTGTAGGTAGTGCAATACTAGCTAAACAAAAGGGTTTTGACGTTTTTGTAAGCGATAAAGGAAATATTGCTAACAAATACAAACAACAACTACTAGATGAAAATATTTTGTTTGAAGAAAATCAACACACAACACAAAAAATTTTAGAAGCAAAAGAAATTATTAAAAGCCCTGGTATATCAGAACAAACAGAAATTGTAAAAACAATTATCGAAAATAAAATTCCAGTTATTTCAGAAATTGAATTTGCAGCAAGATATACATCAGCAAAAAAAATATGTATAACGGGGTCAAATGGAAAAACTACAACTACATTATTAACTTATCACATACTTAAAAAAGCAGGCTATAATGTTGGTTTAGGAGGTAATGTAGGTAAAAGTTTTGCCTATCAAGTTGCTAAAGAAAATTTTGATTACTATGTGCTAGAGCTGAGTAGCTTTCAACTTGATGGTATGTTTAATTTTACCGCAGATGTTGCAATATTATTAAATATTACCCCCGATCATTTAGATAGATATGATTATAAATTTGAAAATTATGTAAAATCAAAATTTAGAATAACCCAAAACCAAAGCAAAACCAACCAATTTATTTATTGCATAGACGATGAAGTAATAGCCAACTTTATGAGCAATAATAAAATTGAGGCTACCACTATTCCTTTTAGCATCAAACAACCAATTGATGGTGATGGAGCCTTTTTATTAAACAACCAAATAACCCTTAATTATAAACCAAACCAAAACCAACCCTTAATTATGACAATTGAACAACTAGCGCTGCAAGGTAAACACAATGTTTACAACAGCATGGCTGCCTCTTTGGCAAGCACTATTGTAAATGTAAGAAACGAAGTAATTCGCGAAAGTTTACAAGATTTCCAAAATATTGAACACAGATTAGAATTTGTGGCCTCTATTAATGGTGTAGAATTTATTAACGATAGCAAAGCTACAAACGTTAATTCAACATGGTATGCTCTTGAAAGCATGAATAAACCTGCTGTTTGGATTGCTGGTGGACAAGATAAAGGAAACAATTACGACGATTTAATAGATTTAGTTAAAGCTAAAGTAAAAGCAATTATTTGTTTAGGTAAAGACAATAAAAAAATAATTAAAGCATTTAAAAACCATGTAGATTTAATTATTGAAACTGACAATACAATTGATGCCGTTACTGCATCATATAAAATTGCTAAAAAAGGTGATGTAGTTTTATTATCTCCTGCTTGTGCAAGTTTTGATTTATTTAAAAACTACGAAGACCGCGGCTTACAATTTAAAGCGGCTGTAAGAGCTATTTAAAATTTAATTCCTTTTTTATGAATGTTTTTAATTACTTAAAAGGTGATAAAGTAGTTTGGGCAATAATGTTTTTATTATCCCTGCTTTCTATACTTGTTGTTTACAGTGCAGTTGTTACCCTTGCACATAAATTTCAACAAGGTAAATCAGAATTTTATTTACTTAAACAATTCATTTTTGTATGTATAGGTTTTTTAGTTGCATATTTAGTTCACAAATTAAAGTACACGCTGTTTAGCAGAATATCTCAAATTGGCTTTTTAATTTGTATTCCATTATTAATTTACACTTTAGCAAAAGGCGTAAGTGCTGGCGATGCATCACGATGGATTGAAATACCAGGTTTAAAACTAACATTTCAATCATCAGATTTAGCAAAACTGGTGTTAATTATTTATGTTGCCAGAATTATTGCTCTTAAAGGTAAATCATTAAACACATTAAAAGAAGTAATTAAACATTTAATGATTCCAATTAGCATAATTTGTGTTTTAATATTACCTGCAAATTTTTCAACAGCTGCAATTTTATTTTTTAATTGCTTAATGCTTATGTTTTTTGGTGGAATAAATTATAAAATATTACTAAAAATTCTTGGTATTTGTTTATTAGCAGGCACAATTTTAATTTCATGGATTTGGTTTTCTCCTAGTACTTTCCCATCTAAACGTGCATTTACATGGAAAGCTCGTATCGAAAATTTTTCAAGTGGCGATACACAAAGTAATTATCAAAGCGAACAAGCTAAAATTGCAATTGCAACTGGTGGTGTAATTGGAAAAGGACCAGGAAATAGTACACAACGCGCATTTTTACCTCAAGCATCATCAGATTTTATTTATGCAATTATTATAGAAGAGTATGGGTTATTTATTGGGTTTGGTTTACTCTTTTTATACATGATTTTATTGTTTAGAGGTATTAGAATTTTACGCGAAAACGATAAACCTTTTGGTGGTTTAATGGCAATAGGTTTAACTTTTAGTTTAGTTTTTCAAGCACTTGTTAATATGGCGGTTGCAGTTAATTTATTTCCAGTAACTGGGCAACCTTTACCTTTAATAAGTATGGGTGGTACCTCAATGATTTTTACAATGATAACATTAGGAATTATTTTAAGTGTAAGCAAAAATAATACTAACGAAACAATCGAAAATTTAGAAACTGTTTAAAAATGGAACCAATAAAAGTTTTGTTAAGTGGAGGAGGAACAGGAGGTCATATTTTTCCAGCAGTTGCAATTGCTAACGAAATTAAAAACACAATACCTAATGCCGAAATTTTATTTGTTGGCGCAATTGGTAAAATGGAAATGGAAAAAGTTCCTGCAGCTGGTTATAAAATTATTGGCGTTTCAATAGCAGGTTTACAACGAAAATTCACATTGTCAAATTTTAAATTACCTTTTTTATTAATAAAAAGTTATTTTCAAACTAAACAAATAATTAAAAATTTTAATCCTAACGTTGTGGTGGGTACTGGTGGGTTTGCAAGCGGACCAATAATTAAAGCGGCAACCGCAAAAAATATTCCTGCTTTAATACACGAAGGCAATTCGTATGCAGGTTTAACTAATAAAATTCTTGGAAAAAAAGTTAATAAAATTTGTGTTGCATATCCAAATATGGATAAATACTTTCCAAAAGAAAAAATATTAATTACGGGAAATCCTATTCGTCAAGATTTATTTAATATAAACTCAAAAAGAAATGAAGCTTTAGCGTTTTTTGGTTTAAATTCCGAAAAAAAAACAATATTAGTTATTGGGGGTAGTTTAGGTGCGCGTACAATTAATGAAGCAATAAACTTAGGGCTTAAAAATATTTTTGAGGCTAATTATCAATTAATTTGGCAAACAGGCAAAGGATACATTTCAATTGCAAATGAAAGTGTAAAAAATTATAAAGAAAACGGCATTAAAGCATTTGATTTTATTTCACGAATGGATTTGGCATATGCAGCTTGCGATTTGGTAATATCAAGGGCAGGAGCAAGTTCTATTTCCGAAATTTGTGTTATAGGTAAACCTTGTATTTTGGTTCCTTCGCCAAATGTTGCAGAAGACCATCAAACTAAAAATGCATTAGCATTGCAACAAAATTCAGCAGCAATTTTGGTTAAAGATTTTGACGCAAACCATTCTTTAGTAAAAACTGCATTAGATTTAATAAACGATAACGAAAAGTTAAATCAATTAAGTTTAAATGTAGTTAAAATGGCATATCCAAATGCAACAAAAACAATTGCTGCCGAAGTATTAAAATTAATTAAAAAAAATAAAGATTGACATTAACAAAAAGCATATTAAGCTATAAACTTTACTACTTTATAGGCATTGGCGGTATTGGCATGAGTGCTTTAGCTCGTTTTTTTAATCATTATAAAAAAGAAGTAATTGGTTATGATAAAACAAAAACTAAATTAACCACACAGTTAGAAAACGAAGGAATAATTTGCCATTTCAACGAAGATGTAGCTTCTCTAAATTTATTATTAAAAAATTACACTAAAGACGAAGTTTTAGTGATTTACACACCTGCAATTCCTTTAATACATAAAGAGTATATTTTTTTACAAGAAAGAAATTATACTATCTTAAAACGCTCACAAGTTTTAGGCGAAATAAGCAGTCAATTTAGAACTATTGCAATTGCTGGCACACATGGCAAAACAACAACAACAACATTAGTAACTCATATTTTAAAATGCGCATCCTTTAACTGTTTTTCTTTTATGGGAGGTATTTCAAATAATTACAACACTAATATTTTACTTGGTGATATAAATAATACTAATTCTTTTTTTGTTGTTGAAGCAGATGAGTATGACAGATCGTTTTTAACATTAAAACCCGAAATAGCAATAATTACAAGTGTTGACGCTGATCATTTAGATATATACGGAGATGAACAACATGTAAAAGATGGGTATTTACTTTTTAGCAAATGTGTTTCAGCTAATGGCACTTTAGTTGTTAAAAAAAATGTTGATAACGATTTGAAGCTCACTTCGAAACGTTTAGTCTACTCCTTAAATTTAGATACGGAATATTGTGCGGATTCAATAAAAATTGAAGACGCCAATTTCGTTTATAATATTAAAAGTTCAATAGAACCTATTAACAATGTAACACTTGGCTTACCTGGGTTACATAATGTTGAAAATTCTATTGCTGCTGTTGCGGTTGCTCAATTACTTGGTGTAAGTGCAGATGTTATAAAAAATGCATTACGTTCTTTTAATGGCGTTAAACGTAGGTTTGATTATAGAGTTAAAAGTAACTCTGTTGTTTTTATAGATGATTATGCGCATCATCCAGAAGAGTTAAAAGCAACAATAGGCTCTGTAAAAAAAATCTATCCAAACAAAAAAGTAACTGGTATTTTTCAGCCACATTTATTTACAAGAACTAGAGATTTTGTTGAAGGATTTGCTGAAAGCTTAAGTTTGTTAGATGAGTGTTTACTTTTAGAAATTTACCCAGCAAGAGAATTGCCAATTGAAGGCGTTAACTCAAGTTGGTTATTAAACAAAGTAACTTGCAACAATAAAAAATTAGTTACAAAAGAAGAAGTGCTGGATTATGTGAAAAATAATAACATTGAAGTACTTGTTACTATGGGTGCTGGTGATATAGATGGATTAGTTGAACCCATTGAAAAAATATTAAAAAATAAAATTTGAAAAAAATAAATTATAAAAAAGTATTTGTTGTAATTGCATGGTGTTTTGCAGTTTGTGGCATTGCTTTATCTTTATCTTTTATCAATAAACAAGAAAAAAATCTAATCGTTAATTCAATTAACATTAACATTACTAACCCAACCGAAAATAGTTTTTTAAACGAAACAGATGTTCAAGATTATTTTAATTCAAGAAATGAATTACTCTTAAATAATCAGTATAAAAACATTAACATTCCTTTACTCGAAAAAGCATTAAACAATCATCCTTCTGTTGCAAATGCCGAAATTAGTGCAGATCTAAATGGTGAATTAAAAATTGATGTTGAACAACGCAAGCCAATACTTCGCATTATAAACCAAGATGGCGAAAGTTACTACATTGATTCACAATCAAAATTAATGCCCTTAAGCGAAAATTATACTGCTCGCGTATTAGTTGCTAATGGGCTAATAAATGAGCCATATGCAAGACGAAGCGATTTTACAGTAACACAAATAAAAAATAACCCAACTTACAACCAAATTAGTGTGTTAGATGATTTATGGGATTTAACAACGTATATAAATCAAGACTCAACTTTAATGGCATTAATACATCAAATTAATGTTACTAAAAATAAAGAAATTGAATTAATACCCGTAATGGGCGACCATAAAATTATTTTTGGTCAAGCCACAAACATCGAAGAAAAATTTAATAAACTAAAAGTATTTTATAAAGAAGGTTTAACAAAAACAAATAGTTGGAATAAATATTCCGTAATAAATATTAAATATAAAAACATAATTGTAGGAACAAAAAAAACAAGCATTAATTAGTTATGGAAAACAACACGCAACCAAACAATTTATCATCAGAATTAGTAGTGGGTTTAGATATTGGAACTACTAAAATTGCTGCCATAGTTGGTCAAAAAAACGAACATGGTAAAGTAGAAATTTTAGGTATTGGAAAAACGGAATCGTTAGGCGTAAACCGTGGAGTTGTTGTAAATATTGAACAAACTGTAGCAAGCATTAAAGCAGCAATTGCTTTAGCAGCAAATGCAGCAAACGTTGATATTGGAGAAGTTGTTGTAGGCATTGCAGGGCAACATATTAAAAGTATGCAACATCGTGGCATGTTAACTCGCCAAAGTTTAGAAGATGAAGTGTCTCAAAAAGATATTGATACTTTAATTGACAGCATGCACCGTTTGGTAATGAGTCCAGGCGAAGAAATTATACATGTTATACCACAAGAATATATTGTTGATAATGAAATTGGAATACGTAATCCAATTGGCCATGCAGGTATTAGATTAGAAGGGAATTTTCATATTATTACAGGACAAGTTAGCGCTGTTAAAAACATTTTTAAATGCGTAAATCGTTCAGGCTTAGAAACAGTTGATTTACATTTAGAACCTTTAGCAAGTGCAGATGCAGTTTTAAGCGATGAAGAAAAAGAAGCAGGTGTTGTTTTAGTTGATATTGGTGGTGGTACAACAGATGTAGCAATTTTTTACGATAACATCATTCGTCATACTGCAGTTATTCCGTTTGGAGGAAATATTATAACAGAAGACATTAAAGAAGGTTGTGGAATTATAAAAGCACAAGCCGAACAATTAAAGGTTAGATTTGGTTCTGCTTTAGCTAATGAAAACCAAGAAAATGAAATTATTTCTATCCCTGGCTTAAGAGGCCGGCCACAAAAAGAAATTTCAGTTAAATTTTTAGCACAAATCATACAAGCTCGTATGGAAGAAATTTTAGAGTTTGTGTTATATGAAATTAAAAGCAGTGGCTTTGAGCGTAAATTGTCAGCGGGCATTGTTGTAACAGGTGGTGGAGCTATGTTAAAACATTTATCTCAATTAGCAATGCTTACAACAGGTATGGATTGTAGAATTGGTACTCCAAACGAACATTTAGCCGGAAACGACGATAAGTTAAAAAACCCCTTGTTTGCAACTGGTGTAGGTTTAGTGATGAAAGGGATAGAGAAATACGAAAGAGACGCAAAACGTACATTAAACTCTAATAAAGCAACTATAGATAATAAACAAGCAAACCAACAAGTTGAAAATGCTAAAGAAGAGAAAAAAGTTGTGGGTCATTCACAAAAAAGAATAGGTTCATTTTTAACCAATTTACTTGAAAAAACACAAGACTGGATAAGAGATGATGTCGAATAAAATTAAAAATAAATAACCAAACCAAAAAAATAACCCTTAAAAAATACAATTATGATGCAATTTGAATTACCACAAGAAGAAAGCTCAATTATTAAAGTAATTGGAGTAGGTGGAGGCGGAAGTAACGCTGTAAACCACATGTTTCGCTTAGGAATTAAAGGCGTTGATTTTGTAATTTGCAACACAGATAAACAAGCTTTAGAAAAAAGCCCTGTTAATCACAAAATACAATTAGGAGCTAAATCTACTAAAGGACTTGGCGCAGGCTCAATTCCTGATGTTGGTAAAGAAGCTGCATTAGAATCAATTGATGAAATTAAAGAGTTTTTAGGGGAAAACACACAAATGGTTTTTATTACAGCTGGCTTAGGTGGAGGTACTGGAACAGGAGCTGCCCCCGTAATAGCTAGTATTGCTCAATCTTTAGGGATACTAACGGTTGGCATAGTTACAATCCCTTTTACGTTTGAAGGAAAAAAACGCCGCGCACAAGCTGAAGCTGGTTTAGAAGAATTAAAAAAATATGTTGATACACTTCTTGTTATTGGTAACGATAAGTTGCGCGAAATTTATGGCAATTTAAAAATGAGCGAAGCATTTGAACATGCAGATAATGTTTTAACTGGCGCAGCAAAAAGTATTGCCGAAATTATTAGTTTACATATGCACATTAATGTTGATTTTAATGATGTAAAAACGGTAATGAAAGATAGCGGTGTTGCAATAATGGGCTCTGCTGTAGCAAGTGGAGAAAGAAGAGCAATTAGAGCTGTTGAACAAGCGTTAAATTCACCGTTGTTAAATGATAATGATATTAGCGGTGCTCGCCATGTATTGTTAAACATAATGAGCGGAAGCGATGATATTGATATGGATGAATTTGGAGAAATTACAGATTTTATTCAAGAATCAGCAGGAGGAACAGCAGAATTAATTACTGGGTATGGAACTGACCCTTCTTTAGGTGATAATGTTAGTGTAACAATTATTGCTACCGGATTTAAAGCTAAACAAACTACAGGTTTTGAAGTTGCCGCCCCTAAAGAAAGAAAAATTGTTAGTTTAGAAGAAAAAATTGAACAACCAATAAATGAAGTTGTTCAAACAAATATAATTGACGAGATAAGTAAAACTGAGCCGCATGTTTATATTAAACAAGAAGTTGAAGTTAAACCTGAAGCTAAAACAGAACTAACGCCTCCTGTTGCAGAAACTACAAACACTATTAATATCGAATCTGTTGAAATTAACGTTGAAAACAATATTGAAATGACAGTTAAACAGATAGATAACACACCAATTAATACAAACATCGAAATAAATTCAACATTAGAAGAATTTACATTTAATGAAGTAAAAGAAGAAAGTATAATTGAAATAAACGATACACCAATTGCTGAAAAAAATGAAGCAGCATCGCGCGAAGAGCAAATTAAAATTGCACAAGAGCGTATTCGTAAATTAAAAGAAATTACTTTAAAAATGAAAAGCCCCGATGGTTTGGCTGCTTTAGAAAAACAAACAGCTTTTGAAAGAAAAAACATTGCGCTTGAAAACAAAACACATAGTACAGAGTCGCAAGTATCTCGTTTTACTTTAACCGAAGGCGAAGATAAAAAAATTGAAATTAAACCAAATAACTCATTTTTACACGATAATGTAGATTAAACTTTGGCTGAAAATTTATTTTAAAGCAGTTCAGTTTTTGAACTGCTTTTTTTGTATTTTTATTTATGCTTAAAATTTTAGGTAAAATATTTATTATTTTAGGTGTAATAATAATTACATCTATTTTATTTACTGCAATAGCTTACAATTATGAAGGCAAATTTTTAACTTGGTTAATTGGTAGTTCATCTTTAATAGCATTATTTTTAGGGATTTCTTTTTTACACTTAAATAAACCATTAGTTAACAGAAAAAAATTTGTAAAAATTGCAATTACAATTGCAATAATATTTTTAGGCATAACTTATCTTTTTAAATTTTTACACTTACCCGGCACATCAATTTTATTTATTTTATCGTTTGCATTTGTAACCTTTAGTATTTTACCAGTTTTTACTAAAAATAAAATAGAAAAATGGAATCAATACGCAAGTAAACGATGGCATTCGTATTTATTATCTTTTGGCGATTTAATTAGCGCAGGAGCTTTAATATTAGGATATTTATTTAAAAAAATGCATTGGCCTGGTGCTAACATAATGTTAGATACCGGCTTATTATTATTAGCAATTTGTTTAATTTTATGGAACAGATTATTTAGTAAAGAAATTATTTTACGTAAAAAAGCCGAACAAGAGGCTGAGTTGAGGCTAAAAGAAATTGAAAAGCAAAAGCATATTATTGAAGAAAAAAACGAAGAAATTATTAGTAGTATTAGATATGCAAGAAGAATTCAAAACAGTTTAATGCCTAGCCAAAAATATTTAGAAAAAACATTAAAAAATTCTTAATATTATTTAAAACTGTTTATTTAAATTATGATATTCTATTTTAGACATGTACGGGAAATAAGGTAGCGATTCAATTAATTCTTTTGTTTTAACCTCATCTATGTTTTGAAAAATAAGTACCGCATCTTTTTTAGAAACAGAAATAAAAAAACTTTCTAATATATTTTCTGCCTTCCATTTATTTACAAACTCCATTTCTTTTTTAGGCAACTCTGGGTTTGCAATTATAGTCTGTATCCCTTCTATTGAAAGAGAAATAACTACCATTATTCTATTCATTGTACTTATTGTTTTATATTAAATAATTGAGCAATTAATCTACTTTTACTTTAGTAAAATCAAAATTTCTTAACGGGCTAGAAAAATAATTTTTTAACTTATTACTTACTAACCTACAGTTACTCTCATATATTAAAGGAATTATTACGGCATCGTTCATTAAAACTTGGTCTGCTTTTACAAAATATTTAGCTGCACTATCCCTACTTGATGCGTTACGGCCTTGTTCATAATAATTATTATATTCTTTATTATTGTAAGCCATTGTATTTGGGTAACGATGAGGTTCGTTTGGTTTAATATTTGCTCCGTAAAAAACCGATAAAAAGGATTCGGGGCTTGGATAATCTGCAACCCATCCATCAGAAAAAATATCGCCTTTACCATCTAATTGAAATTGATATTTATCGCCACTTGCCATAGATTCAAACGTAACATTTATATTTAAATTTGTTTTTAATTGTTTTTGAATTTCGGCTGCTACACTGTTGTTTCGTGTGTTTCCGCCATTAACTATTAGTTGCAATTCCGGAAAATTTTTACCATCAGCAAATCCCGCTTCGCTTAAAAGTTTTTTTGCTTTTTCAATATCAACATCATAACCTTTAATTTCAGAATTTTTATAATACGAAAATGATGGAGGAACTAAGCCATAAATTGCAGGCCCGTATGCTTGCCCAAATAAAACTTTATCAATTATTTTGTTTTTATCAATAGCGTAATTAATGGCTTGTCTTACTTTAATATCATTTAATGGTGCCTTATTTATATTTAAAGTATAGTAACTACTTATCATTTCAGGCCTTTGGTCTATTATAAATTTTGGTGGACTCCCTTTAAACTCATTAATATTACTTTCTACAATATTTTTTAACTGATTACTTGGCACTGAACCTATGTGATCGTATTTCCCTTCTCTAAATTTAATTAAAGATTCTTCTGTGTTTGCTAAAACATCTACAATAACCGAATCTAAGTAAGGTAAAGGATTACCGTCTTTATCAACTGCATAATAATTTATGTTTTTATAAAAAACAAAATGTTTAGGTGTACTGGCTTTAGTATCATATATAAAAGGTCCTGCACCAATTACTAATTTATCTTTTTGTGTTTTATAAGCCTCTTCGCTAATTATTGATGCAACAGGGTTTGTAAGAATTTCTAAAAAAATTGAAGCATTATTTATTAATTGAATACTAAAAGTATAATCATCAATAATTTTAAAACCTGTAATTGTAGTAGCTTTTTTATCTCTAAAATCATTTGCTCCTACAATTCTATCTTTACAAACTGTTTCGTAATGAACATTGTTATTCCCTTCTGTACACAATAATTCAAAAGTAAATTTTACATCTTTACTTGTAATTGGTTTTGCCTCAAATCCTTCGTTAGCTTGAAATTTTGCGTTTTTTCGCAAAGTAAACACAACAGTTTTGCCATCAGCCGAAACGTCCCATTTTTCTGCTATACCTGGCATAATGGTCATGTCTTTAGGATTCATTTTTAGTAATCCTTCGTGCATTTGAGCAATTACAATTCCTTCTACATAATTTATTATTTGATGAGGAAATGTGTTTTTAACTGGGACAACTTCTGCAATTCTAACAACTTTGTTTCCGCCTTTAAAGCTATTCGTGTTTTCATTAATAGAACTATCGCTGTTTTTGCAAGAAAACAACAATAAGAGGGCAGAAACACTTAAAAAAGTAGTTTTATTATATATTTGCATAGGTTAAAAGGCTTATTTTACCAAAATTAGTAAAAAAACACCAAGTATAAACCAATTTAGTTAAAAATTTATTTTGTAATTCAAAAAAATGATTATAATATTGCATACTTAAGAATGATGGATACACTAATGAAAAAATTATTTATAGTTGCTTTACTTTGCTTTAATACATTTGTTATTTCAAAAGCACAAGGCATCATTATTTTAGAAGGTAATTACCAAGGAAAAAATCTATACGTTCAAAACCCATATGGAAATAGTGCAGGTGTTGGTTTTTGTGTAACTGAGGTTTTGGTTAACGGGAACATTACTACCGATGAAACTAACTCAAGCGCTTTTGAAATTGATATGAAATCGCACAAGTTAAATATTGGCGATAAAGTTGAAATTAAAATTAAACATAAAGAAGGTTGTAAACCAAAAGTATTAAACCCCGAGGTTTTAAAACCAAAAAGTACTTTTGAGGTTATTGCTATGACAGCCGCTAAAGACGGAACCATTAAATGGACTACTAAATCTGAAACAGGTAAACTTTCTTTTGCAGTTGAACAATTTAAATGGAACAAATGGGTAAAAGTAGGCGAAGTTGAAGGTAAAGGAACTCCTGTAAGTAACGATTACGAATTTAAAATTGCGCCGCACTCGGGTAAAAATCAAATTCGTGTACGCCAAACAGATTATACAGGGCAACCACGTTTAAGTAAAGCCGTAGATTTAATGAGCGATGTACCTGCAATTGATTTCGCACCTTTAAAAGCAAGCAAAGATGTAAACTTTTTTGAAAAAGGAAAATCTGATAAAGCAATGGAAACTAATTTTGAAGTTTACGACCAATATGGCAACATTGTTAAAAAAGGATTTGGCAGCAAGTTAGATGTTAGTAATTTACCTAAAGGTGGCTATTTCTTAAATTACGATTGCACAATGGGCGAATTCGTAAAAAAATAATAATGTTTTAATAATCAAAAGCCCTTTTAGTTTACTAAAAGGGCTTTTTTGTAATTGTATTTTTTATGTTTACCGGAATAATTGAAGATATAGCCACTTTAAAAAGTGTTACAAGCGAAGGCACAAACAAACATTTTATATTCTCTTGCAAGTTTACAAACGAATTAAAAATAGATCAAAGCTTGGCGCACAATGGGGTTTGTTTAACCGTAGTAGAAATTAAAGGAGATACATATAAAGTTACAGCTATTGAAGAAACACTAAATAAAACAAACTTAAACCACTTACAAGTTAACAATGTTGTAAATATTGAACGTTGTATGCCAGCAAACGGCAGGTTTGATGGACACATTGTACAAGGCCACGTAGATACAGTAGCTAAATGTGTTAAAATTGAAGATTTAAACGGAAGTTTTAAATTTACCTTTGAGCACCCAATACATAAAAATTTTATAACAGTACAAAAAGGAAGTATTACAATTAACGGAGTAAGCCTAACAGTAGTAGATAGTTTAATAAATACATTTAGTGTTTGTATTATACCTTACACATTTAACCATACAAGTTTTAAACACTTAAAAATTAACGATACTGTAAATTTAGAGTTTGATATAATTGGTAAGTATGTAAGAAAGATGATGGGAGGAGAGTAGTTATAATCATCTATAATTTATCGTCATTTATTTTAACATTCTTTCTTAAACTTAAATTAACTAGTTAATGTAATCAATAAAAAAAATTTATAGTTTTGGTATAATTATTTTGTAACCAATTTAAAGGAAAGTATTATAACCATTTTGTATGCCAAAATTAAAAGCCTTACTTTCCTTAATTGCAATTGTTTTATTTCAATTTACACAGGCTCAAAACATAACATTTTACGGTAATTTAAAGCAAGATAGCACTCAAAAAAACGCATTACCAAATACCTTGTTAATGCTAATTAAGTTTAAAGATAGTACTTTAATAAACCACTCGCGCAGCAATATAAACGGCATTTTTAAACCTATTAAAGTACCTTTAGATACTTACATAGTTGTAGTTGCACACCCAAGCTTTAATGATAAAACATATTTAATTGTACCATCTGTAAATGATACTGTATTTAATATTAAAAACATTGTGTTGCCTCCTAAAAGTGTTGAGCTTAAAGAGGTAGAAGTTTTAGCGTATAGAGATAAAATGTATTACAAAGGCGATACCTTACAATTTACCGCCGATAGCTTTAAAACTAAACCCAACGCAACGGTAGAGGATTTACTAAAAAAACTACCGGGCATGAAAGTAGATGCCACGGGCAAAATTACTATACAAGGTAAGGAAGTTGACCAAGTATTAGTTGATGGCGATGAGTTTTTTGGAAGCGACCCAACTTCAGCAACACGTAACTTAAACGCAAACACTATAGAAACCGTACAAGTTTTTGAAAAGAAAAACGAAAATAGCGAAAGCACCGATGAAACCGTTAAAGTTGTAAACTTAAAATTAAAAGAAGATGCTAAAAAAGGCTATTTTGGCAAAACATCTGCTGCAAGCGATTTTCAAAAATTTTACGAAGGCGAGTTGTTATTTAACCGATTTAAAAAACAAAAAAAATTTAGTGTATTTGGCTTAACCTCTAATACACCAAAAAGTAGTTTTAATTGGCAAGATAATGATAAATTTGGTTTAGATAACGAACAACCATGGAGTTTTAACGAAGAAACTGGAGGGTGGCAGTCTAACGGTTCGCAAACAGGTACTGGTATCCCTAAAACTTTAAAAACCGGTATTTATTATAACAACAAAATAGGTAAAAACACTAAATATAATTTTGATTATACATACAACAATGGTATTTTAAACTCAGGTTCAGAAACTAATAACCAATTTTTTTTAGAAGATACAAGTTATACAAACAAACAGGTTGTAAATAATTTTTCTAACAACCAAATGCACACAGCAAATGCAAAAGTAAATTTTAAATTAGATAGCTTGACCGAAGTAAACATTAAACCTCATTACGACTATAGCGAAAAATATTCTAATAATTATAAAAGAGACGAATTTATTAGCTCAGATGATAAGTTAACGCGCAGTACAGAAATTACTAACAAACGCAATGGATATAGCACAAATTATAATTTAAATTTTAGAATATTCAGGAAATTTATGAAAAAAAATCGCGAGTTAAATTTTGGGTATAAACCCGATTTTTCTAACTCTTTAACCAATTCAACACTGCAAACAGATTTCACCTATTTTAATAACCAATTACCAAATAAACTTTTATTACAAAAAAGAACAGAACTAAACACTAAACAACAACAAGATGTTTCAATAAACTACATCGAACCGCTAACTAAAAAAATTAAATTAGATTTAAACTATCAGTTTATACACACGTTAACCAATAATAACAGAAACACATTAGACAAAGATAGTGTAGGCACTGATGTTATTAACCCTTTACAATCAAACAATTTTGCAAATACTCGTATTTTGCATCGAGCCATGAGCAAATTAATTTACGATGTTAAAAAATATAGATTTTCAATAGGCGCAGCTTATAGAAACATAACTTTATTAAACAATAATATTACAACTAACACTAATTTATCAAAATCATTTAATTTTATTTTACCTACAGCAGGCGCAACCTTTAGGTTTAACCAAGGTAGTAATTTAAATTTAAGGTACACTGCAAGCGCAAGTCCCCCTAGTTTACAACAACTGCAACCAGTTATTGATAATACAGATCCTAATAGAATAGTAATTGGTAATCCAAATTTAAAACCAACTTACAACAATAACGTAAACATCGATTATTATTTTTGGAAAGGAATTAGCGAGGTAAGTTTTTATACTGGAGCAAATTACAACAATTCAATTAATCAAGTTGCAAACATTAGTTCTTACGATAATTTTGGTAAAGTAACATCAGAATATATTAATGTGCAAAATGGTAATTTTTATTCTAACTTATGGTTTGGTGGAGGGTTCCCAATATTTAAAAAGTTTTTAAAAATCGATTATAATTTATCTAGCAATTTTTCTAACAATATTAATTACATTAATGCGCAAAAAAACCAACAGCAAAATTTAGGGATTAATCCAAGTTTAAATTTTATTAAAGAAAAAGATAATTATCAAATACGCATTGGCGGAAGTTACTCTTACAATTTACCAAAATCACAAATTAATTCACTTACTAATCAACCATACTATACATATGATTTAAATGCAAACATATATTTTAAATTACCTAAAAACTTTAATATAACAACAGATGCAGTATATACCAATAATGGCAACAGAGCAAATGGGTATAACATTAATTATGTAATTTGGAATGCAACTTTAAATAAAACATTTTTAAAAAATGAAAACTTAATTGTTGCAATAGAAGCAAATGATATTTTAAATCAAAACATAAACAACCAACGTACTGTTTATGCAAATCAAATTACAGATACAAAAACGCAAATAATAAAACGTTACATTTTATTAAGGTTAACGTATAAGTTTAACAGCCAAAAAACAAAAGAAAATGATGAAGATGAAATGGATTAATACATTTTTTGTTTTTTTGATTGGATATAATTTATCTGCCCAAGTTACAAATGCTAAAATAATATTTGAGCGTAAAACTAATTTATTTAAAAAGTATAAAGGCGAACGAACTAAAGATTGGATAAAAGAAGAAAATAAAATTAAAATAGATGTATTTGAATTAATTATTTCAGATTCTTTATCTGTATTTAAACCACAAGAAAGCGACATTAGGGAACAAATGGATTGGTTAACACAAAAAAACACTACGTATCATAATTTAAATTCTAAAACTAGGTTTTTAATAAAAAATATGTGGGGCGAAGAACTTTATTTAAAAGATAGCATTATAAAAAGAACTTGGAAAATTACAGATGGAACAAGAAAAATTGCTGGTTACAATTGTCGAAAAGCCATTTGGCAAGCTAACGACACTACAAAAATTTATGCATGGTTTAGTTATGATTTAACTCCATCTGTTGGCCCCGAGAGTTACACAGGTTTACCAGGCACAATTCTTGGTTTAGCAACCGAAGATGGTGGGGTTATTTATTTTGCTAAAAAAATTGAGTTACAACCTTTAATAGCAGCCTCAGATCTTCAAACACCCAAAAAGAAAAAAGTAAAAACAATTTCCGAAGTAAAATTAGATATGGAAAGCAGGTTTGGTAAAGAAAAATGGTTTAAACCAATGTGGGACGAGCAATTTTTACTTTGGTAAATTTTATCGAAAAAAAAACAGAGTTTTGTTCCTTATTAAATGCCTTTAGATAATTTTTTTATTAAAATTCATTTATTTTATTTAAAACGTTTAAAATCAGTAATTTATATATTTTTTTCGAATTAAAATAAATAAAAAATTAAGTTTCCTGCTTAATTTAATCTGTTGATTTTCAAAATTTAAAATATAAACTTTAAGATTTGTTAAAATTTAGGTTAAGTAAATTATTAAAACCACACTTTAAATGAGTGAATAATTCTATAGAAATTTATTTTTAACCTACCTTTGAGTAAAGAAATTACATGAAAAAGATTATTATATTTTTAATTTTATTAGGTTTTTATAATTTACATTCACAGCCTTTATCATTAATAAGTACGCAAGCCACTTCTGTTAGCTTTAACTTTACAGGAGGTGTTCAAACATTTACTGTACCAGTTACATTATGTGTACCTCATGTTACATTTGTAGTTAGAGGAGCAAAAGGTGGCGGAGCTAATGGTGGTTTAGGTGCTGCTGTTCAAGCTACTGTTCCTGTTACACCAGGACAAGTTTTTCAAATTTATGTTGGCGGTATGGGTACTCAAGGTGCTGCGTCAGGTGGTTTTAATGGTGGCGGTAATGGTCAAGCATCAAGTGGTTCTGCAGGATACGCATCTTGGGGTGGTGGTGGAGCTTCTGATGTAAGAACAGGCGCAGCTTTAGCTACTAGAATTATTGTAGCTGGTGGTGGTGGAGGCAGAGGGGGTGGATCCACTCAAGTGTGCGGTGGAAATGCAAATTGTAATAATGGAGCAAATGGCTGTAATACATTTGGCGCTGGTGGTCAAGGTGGTACTCAATTTGCAGGTGGCGCTGGTGGAACACCATGGGCTGCAACTCCTCCAGGTGGCTCTGCAGGTACTCTTGGTCAAGGTGGTCAAGGTGGCCCTTGGCAAACTGCATCTGGCGGTGGCGGCGGCGGTGGTTATTATGGCGGCGGCGGCGGCGGAAACGATGGTTGTTGCACTGGTGCCAATGGCGGCGGCGGCGGCGGCGGCGGTTCAAGTTTAGTTCCTGCTGGGTCGTTATGTGCTGGTGCAGCACAAAATGGTAACGGAAACATTACTGTTTATTATATACCAGGTATTAAAACTGCTGTAAACGAAAGTTATGCAATGTGTACACGTACTGCACCAAATTTAAACACATTTAGTTTAACTGCACAAGTGTCTCATACTGCAGCTCCTGCTGTTTTAACATTTTCATGGACAGGCCCAAATGGTTTTAATAGTATTGTAAATTCAACGGCATCTGTTATTAATCCTCCTATTACTCCTACAGTAGGAAATTATTTTACACAAACAAGCCCTGGTCCTGGTACTGTAATTTCAACATATAATTTATTAACACCAAACCCAAGTAGTTTGGCTAGTGGTATTTATAGTGTTTATGCAGGCACAAATGGTACAGTTGGCGCATGCGCAAGCACAGTTCAAGTTATGGTTAAACAAACTCCAACTTTATCTCTTTTTGCAGTTAATGCACCAACGTGTCAAGGTTCAACTTTAAACTTCTCTTTAACCCCAATAAACCCAACTGTTGCGGCGGCTGGCCAATCTGTAATAGCTAATTACTCTTGGACAGGCCCAAATAGTTTTGCTTCAAATCTACAAAACCCTTCAATTGCAAATTCTACTTCTTTAAATGCTGGTACATATAGTGGTACTGCAGCTTATAATTACACTCAAAGTTTAGCAAGTACAATTTATACTACAGCACCTAACACACCCTCTATCATTAACACAGTTTTATCCTGTAAAAAAGATAGCAGTTTATTAGTTGTAATCATAAACACAGTTACACCTTCTAGCTCAACATATACCCGTTGCCAAGGATCAAGTGTTACGCTTACAACTACAGCATTTGGTGCAACTAGTTACAGTTGGTCTGGTCCAGCGGCATACACAAGCACATTACAAAACACAACAATTAATAATTTAATGCCTACACATGCAGGTAATTACACTACAACTGCATTTTTTACAAGTTCACAAACCACTCTTGTATGTACATCAACAGCAGTAAGCAATCTATCTGTAGTAGCCACAAGCCCAGTTGCAATAAACTTAACGCCAAACGTATGCCAGTTTAGTAATACAAGTTTGGTAGCAACAGCCCCA